>TARA_R110000782_G_scaffold14884_4_pt1 | contig 15551 bp, 18 predicted proteins | sample TARA_R110000782 | Tara Oceans TARA_R110000782 (sample SAMEA4397859) | marine metagenome | biome: Polar Biome; feature: [SRF] surface water layer (ENVO:00010504); material: water (ENVO:00002006), including particulate matter (ENVO:01000060) such as... | depth 5 m
TGCCGATACTGGAAGTATAGAGGCTGTTCTTGATGAAACAGTAGAACGCTTTCAAGCAATACAAGACCAATTGACTGATTATGAATACAACCCACAGTGATGCGGTATGGCAACCACTGGCTTAATGTTTGAGAAGGATAAAGCCCCTCTCTCAAATGAGATTCTATCTCTTTTTGAAAAGGTTAGAGTTGCATATTTATCAGCAAGAACCGACCCTAAAGAGTATGGTGGCCGTTGGAGAAACGCCCTAGAAGAAATCAAAGATGCCTACAATTCTATATCACCTTTGGGTAAAGAGATAAAAGAATACCTTGATGAACGCCATGTCGAAAGTGATGATGCGGGTAGCCCTTCTAGTGGAACTGCTAAAATTATTTATGAAGCGATAAAAAATATGCGCTTTGATTCGGAAAATGTCAATGACCCCTTCTCTAAAAAATTCAAAGGAAATGTATTAGAAAGTCTACTTACAGATGAAAGTGTTTTTACAAAGTTTATTCACTATGCTATTCGTTCTACTGACGATGCACTATCCGAAGATTGCTATGAGAGTATTGAATTTCAAGGAGACGATATTACAGATGGTCTAGAAGGTTTAGACTTACAAGTAAAGGATGTTCCGTTGTTTGTCATAGAACATTACGGTGATGATAAAGACAGTAAAAAAGTAGAGACTAAATTTAATCAAGCATTCAAACTATTAAAACAGGCTTTCATGTACAAGTATTCTAAAGAAGAATGGGATGCACTAATACAAGTAGAATTGAAAAAGGCTGAAAAGAAATCCACAGAAGAAAAAGCAATATCACATTTTATCATCCCTAACAAACCAATGTATAGGATATTCGACATAGAAGACATGAAAGAACTACAAGGTTTTTCCGGCGATTACTTAGTCCAAGAAAAATACGATGGTATGAGAATACAGATACATAAAATAGACGGGCAAGTTAAAATCTATTCTTATAATGAAAAAGATATTACAGATAAATGTTCTCAACAAGTAGCCGAAATGAAAAAGAAATCATATGGCGACTGTATTCTAGATGCGGAATTAATTCTTTTCGATGGTGATGAAGCCCTACATAGAGCCGATACTATTGCACATGTATTCAAAAATAAATATCCCGATGCTAAATTAAAAGCACATGTGTTTGATATTATGAGACATGAAGACGGCAACATGACGGATGAAGAATTAGAACAAAGAATAAACATATTGTTCAATAACTATTCCGCCAAGTCATCCGAATATTTAGAGTTCCCTTCTAAGAAAGATACTAGAACCGCAGACTCGTTTAAAGACATTGAAGAATATGCTAAAGAAATAATGGAGATGCCTACAGCAGAAGGTGTGGTAATAAAAGACCTAACTTCTACATATTTCATAGGAACTAAAAAGAACCCTAAGTGGATTAAGTGGAAGAAATTTGTTGATTTAGATATGATGGTTCTAGACAAAAAATCTACAAAGTCTAAATTATATTCTTACACATTAGGTGCAGGGCCAGTATTAGAGAAAGGAAAACATATTGTTGAGTTGAATGGTAAACTCTACATGAATGTAGGTAAGGCACTAAACACTAAAACAAATGTAAACATTGGAGACATTATTAGAGTCAAGGTAGATGAGGTAAAACAATCGGATGAAAGGTTTACTCTTTACTCGGCAAGTGTTATTGAAGTTCCCGAAGTAGAAACACCGGACAAGGTAGTTACACTAGAAATGTTATCAAAAGATACTAAAAAATCCTTGAAGTATAAAGTAGAAGCATTGACAAAAGGTATTACAATAACAGATAACATACATGGTGAGGCAACATTAATTGCTAAATCTATGGATGGGTTTACAATTTATGGGTTTGAAGAATCTAACTTAATGTCTAAGAATGCTTTAGTAGATTTAGATATGTGGAAACAGGAAGCGGAATTAACATTGAAAACTCTTCAAGGTAAAGTAACTACTGCAATAAAAAACAGATTAAAATTCAAAGGCTCGCAAACTGCTAAAGAAATACATGACTACCTATTAGCCGCAATGCCTAGTGAATATGAAACTCTTTTTGATAGTGACTCTACTAAAATGATGAAAATATTAGGACATGCTTCTACTCAAGATGTAAAGGAATGGGCTAATCAAAGAGAAGGTATTAGTTATTCACAAGGCAAGTTACATATAGACCCTACAGATATTGCTAAAGAAATGTCACAATTTAAAATATATTCTAGAAAGGATGATAATTTAGATTTTATTATACAACATAAAGGGGAAACATTAGCATGGCTTATTGACTTACCAAACGATGACGATATATTCTCTTTCTTTGGTAAGGCAAATAAATATCCTGCTCAAATATCTAAGAACATTGCTAAAGGACAACTATTAGATGAAGGAGATGTAGAGATAGGTGTTCAAAGACACGGCTACCATGAATATATTATTAGTGGGAATAAGTTTGAAACTAAAATGCACTTTAGAGTTATTCCTGTTAAGGGTGAAAAGATGTGGTTGGCTTGGACTGGTTATGAGCAAAAACCTGTAGACAAAGAAAGTGATGATGGTATATGGAATATCTATACTGATAAGAATAAAGACCTAGTTTTACCCGATAATAGGGAATAAGTTATATAGTCTAATTGTAACAAAGGAGATTGAGCAGTATGTTGAAGACCATTACTGCGGATAAGGAGAATGACTTTACAATCATCAAAGCCAAAAGCGATGAATTGATGATTGGTGGTTATGCTTCTATTGAAATGGTGGATAAACAAAACGACCTAATCACACTCAAAGCACTTAACGAAGCAGTAGTAAAATTCATGGAGAAGAACAAATTTAGAAATGTAATGACTAATCATTCTAATGTTCAAGTCGGAGAAGTAATTCAATCATATAGAGATTCAAGTGGAAAACTATGGAAAACAGAAGTAGATGATGTCGGGTTTTTTGTAGTAATTAAGTTAAGAGATGACATCGAAAAAGCAAAAGAAATAAACAGAAGCATTCGTAAAGGAACATTAAGAAGTTTTAGTATCGGTGGACAAGCACTACAAAAAGTAAAAAAACACCACGAAGAATTAGGCGAGTATAGTGAAATAAGCAAACTCGAACTACATGAAGTCACAATATGCGAAAAAGGAATTAACCCCGAAGCAAAATTTGACATATTAAAGGAGGACAAAAAAATGAATAAATTGGAAAAAGCATTGGCTGAACTGGACACTCTACTTGAGGAAGTTCATACGCTACGAAAAGAAGAAGAACCTACAGAGGAATTAGAAGCGGCAAAGCCACACCCTCTTGACGAGAAGATGGAAGACGAAATGATGGATGTTGAAGAAGAGTCTATGGAATACATGGATGATGAAGCAAAGGCTACTACTTTGGATGGCAACGATGATGAAAACCTCGGCGGCGCAGGAGAACCTATGGAACAAGCAGGACTCCAAGCAAAGAAAGAAGGTATGGTATCAAAGGCATTTAACAACACAGAGTTTAATACTCTTAACTTGAGTGCTGAAAACATTGAAAAGGCATATGCACAATACCGAGCAGAACAAATGGAAAGTTTGGCTTATGACAACCTTTCTTCTACTTTCGCAAAGCGTTTCTCTAACGAAACAAAGCACCGAGTTTCAATGGTTGCTAAGTCGGAATACGACGCACAACGAGAAATCAACGCACTTACTAGTGAATTTGCTGAACTACGCAAGTCACTTACAGCAGAAAAGAACACACTCCGCAAGGCTACAGAAGCCGCAACAACGACAAAGGTTTTCTCTACAGATGAGATTGCTGAAATGTCTTGGGGCGATATTCATAAAGCAGTCGGCGGTAACATTTGAGGTGAATTAAATGGGATATATTAACACGATAAGAGACTTAGAAGCATCAACATACGGACTACCTGCATTCGGAGGTAATGCCATGTTGAAACAAGCCGGTACAGTAGCAGGTCTACATACCGCACACGATATTGGAGATGCGGCGGCAAGCGGCACTACTAATGCTGGTTCAGCAGCAATGTACAATCAACTATACGGACAGAAAGTTTGGTCTATGCTAAACCGAGAAGTAAATGCTCTCGCTATGCTATCAAAGCGACCTTATACTTCATCCGGTTGGAGAATTTTAAAGAGCCGACCCTTCGGTGGTTCGGGTTCTAAACTTGAAGTGGATATTACTGGCGACACTAGCGGAAGCGGAGTTGTTGGTATTGGTGGAAGCGCACCACACGCCGACCAAATAGGCGGTGTTCCTGAAAACGCTGGACTTTCTACTGCGGCAGATGGACTTGGTTCTATGGCTCCAACTTACGCTCAACTCTTTATGAGTCCTAAGACTATTGCACATCAGTTCGATATTTCCGAACTTGCTATGGAAATGGCTCAAATTGATGATGGACTCGGAGACATTCGGGCTATTATCCGTGAAGACATGGGTAAGGCTCACGCCGAAGCACAAAACAAGATGCTCCTTATGCCTCTTGGTGTTTACGGTGAAGTTGCGGCTCTAGCAGACATTGAGAGAAACTATACTTCTCTTAACAAGGTCATTACTAGCCGAGCAGAACTTCTTGCCGGTGATAGCACAGTTCTTTGGACTGATATAATGAATGATGCTACAAACAATCTTGCTCAAATCTACGGTGGAGAGCGATTTACTGGGGCTTCTTTCCTTGATGCAGAAGTGGACTTTAACAGTTCTTACGCCGCATCTTCGGTTCGACCACTAACACTTACTTTGCTTAACGCTATGATTCGTAATTTGCGAATTGCTGGCGGTTCTCCTAAGTGTATTCTTACAGGCTATGATACAATCCAAGCAATTGCTGACTTGTTACAAAGCCAAGAAAGATTCATGGATAGAAAAGAAGTTATTCCTACCCATAACGGTATTCGTGGAATTAAGGGTGCAGAAGTTGGTTTCCGTGTGGCAACTTACTACGACATCCCTCTAATCCCTTGTAAGGATATGTCTATTACTGCTAACGCATCCGATACTACTGCAATTAGTGATTTGATGTTCCTAGATACAGACCATCTATGGCTTTCAGTTCTTAAGCCGACTCAATACTTTGAAGATGGTGTTTCTAATGGAAACCCATTCGGTGTTGGTCGTCTAGGAAACCAAGCACTTTACCGAACCATTGGTGAAGTCGGTTGTTCTTTCTTCCGTGGACAAGGTAAAATTACAAATGTGGCTTGAGGTGTTTTAGTATGACACATACTATTACACTACTTGAAGACCATAAGGGAAACGATGCCCCTAAAGTAATGGGTGATGAATACTTGGTTAGAGCAAAGATTAACCTTACTGCATATCGTGATGCAACCGTTACATCTACCTGTGACCTAGTTAATTCAGCAGAAACTATTACTCATGCTTCGGGAACTGCCTTGACACAACCTGTTGTTGGAAGACACATTACTATTGGTGATGCGGCTACTGGCGGAAACGACGGTATTAAACTAGTCACTGCTTCAACGGCTACAGTTATCACTGTAGAGGCCAACGGTATCACTGCTGATGCTGATGATGATGAAATTACAATAGCCCCAAGTTATGAATTACTAAATGCGGCTGACTTTGGACTAAGAGAATTTACTTCTTTTAGAGTTCTTGGTGCTGAATCAGTATTGCATCAATTTTCAGAAGTTCTTGGTGCTGATGGGACAACCACTCTAGCGGCAAACGGGACAATGGAATTAGGTGCAACTGTAATGTCTACTGGTGCTAATGCGGCAGTGAGTGATTTGGGCTTTATTACAGTCGAAGTTACCGGAAGTATTTGAGGTGTTTACTTGGCAACCATACGACTAAAAGATTCGTATAAAGCCGGTAATAGATATGAGCCAACCCATCTACTGATTATTAACGGTAGTGAAGGTCGGGTTAAAGTTACTACGGCGGAGTCATTAGAAATCTCCGCCGTAGTAGCCTCTCGCTATTACTTAGGTAAGCATTTAGATGTTGTTTTTACAGAAAGCGATAGAGAGGATTTACTCTCTCTCCCCGAAAGAGAAACACTAATTCTAACTAACTTACTTCGATGCAACCCACAAGACATAGCAAATCGTCTCATACCTCCAAAGGAAATAACTAAGGTTAGTGTTCCCGAAATACTAAAGGCGACTGCTAAGAAGGCAACTAAGAAAATAACGCCTAAGAAGACCACACCTAAAAAGACCACTCCGAAGAAGAAAACTCTTAAAGAGCCGGTTTTAGAAGAAGAGTAATTACACAACCTTCATTAAGATGTTGTAATTACCCTTGTTTGTAAGGTGATTATATGGCAGACGCAAGTAGAAGCAGTGGAGTTTTAGGGGCTAGTGCCATTGTTGCTAGGTCACAATGTAGATTGAAAAGCATACATGCTTCAATTGTCATTGCTAGTAATGCGGCAGTGACTATCAAGTTATTCGATAGTCTCGATAATAGCGGAACAGAATTGGCTAGAATCCATCATACAACTACGGGTCAATACAATCTTGAATATGACATGCATGGTGTTCTTTGCACAACTGCTTTGTTTTGTGAAATTACAGAAGCCGGTTCTTCTACAGCACATGTTTCTGTAGAATTTAATTGAGGTGATTACTATTCCTGCTCTTAACCACGACACTAGACTTATTATGACAATTCTATTTGTTGGAACCATGTGTGGTGCTAATGTTTTTGCATATGCTAAGTTTGGATTGGATTTCCCATACACTATTTTAATGCATGGTGTTCTATTCGGTTTAATTACTGTTGGTGCAATCATGGTTATGAAAGCCCTATTTGATTTGGCCCTTAATGATAAAATAGAAATGTGGCTACTTGATAGAAGAATCTCTTCTTATTGGGATAGAATTGCTAAAGACGAACAACAAAGAAAGAAAATGCAAGAATCTCTTAAAATATTTCAAAACGATAATCAAACCAATAGAATCCCCTCTCTTTCCGCCGCCGAATATGAAGGCGACGGAGTAAGCGCAGACTTTTTAGCAACACTTCAATGAGGTGTTCTAAATGGTATTGAGCGACTTAATGGGTTTTTCGGACTCCGACTACGCTTATAATCAAAGCAGGGCGCACTCCGCCGACATTTTCTTTATGAAAATGAGAGCGTGGTTTTGGGGTAGTTGTCTTTCATTATCTTGTTTACTTATCGGTAATATTATGGGTGTTTTTGACATTAATATTATGGGTTGGATGATAGATAAAGCATCGGACTTTTGGTATTGGGCGTGGCATTAACTATGTCAGTTATGACAGGCTTTGCCATTCTAATTATTGAAGCAACAGTATCGTTTTACAAAAAAATACATGCAATTAATTTTGGCATTTATGGTGCTACAATGGTGGGTAAAACTACACTACATCATCAGTTAAGAACAAAGGGTGAAGTTCCCGAAATTAAAAAAAGAACTGTTGGTAAAGAAAGAGCAACTAGAAAAGTAATAAAGGTTGATGGTGAGTCACATACTTTGAAGACTGCTGATATTGGAGGAGAGGCTATCTACTGGATGGAGTGGCTCAAAGATATTAGAATTAGAAAGGTTAAATATATTATTTTTGTAATAGACCATAGGCATTTAGATTCACCGGCAAACTTAGACCATCAGTTAGCATGGAAATATTTAGTAGACGGTATTTGTAGTGAAGTGTGGCCCGATGGAAAGAAAAAGAAAAACAGTGAATATCCTTTATCAATAGGTATTTGGGCTAACAAATACGATATGTGGGGAGAAAAATATAAAGAAGACGGAGATATAGAAAACCATTCTATTTATGAACCCTTCAAATATGGTATGCAACGGCTAAATGACAAAGGAATACCAACTTTCAAATACATAGTGTCGGCTAAATCCCAACCGGAAATGGTCTATAGAGGCGTAATGACGATGATTAAGGAGTATTAAATATGTTTAACCAACCAAACCTAATAGGCGCAAACTCGACAGTGGGATTGGCTTTTTTGCCACCTCTAGCACAGGCAAGAGCCGCAGGGCCAATAGACGAATATACCTTTAAAGAAATTAAACCAAAAAAGAAACTAAGGGAAATGTGTAAAGTATTAAATGCCGAAAAGAAAAAGTTTCTTTTTATTAAATACGGTTGGAAATTCAATTTAAAAGACCGATGTATTGTATGTGGCACACATCATATTTGGGAAAGTGGAGATTACATGAGGCCACCAATTCCTCTAAGCCAAGTTACTAAAGGTCGCCCAATGAGAGGAACCTATTGTCCTAAACACGCTACACATCACCGTCAATTAGAAATGCTACAACAACAAATCCTAGCAGATGAACACGGTTTAGATTTTAAAGCCTTTATTCCTAAACCTAGACTACCCCAAGTTTTATCTAAGGGGCCGCTTACCAACTTGACAAAGGCCGATGTTATTTCGCTTATTGGGTTCGGGTGGGTCATCACTCCTCCGCAAACAAAAGGTGAAGAATCAACCTTAGAAGAAGTGGTGAGACTAGCAATAGAAATACGGTTAGCGAGCGAAAGAATGAACACTTTAATAGAAAAAGGAGAATGATTTAATGGGAGTATTTGGAACAAGCAACGGTGCAGTAATGGGTGCGGTAAATGCACAAAACGACCAACAATTTAAGAATGTAAATAACTTACTTTCTTTGCAGGACAATCATGTAGAAGAGTTTTTTCAATATCACGGAGAACAATTTCTTTCTACATTAGAAAAACTAATGGAGGATGTTACTGAACGAGTAGTTAGTAATATTCTTACTAACTTGGAATTTGTTCCCGATTCGTCTACAGGTAATTTGAGAATTAGTGGAGATTGTAAAGCCGCTTTGAATAAAATTACTCAAGAAAACATTAACTCGGATATGACTAACATTCTAAATGCCGCTATTAACAATGAAGTAATCAATCAAAGAAAAATGGCAAAGCAACAATTCTTAGAATCACAAGGTTTTAGTTCACCTAACGCCACAGGTGGGAATCAAATGCAAGGACAACCACAGCAACAAATGGGTATGCAACAACAAGGCAACATACAAAATGGTGCTTACGGGACTACAGGTCTAGCAATGAATAATGGTAGCGGTTATCCTATTCCTCCAACGGGTAATGATAACTACGGTCGCCCTTATTGGATAGACCAACAGACAGGACAAATGAGTTATGAACCACCACAAAGCGGATTACATCTAGCCCAAAAAGCACAGAAACTTGCGGCTTGGGGCAAATGGTTAATGTGAAGGTGATTCATATTGTCCGAAGATAGTGCAGTAATTCGATTAGGTGAGAAAACAATAGATTTCACCATGATTGGTGAGAAAAAAATTGTAGAATACCTATTTCACCAATACCATCAAGGACAAGAAGACGGGCAGTTTATTTTAAATATTAATAGCATAGATAAAGATGAAGAAAACTACTCTGCTTTTATAAAAACTTTAAAAAAGTTTACTAAAGAAATAGGTGATAAACCTATTAAAGAATTAATAGCCCCTAATTACATTACTGAAAGTAAACTAGATTGGAAAAAACTAGAAGAGATATTAGATATTAAAAAAGTAGAGGAAACTTTTAACGATTTACAAGACGACAACACAGTTGCTAGACTTTCGGGCATGGCTGAATTTTCTCCTAAATTACAACGACTAAGTGGTAAATCTCCTATTGCACAGAATACTATGCCGGAACTTGAAAATTATTTAGATACAATAGAAGACGATTTAGAAAGAGAAATATATGAAGAAGCATATAATGAAATAGAAATACTTTCTCCATTACCCTTAACCGATGGAGACACATTAGAAGTAGTCTTAGATTTAATATCCTACAAAAAAGAAAAATTAATGAAGGCCGGTGTTAATTTATTGTATTGGAGTGGTAAGCCATCAATATCTAAGACAAAATTAAATGTAGGTTTTATACCGAAAAAAGGTAAAACCGAAACTGCTGTTTCGCCTAATGATGGCTCTACGGGTAATTTATACGGCATTAGTGAAATAATAGATGCTCCTTCTCTTTACGGTGTGAAAAATGATGATAAGAAACCATACACTACTATTGGTGTAGATAAAGAATTAAATATTAAAAGATTTTTTATGAATATTAATTCCGAGATTATAGGTGACATTACTAATGCTAGTAAAATAGAATTAACTTTTAAGATTAAACCTAGAGTTGATAAAGATAAAGAATTAATTTATACCGTAGAAAGAACAATAACATCCTATACTCTTGGCCTCACAGAAGCATCTACTTTAACTGGTAATGAAAGAAGCGCATTTGCAGAATCTCCTAAATATAGAATGGGTAGTAAATATAATACAGAAAGAAAAGACGAAAAAGGTGAAAATATAATAATAGACTCTAGTTCTTTAAACCCCCATATTAAAGAAGGTTCGGTGGAAAACAAAAACCGTAAAGATATAAGATTAGATTTAAATAACGCATTTAACAGACTAGCAGGAAACTACTACAGGTTAAGTAGGCGAGTAAAAGAACTAAGTAAAGAGGTGAATGAATAATGCCAGTAGCATCCTCCCCAAGCGACTATACTACTATTAACCCTAACTACTCTACAGGGTTTGGTTTTTACACAGACATAAACGCAGTTTCGGATTTACTACAAATCCCTGCATTTACTTCGGCTACTTATCCTAGTGCGGCTCAAGTTGGTGCAACTATAAAAAGAATAGAAGGAATGATTGATGAAAAAATAAATCGTTCTTACAGACCTATTATTTGGAAAAATGAATTTAAAGACTTTGAATTTTCTCGGCATCCAATACAAGCATATTACGGTGGCTATGTTGGTTTTATACAGTTGGCCCAAATGAAGGTTCGTAAAATTGTTAGCCTAAAAGTATGGGAGGGCAACACATATAGAGAATTAGCATCAGCCCAATCAAGTGTAACTTTTAATTCTTCTAATTATAATAACTTAAGAAGCGTCACACTACAGTTGCCTAACAATGGTTCTAGTTGGATTCTTTATTATACAGGAGAAGGTAGCACTAGTGCGAATAATACCTTTAATAACTCTCTTGGTTCTAAAACCACTGCTCAAGAACTATGTCATCTAATAAATGAAGAGTTTCCTTCTAGAACTGCACAGTTTACTGGGGCTACAATTGCTAAGTTTAAAAATTCCGAGGCTGATTCTTCTATTTCTATATCGGACTTCTTCTATGCTAGTGTTGATGAGACTGATGGAAACAAAGTAAACATTTCTAGTCTTCTAGCAGGTGAAGATGGTTCCGGTTGCACCATTACATTAGCGGATAAAGCAGGAGTTACTTCTAATACAGCGCATGTTGCTTTTACAGACAAGCAAGATATGAGGAGATTAGGTGACTTTTGGATGATAGGTGACGATGGTAGAATTTTCTTTATGAAAAAATACCCATACCATAACAAAAACTCGGTTATTGTTTCTTATGTGGCGGGAGATGGTCGAGTTCCTTCAACTATTCACATGGCTACTACTAAATTAGTTGCGGCTGAACTTCTTAGACACGACGACCAAACTATACTTATTGCTGAAACAGGTGGTAATATCTCTACTAAAGAAAAGTATGATATACTTGTAAAAGAGGCTACGGAACTCATTGATGGGAAGAAAGACCTAGTATATATTTTGGATTGATATGTTTTCTAAGGCTAAGAAGAAATTGCAGGATGTTGCAGATAAACATGCTGAAAGAAACTTAGAGATGAAAAGAGTTTCCGAGATATTAGGGATAGATATTTCTTTTTCCGATGATGAAATAATACAAAGTATTGAAGAAGACATGCTTACATACTTTGAACAAATGATTATTGAGGAGGCTACTGCATGGATGAAGTAGCACTGATGCTTAATTTGATAGACACTCAATGGTCTTCTTCGGCAACTACTTTAGTTAATGCAGGGACTATTACTGCATCACATGTTGCTAAACCAAATCTTGTTGATGTTCGTTCATTAGAAAAGAACAAAGGGGTTCGATATGACCTTTCTACAAAAGATGTTATTGTTTGTTTTGAAGACTCCCAAAATATAGAATATCCTACAATGTTGTATGATGTGAGAAACGAAACTTATTCTTTTACTTTACACATCCGATGTATTCACGATGAAAGAGCAGTAGGTGGTGGTGGAACTGATGCTAATTTTGGCAAGGATAGGCTAAGGGCTTTATACTTGATACTCCGTCACGCAATTGAGAGCAAGCGGAAAGGGTATGAGGCTAGCGACGGTTCTTGTTTTAATTTATTATTTTTAGGTAGTAGAAGTGAAGCAAATGACCGGAACAAAAGATTATTCGGATATAAAATAAATGTAGAAGCCAAACGATACGCACAGACAATCCCCTAGTAAGTATGTAAACAGGGTGAGGGATTATTATGACGAACAACAATATATTTTTAGGAAGCGGAACATCGGTTACATTAGTACCGGAAGTAGATTTTACATTCAAGGGTAGCGCATCAGTGTCAAACTCTAAGATTACTTTTACCTCGGCTTATAGTAATAACTTCTTACTTGTAAATAATTTATACGAAGGTTGTATTTTAGAATACTACGAAAACGGTTCGGCACTTAATGGTGGCGCAGGGCCACTATCGGGTGCGGCGGCAGGAACTATTAATTCGGCTACAATTACAAATGGCGGAACAGATGTTACTGCTTCTCAATCAATTCTATCATATACTTCATCCAGTGTTTTTACCCATACTAATGCGGCGGGAACAGCAGATAATGAAACTGTATCGGGTCTTTCCGGTGGTTCGGGTGCTGAATTACTTCTTACTCTTTCACCGCACACTGTTGATATTACCATGACTGTTTCTGCATCGGATTCTGCAAACTACCAAACAGGGTTTATTGAAATACACACGGCAACTACTACCGGAGATTATGTTTTTGGAATAGTTTTCGATACTCCTAGCGGAAATACCGATACTGGGTCTACAATGGATGATTTTGTAGAAGTTAATATCTCAAACAACCAAACTGCCGTTCAAATAGCAACTGCAATACAAGCGGCTATGACTACTAAAATAAATTCGGGAGACTTAGCCCTTACAGTAACTAGAGCAGGTGCTAAACTTAGTATTGCTAATACCGTTGGTGGATTTGTAAATTCGGGTGATATGATAGTTATGGCTGATTCTGGGGGTGAAGTTACAGACTTCGGAACTATATCAAATGATGTAGACGGAGGTGTTGTTACAGCAGTATCAATTACAAATGCTGGAACAGGTATTAGTGGTTCGGGTGACTTGACAATAACTTCGGTTGATGTAGACCCCGTTATTGCATTAGATACAACTAATTCAGCAGATGTAGTAACTACATTTACTTCTAGTCATAGAGTCACTTCTAATGATGCTAGTTCATTTACTATTTCACCGGCAGTAGGCTCTGCTATTACAGTCAGCGATTCTAATGATTTTTTTGTATTAAAGAGATACGGTGCGCCATTACCTGCTCCTAAAAGCGGAACAGTAAAGAGGCTAGCCGCAGATAATTGGCTAGGAATTATTGACAGTTTAACATTCCCCGAAAACGAAGTAGAAACTAAGCAACAGAATCTATTTGTTGGAGGTAGTCGAAACTATACTTACGCATACAAGGGAATTGAAACAGCAGGTGCGGCTGATGTTGGCGTTGTTGCTAATCACGGTGCATGGCTATACTACTTCTTTGGTAATGCTACAGTAAGTGCTACTTTAATTTCCTCGGATAATGCGGCTAGTGATATAGCGGCTGATACTGCTGATAAGTTCTATCTAAACCCCGATAGAAGTTCTATCGCAAATCATCGTAAAGCACCACTCTTTTACCGTTCAATTGGAACTGTAATGACCCCTCCTGTAGCGGGTATGGATGACGCACATGTAGATTTAGATAAACTAGACCCACCCGTTCTTTCGGGAACTTCTCTTAGTAAAGGAATTACATATACCTTTACAGAAGAAGACGGAGATGATTTACCTTCTTTCGCATTGGAACAATCCTTTTCTAAACTACCTGCTACTAATCCTTATCGAACTGAAACAGGTGCGGCTAGTGAAACCCTAAACTTTGTTCGTATTGCTAGAGGACTACGAGTTAATACTCTTACTCTTACTGCTAATGAAAACGAAGAACTTAAAATGTCTATGAATATGATGTGTAGAAACCTACACACTCTTGAACAAACAGAATCATATGAAGCACGAAGAGATGTTGAAGCGGAGACTTCTTTTATCAATTACTCTTCTGTAGATTCATTCCGAGAACCTTTCTTTTTCTCGGATGGTGCAATTAATATGTTCGGACAACAATTGCTAAAAATTACTAATTTTACTTTGACTATGAGCAACACCCTTACTGATAAGAGATTTGTTGGCATGGGTAGTAGAAAAGTTAAGGATGCTATACCTGCTCAACGAACTTATGAAATGACATTTACCGCTATGGTAACTGACAATAGAATGTATGAAGAATTACTAAACACTAGTGAAACAAGTGGTAGTGAAATTACTCTAGCATTTACAAAAGGAAACGGAGAGAAAATTAACTTGGCATTTGACAAGTATTTCTTGACTAGCAACTCTTGGCCTATGCCCGAAGATAAAGGCCCGATAATGGTTGAAGGAACCATACAGGCTAGAAGCATAGGCACATGCACAGCCCTAACTCATTGGATATTACAAGGCTAAAAATAACATACTCCACCAACACCGTTTGTTTGTTTGTTGGTTTTTTAAGGTGGATAAAATTATGGAAAAAAATATTGTAAAAGATAAGAGCGTGTTATTTGCGCTAACAGAAGAGAAGTGCCACGAATTAAAAGTGTCACCGACAAGTGATGAATACCTAAAGGTTTGGATTAGAGAACCTACATGGCTAGAAGTAGAACAAGCCATGACTTCTTTAATGAACATAGATGCCAAGACACAAAGTTTTGACATAGACCTAAACGGTATGTATCGTTACTTAGTAGAGAAGTTTGTTGTTCGCACAGAACCATCACTTTCTACTCTTGAACTAATCCGACTCAATCCTTACATTGGTTCTCAATTGAAGGAAGTATTACCTAACCCTATGGATTCAATGGGTGAAAACGAATCAAAAAACGAAGAGTGAGAGATGCCTTACAAGGAAGGTCGAAAGACCCTTCTATGGCATTTCTCTTGATAACATATACGCTTTCTTCGGCGTTATCAATAAGCCCACTGGAAATATACAAAATGCCCGCAGACTTAGTAATGGATTTATTATATGTACATAGGAATGTAGAAGAACTTAAAGCCGAAACCATTAGCAAAGAAATGAGTAAAACAAAGAAGTGATAGTATGGCTCAAACTATGAATGCTACCGAACAGTTTCTTGGAAGCATGAAAGGTATTCTCGCCATACATAAAAAAATGTTACCTGCTTTGAAAGACTTCAATAAAGCCCAAGAAAAGTCTTTAGTGAATCAAACAGAAATGATTAAAATAATGCAAAAAACTAAACCTTTAGTTGATACTACTAAGGCAATTAAAGAACAGGCCAACGCCTATGATTCTATAGCGAAGTCGTCTAAAAAAGCAACA
>TARA_R110000782_G_scaffold211669_3_pt1 | contig 15503 bp, 10 predicted proteins | sample TARA_R110000782 | Tara Oceans TARA_R110000782 (sample SAMEA4397859) | marine metagenome | biome: Polar Biome; feature: [SRF] surface water layer (ENVO:00010504); material: water (ENVO:00002006), including particulate matter (ENVO:01000060) such as... | depth 5 m
CTTCACTAAGAAGGGTAAGCCTACTACTGATGGTGTCGCATTGATTGAGCGACCATCACCATTAGGTATGCTGCTCCTCCAGTATCGCAAGCTAGTTAAGGCTGGCTCCACATACCTACGGAAGTTCGACAAAAAAATCCTGCGTGTTTCTTTCAATCAAAACGGAGCCAAGACAGGTAGACAAAGTAGTTCTGACCCTAACCTACAGAACATTCCGAGACCTGATGAGGACTCGTTGCTAGGTCAGATCAGAAGAGTATTCGTTAGGAGACCAGGACATAGGTTGTTCTTCTATGACTACAACCAGATTGAGATGAGGCTGACTGCTCACTTCTCTCAAGAGGAACACATGCTTGATGCCATTAACAATGGTATAGACTTGCATGATGTTGTGTGTAAGAAGATGTTCAATCTAAACCACAACAGTCCCAACTGGAAGACGATGAGATATCTAGCGAAGACGCTAAACTTCTCAGTGCTCTACGGCACAGGACCGGAAGCCTTCATGTCTACTGTATTGAAGCAGACAGGTGGTAACATTAGACTCAAGATCTACGAGGCAGCCAAGTATATCAATGAGTGGAAAGCTAATCACCCTGGTGTGATGAAGCTATTCGAAGCAGTGGAGATGGAAGCTGCTCTCACTGGTGGTATCACCAATCACTACGGTAGATTCATCAAGGTTGAAAGAGGCAGAGGATATGCCGGTGTCAACTACAAGGTGCAAGGTAGTGCTGCTGACTTCATGAAGCTCAAGACACTAGAGGTTTGTCTGTTGCTTGATGACACGGACATCCTAAACATCTTGGCTGTTCACGATGAACTAGGGTTCGACATACCTAAGCACGAGAAGGTATGGATCCCACAGATCAAGAACGTGATGGAAGATCTAACGTCCTTCTCTGTCCCACTAACCGTCAGTGCTGGTAGTGGTATCAACTGGATGGATAAGAAAGATATTATCCTACCAGCCGCTTAGATCTGGATCGTCATCTACATAGATGTCGTCCAGTCTAGACAAGTCTTCCCATCCTGGTGGTCTTAACTTGTGCTCGTCACACCACTGTGACCCAGTCTTCTGGTTATACCAGATTGCTGGTGTCATACAGGGAGTGTTAGTGAAGAACCTATGCAAGCAGGCTCTTACATTCTCTGGTTTGTCTAAGTCAGAGACTCTCTTGCCATTGACTTCATAATCATTTATCACCTATGATAAGTCTCAACATAGGAGACACCACAATACCGGCAGTGTTCCTTGTATCCCTAACAGCTAACTGCATGTCAAAGGTAAGACCTAAGAACTGCGGTGGTGCTGTCATATGTAATTCTATCCGACCACCGAACTGTGTAAGTAGTGTCCCTGGTGCTGGTATCATTAGATGATCGGGATGAACCATTAACAAACAACCTGGTGCTCCCGGTATGGGATGTGGTGAGGCCATGTTGTTAATGGAGAACATGAGAACAGAGAATTGATACTCTGGTTCTGGCGGTGAGGTAGGTCTAAGAGACCACGACGCACGAAAGGGACGACCGATCACAGGTCTACCCTCAGTGAGAACAATTGGTAGACCACCTTGGACATTACATGATGTCCTTGGATGCCTGACTACAGCACCAGCTACGATAGATGGTAACTCATCCAACATATCTACTGCCGCTACCCTCTTCGGTAGTGGTGTTGCACAACTAACAAGAACAGACAGCAGCAGTAGGTATTTCATTTCTCGTCAAGCATCTTCTTAAGCTTCTTCATGTCTAACTTGACCATAGAAGTTTCTTCCATGGCTTTCATAGCCTTGTCTTCGACAACTTTCTTTTCAGAGTTTGACTTGAAGACACCACCAGCCAGGATCAGACCGACGAATCCGGTCAGTGTTGCCGTCAGCGTCGAGTCGATGCCAAGGATCGCCAGGGTGATCGCACCAGCTAGGGCTAGCAGTGCGATCAGGAACAAGTGGTTGGATGACAGGCTCATAGCCGATCGTCCACTGGTGCCGATCCTCCGGCGTCTGGAGGCATGTCAACTGCTTCTAGTCGTCGTTGGATAGCAGCCCATTGAACACCGAGATTAAGAATCTGGTGGTATACATCCGTCCAGTGCAGAGGATGAGAGATAGAACTCGTTACCATCTCACGGAAGCCAGCGATTTGTGCTCTCGCAAACTGTGCCTCTTGAGGAGTGACCTTGTCCTTAATCATACCTATGACAAGGATACTCTCAACAGTAGACAGAGCAGTATTCGCAAGTGCTCGTTCTTCAGGTGTAGTTACTCTCGGAGTAGCGCAAGCTACCATCAAGAGTAAGGGAAGCAGCAATAGATTTCTTCTCATGGGTTTACCTTCTCTTCAATCCGTTTGATGGACTCTGCCATCTTGTTGATCTTAGTGTCCTGACCTCTAACTGACCTGTTTAGTTCCTTGAGTTGGAGAACAATCGCATCCTTAAACTCACGAGCTAGTTGCATGAATGCCCTACCTCCATACCAGATAGTGATGAGGAATGCAACCCATCCACTGATGTCCTTTAACTGTTCATAATCCACTGAGTCTACTTGCCTGGGTATTGGAGCCGCCAGTAGTTCATCATGCGGACTACATCATCCGCACCATTCACATCGCCATCTGCTAGAGCCTGATTGTGCAAGCTCTTAAAGTTGTTGTGCGTCTTAGACCAGTTACGATACATACTCATACGTGTTCGTTGTGGGTCAATGTTGTATGCCTTGCCAATCATCAGTCCCATCACACCCATCTTAAAGCTTGGTCCTTCCTTACCATCAAAGATTGGATCAATGATCTTGGATGTGAACTCGGCTCCAGGTCTGAAGAACGTCTTGAACAGCGACTCATTAAGGACAATGTTAAGGACACCTAGTGGTCCTTGCGTTGATACTCTCTTACTAAACCCAAGCTTGTTTAACGAAAACGATTTTGAACGCTCACCAGCAAACCTTTCAATAGGTCTGTCATTGAACGAACTATGATTCATCAACTGCTCGATCGGTAGCTTGACGATGGGAGTAATACCATCCAGTATCATCTGCCCAAAGCTCTCACCACCGAGCATCTTGTAACCATCAGTGAATGGCAACACGCCATCACCAGTCTTAATTACATAGCTACCGTTATCTAACTTATCAATGATGATACCATATCTTTTCTTGATCCAATCAGGCAGATCATTTTCTCCTGGTGGGTTACCTTCAGTGGCACCAGTTTCAATCTCATGAAAGAACTGGTTCAAACGAAAGTGTTTAACAGGATCGGTTACCATCGTCTGCAACATACGAGGAATGTTATGTCTAGACCACGAGTAGAACGGAATAGCACGGCGAACCCAACTTCGCTCGAATGCACTCATATCACCGTAGTCATAGAACACACGCTTCATGTGCATAGCAGCCGCTTGGTAGCCAGTGATCACCGCATCCTTACCAATCTCTACCTTACCTTTAACTAGGCTGTCAATGAAAGCAGCCATCCTGAAACGATTCTCAATGTGAGACGCGGCACCTACACCTAGGCGAAGTGCTGCATTATCGAACAACCAAGAACCAGATAGCTCAGAAGAATCTCTGATACCAGCCTTGATAGACATCTTAGAGAACTCAGACTCCCTACGGATAGTGCCAAAGGAAGTGAACTCGTTACGATGTAGGCCACCTGACAACCCACCATTCTTTACGAAGTTGTCATAGATCTCCTGTCCGGTATATACCTTACCATTAGATGAACCAATCTTGATACTCTTCAAGGCTTCCATCGACTGAATCTTAGTAAGCCCACCTTTACGATGGGTATCAATAAGCTTCAGGATCTCATGTGAATCTCTGTATACAGCAGGGTCAGTGATACCTCCAAGGTATCCCATGAAGGCATTCGACACACCATTTCTAATGTGATATGCTGGGATAGGAAACAACGTCCAGCTACGCCACATCGAGTGGATGTTATCCCAGATGCCAAGGAACTTCTGGAAGCCTGACTTAGTAGTAGCACCGAAGTATCGTTGCACTGCACCTGCTACCTCTTGAGGGAACAGGAATACTTCAGCGTCATCATCTAGCTTAGAAGCATACTTCTTAACATCAACTCTAACGAACGCATCCGCTGGGTCACCAAGGATATCGTTGGGATCTAGTCTCCCATCGTCAATCATCTTGGTGATGTCATCTCCCTTAATCCAAATCTTCTCAGCTTGAAGATCGACCATGGTATCCATAGTCTTTCCTTCACCAAGTCCTTCAATGAGATCTAGTTTCTTTGTGTTTTGATTAGCGAGAGTCTCAGTGATCTTATCAAGATCATCCTTTAGAGTCTGGACCTTATGACTCTTGATGTCAGGTGCAGACTCTTGCAGTGCCTTGATAGCATTCCTTGTCTCAGTCAGTGCGTTAGTAGACTCAGCGATGTCCTTCTCTAGTTGGAGATACTGCTTACTCTTGCCAATCTGAGCTTCCTTAAGTTGCTTAAGAGATCCAGACCACAACGCAACCTTCATGTCCTTAAGACCATCAACGATCTCTTGTCTGCCAATGGACCTTGAAGCCTTGTTAGCAGAGATAGCCATCGAGTAGATGGGATCAAGATAGAAGAAGTCAAGTCCTTCAGGCAATGCCTTAGACAAAGCTACCAAAGAGTTGGCTAGCTTCTTAGTAGGGTTGATCTTATAACCATCCCTCAGGCTCATCACTACCTTACTGATAAGGTCTTCTGGATTTTCAATACCTTCCTTCTTCAATCTCTTAAGAACTTCATTGACCTCTTGAGTAGTAAGGTCAGTGAACACTCTACCCTTAAGAGAAGACTCAAGGTGCTTGAAGGTAGCTGAGTTCTTATCAGGGAACTTAAGCCATGCTTCATTAAGAGCTTCCTTAGCTCCAGTTGTTACGTTACGTCCAAACCACGACGAGTAGTAAGAGATGGGTAGGCCAGCTTTAGCCTGTGCCATGAACAGTTCGTCACCCTTGTCAGCAAGAGTATCAAACAACGTCTGTAGCTTCTTGTTAGCTAGTCGTGTCTTTGCGATTCCAATGACTCCCGTCTCGACGGCATCAGTGCCAACGCGAGCAGGAGCAAAAAGCCGAATATCAGGGACGTGGTTCTTAAGACCATCTGGTATGGACAGCTTAAATCCATCGTCAAGGACATTACCAATGGTAACACGCTCGCCATACATAGCACGCCATACAGCATTATCAAACGGAACATGGATATCGAGGACTGTTGATTCTGTAAGACCAATTTCTTTGAACCTTGTAGCTATAGTCTTGATCCTATCTTGTAGGTTCTTGACTTCACCGATGCCAATCTTCGCCATCTTGGCACCGAACGGATTACTTAACACTACCTTCCCAGTAGTGATTACACCAAACTCTTCAAAGTAAGCCGGTCCCTCCTCAAAGACTGCTTCAATCAAATCCTTTACATTGTGTTGCTTAGTTCCTAATACAAGAGTGCCACTCGGTGACATGAAAAAGGTGTGCTCTGGCCGGATGATAGCAGTGCCTTGGCCTGCTGTTCCAGGGATAAACTTGCCTGTCTTGGAAGCCTTTAGAGGTATAGCCTTCTGCTTCAGAAGCACACCATAGTTTAGATGCTTCTTCTCTAATGCTGCTCTGATCTTACTAGGGTCATCAGGATTGCTAACAAGGATACCCTTCTTAGCTAGATCCTTCTCTGCTCCTGGTGTGACCTGGAACTTAGTAACAGGAGTAACCACCTCAGACAATGCTGGATGCTTACCAGTGACGAAGTCCTTGACCTCCATCATTCTCTTACCTTCGACACCTTCAAGCATAACCCTCGCATAAGGTTCTATGTCTGCTGCTGTCGTGGTTTGTTCCAAATAATTTTTTGCAACTTTCTCAAGGTGTGCGTTTGGAGCAGCGTTACTATGGAACCTCATAGTATTAGTGGCTTCATCCCAAACTTGCACCACTAGGTCACCAGTGTCACTGATTAGCTTGACACGTCTAGCATCATTGATAGTTCTAGGTGTGAAGAAGCCAACCTTGGCTAGATCATCAAGGATCTTAGTTGATACCTTTTGGATCTCACTAAGCAGCTTAGGTCCATCAGTATGCCTGAGAACATTATCAAGAGTAGTCTTGATCTTAGCTCCAGGTCTCTTGAGCACAGCTTCAAATGCAGTGATGAATGTCTCTAGGTCAGGAGACTGCTCAGCAATCTCAGCCATAGTAATGAGAGCATTCCTATCATTGCCTAGCTGTGACTTGAGGATCTTCCTGATACCCTCGATACGGATACCTCTAGACTTACCAACATAGTGTGGACCTAGTGATACAAATCTATCCAGTAGAGTTTGCATTGCTGGATCAACTACTACGTCAGCATGTTGAATCCTTTCTACCTTACCAGATCTACGGATGAGACCATAGTTAGTAGCTACTGCCTTACCAAAGTGTTCTTCAAGGTGTGCCGCTGATGCGTGTATTGCAGGATCCCACACAGTAGACATCTTCTGTGTCTTACCTACATAGAAACCACTCGTTGCTGCTTCACCTACGAAGCTACCAGCATGGACAGGCACAGCATCATAGCCTTCTAGGATAGCAGCAGTCAACCTATCACGACCGCTATGGATATGAATCAAATCGGCTGAGTCTTTCACTACTGTGATAGGCTCAATCATTGGTTCCTCACCATTAGCAATGGCGTCACGAATCCTCTTGCGTTCAAACTCAATGTTGTTTGCACGCTCAAAGTCTACAGGATCTCCTACCTGCTTGGCTAGATCCTCTGGACTGATCTGATCATAGCTGGCTCTAACGATACTCTTGTGTCCTGATGTGTTGACTGCTTGCTCTAGTAGGTCATGTGCTGGGATGGACCTTACGTTAGTGCCTACATCAATAGCATCAAGTGATCTAAAGGATAGACCACTGACACCTCTTGGAACTGCTCGTGCTGTCTTGGTATTCTTGAGGCTAGCAAAGTCTCTGACTGGACCCTTTGGTATCAGAAAGCCATCAGCTAATGAGTTGAGAGCTACCCTAGAGTTATCTAGTGCATTGACACCTGACTTGAAGTCAGCAACTACTGATGGGTTGATGATCTGAACAGCACCACTAGGTGATACAAGTAGATCCTCTGGACTCAATGAAGCAAAACCTTTCTTCTTAGCTGCTAGTTGAGCAGCCATTGATTCAAGGTTGTGCAAGTGTGCTGTGTCAAAGTCATCAGTTCTCTGAATCTTTGAGGCACCAGGATGTCTCTTCTGAACTAGGTAGGTTTCACCACCTGTCTCTTGTCGTGCCCATGTTCTGTTACCCGGCAGTGCTTCAAGGTTAGCTAGATCATCTACACTAGCCTTGGCATCCTGTGTCCGAACCACGACGTATCGACCAAGGACTTTGGCTTCATGCTCTTTGTGCCTACCGAGTGGAGTTGCTGGAATGTTAGCAGTCCTGAACTCATCAATAGCAATAGGGATCTCTGCATCCTCTACACCAGATGGTGCAAGTCTAAGCTTCTGTTCATCAGACAGTCCACCACCTAGCTCTACTACAGCACCCTTACCTTGAGTGAGGACAGGTCTGTATCCTGTGATCTTATCTAGTGCAGCAATAGAGATCTCTTGGACACCACTGTGTCTAGTCTCCAATGCCTTAACGATAGATACGAGATCATTCCTAGCAGCAGCACCACCTGCTTCACCATAGCTATCAATGAACTGCTTGTAGATACTTTGAAGATCTCTCTCAATCTCTTCTACTGAAGCACCTGATCTGTTGGTGGCAGCTTTGATAAGCCCGGCTACATCTCTACCTTTCTGTGTCTTGACAGCAGGAGTGCCAAGGAAGTCAGCTACCTTAAACGCTGCATCCTTTAGTGGCTTACCAATCTTGCCACCAGCACCAGTGATACCCTTCATCAATGCAGCGGCACGCGGTCCACCTATTCCAAGGACAGACGTATCACTAGAAGGACTAGAGCCAGCACCGAACAAGCGCAAGTGATCTGCACTAAACGGCGATCCGAAACCGATAAGATGCCTTTGGCCCGTTCTAACTTGGTCATATACTGATCCTGCTAGTCTAAGGTTCTCAACGTCTACACCTCTACCTTGAAGCTCAGCGAGCATTTCATTAAGCTCGTTGTTGTTCTTCTGTGCTCTCTCAAGGGTTGCGACTGACTTCTGTGCTCTTGCCTCATTAGCTGCTGTCAGTCCACCAGACTTCAATGACTTCTTAGAATCAGCTAGATCCTTAGCTATGCGCTCTGCTGAGATCTTCCATAGTTCATCAGCACCTTTGACTAGCTGCTTACCACCTTTGGTAGCACCAGAGATTCCTTGTGCTACTTTACCAAGCTTGGTGAACTTACCAATGTTTAACTTGTTGAGTGGATCAAGAGGGTTGATGATAGCAGCGGCAATGCCTAAGACTGCCGCCATCTCTGATGACATACCTGAGTCTCTAAATAGGTCAGCAAAACCTACCTGAGTATTCGGGTTAGCAATACCTCTGTTGAAGTCATACTTGCTATCACCACTGGTAACCTTACCAATGGCCTTAGCCATGACTTCCTCTGCCGCACCAAGCTTAGCTATGGTGTGATCAAAGAAAGAAGATTCTCTATCCTGAGCACCAGTTCCAGGAGTAAGTCTTTGTTGTGACCTTCTGATAGTATCAGAAAGTTGGCGTGACCTAGCTTCCTTAATCGCACCTAGTCCATCGAAGCCACTCATTAAAGGTTCTTCTCCTTAGCATACAACTTAAAGATCTCCTCAAGTGTAGCCTGCTTATGAGGATCACCTCCAGCTTCTTGCATGACTAGCAATTTGACAGCTTCAAAGTTAGCCCTATCAAAGTTGAAGTGCTGTAGTCTCTTGAACATGTCACTTCTCTTAGAAGACCAGAACTTCTTGTTGTCACTTGCAAAGACATCTCTGCCGAACGAGGACTCAGCTTTAGCCAGCTTAACTAGACCGCTAACATCTTCACTGGTAACATCCTTGTTAGTGATAACATCTTTGCCGGATTTACCAAAGCCTTGCTTACGTGTAGTGATGACTCCCTTGATACCAGCGTCGTCAACCTTATCTCGGAGTGTCACTTCTGCAACACCTACCTTTCTAATCAAAGCTCCCTTAACATTAGCAGGAGAGTTATCTCTGATCTTCTGTGCCCACCTTTCCATCTTAGCGTTAAGCTCGAAGGCTACTACCTTCTCGTTGGTCAAGTGCTTATGAACTCCAGGGTTCATAGCTGATACTGAACCAATCTCTTTCTGATACTTCGTGTTGATTGTATCAGCAGAGTCAATGATACCTTGATTGAATGACTCCATGGTTCCACCATCAGCAATCCATGCTTGCATGTGTTGGTGCATTCTCTCAACAGATTGCTTTAGTTGCTCGCCAACAGCAAATGCTTCTTCTGGAGTCTTAGTCTGACCTAGTTCATATTGCAGAGCTTCTTGCTGTTCATACTCATTGAAGGACATCCTTGGACCGTTGAGGATATCAGTGTTCCAAAGAACCTTTGTGTTCTCGTTGGTTTGAAGATGTCTTCTAGCATCCAACGCAATGATAAATCGTTGGTCAAGATGCTCCATGTCACCTTCTCTTACTCCTCTAGCTAACCCGGAAGCACCACGACGACCAACATATTGGGCATTAGATTGCTCAAGGCGTTGCTGGCCAAGCAAGTCTCTCATCTCTGCTGCTACCATAGGACCAGCTCTACTGGTTACATGAGCTAGCATGTTAAGTTTCTGTGCTGCATCAGGAGTGCCACCAAAGATCTCACTGCCTAGTTGGTAGTCACCAGTCGTTAGGTTAAGCAACCCACCTACGAGATCAACTGCTGTCCCAAGAACAGGGATACCGCTAAGAGGACCGTTACGTAGAGTCTTCTCTTTCTCAAATGCGGCAAAGCCTTTGGCTAGTTCATCAAGAGTAGCGTTGACACTGTTGGATCTTCTCTCTGATGTTCTACCATCAGATAGATTTTGTAGTTGTTCGTTCTGCCTGATCTTAGTTGTAATGGCATCAAGCGTTCCTTGAGCTACATTACCATGCTTCTGCACTAGCAAAGCTTTAGCCATCACTCCATCTTGTGGGAAGCTAGGCTTTGCATTTGCTGGTGTCGAAGAGAAACCAGGATTCTGCTCTTGATCCATCAATGGAGCAGTGCCATCTTGTGCAGCTTTAGCTTTCTTAAGCTCCAAGTCAGTAGTAGCAGTCTCGTTCTTGATTGCTTGTCCTTGAAGCTTAGCAGTAGTCATAGCTAAGTCACCCTTGAGCTTAGCGTCCTCTCCTGGTTGCTTCCTCAGGATATTGAAACCCTGAGCAATGTTCATCTGGTGAGCTTCTTGTTGCCTAGCCTCTGACACTGCATTCTCTACAGCCTCTCCTCTTTGCTGAGCGATACCTTCAGAGTCTCTTCTGATAGTATTGATAGCACTAAGGAGATCAGTCTGTGCTGGTGGTGGTGCGTTAGCACTAAGAGCAGCAAGTCTAGGATCTGATGCTGGACCCTGAGGAGGTAGTTGAGTATTAGACACTGGTTTGTCCTGCTTGGTTGAATCCGAGACTAGTAGCTAGCATGTTTTCTACAAAGGAGTCAAACATAGCGACTCCTTCCATTTGAAGAGTAGGATCTTGTGCTGCTGGATCCTGTCCTTCTCTCAAGTTCTCAATCTCTTTACCAAAGTTATCAATGTTAGCACTGTATTGATCTAGGTCAGGACTGATGGCTTGGAAGATGTTCTCATTCTCTCCTTCATCTGTCCTGTTCTGACCCATGTTGCTAAGCTCGTTGTTGAAACTGTCTGGTTGGAAGTCTTCAATGCCTGGGCCTAGGTTGTCCCACACATTGTCAGTAGAGTTATCGTTCCTATTAAGAAACTGCTCTCTTTCAAAGTCAAACTTCTGGATCTGCTGAGCCGTTAGCATACCTCTAACGTCACCGTTAAGAAGATACTGTAACCTAGCTAGACCTACACCTAAGCCAACCTGCCATGGATTGTCATCGAGACGAGCATCACTAGCAGCCAAACCATCAGCAGTTCCACTATCAAAGCCAAGCCATTGATAACCATCGGACTGCATCCGATCGACGTTATCTCCGAAGTCTTCAATGAAGTTACCCATGGTTACTACCTCTGGTTTCTAGCAGTAGCAGATGCGACGTTACCTAGTGCGGAGATCCAAGCAATCTCAACATCATCACCGAAGCCAAGCTGTGCGGACTCAACATCACCGAAGACATCAAGAGCACCAACAAGAGTTTGAGCAGCTTCGTTCTCATTCGCAACACCAAGTCTCGCTCTGTCTTCTCTAAGACCAGCTTGTGATTGAAGGAGTTGTGATAGTGCGGCGTTAATACCACCTCTCTGTTGAAGCAATCCACTCTTATAGTTAGCTTCACCAAGCTTACCTTGCACGAGTGCCTGACTCAACGCGGCAGACTGACCAACAGCAGCGTCCGTAGCACCTCTAGCTGCCACTCTCGCAGCGTTTCCGCCACCACCTGACCGTCCACCGCCTGATAGCCTTGCAGCGTTCACAGCGGCAACACCGGCTCCGGCAGTAGTGCCTAAAGAACTGCTTGTTAGATCATCAGTAAGTCCATCCAACGCACCCATCTGACCATCAATCAGATCTCTTTGATCTCGCAATGGGTTTTGTGCATCCCGCATTGCTTGTTCAGTAGCACCAGTCTCACTACCAATCTGGTTGAACCTAGCTCTTGACGCATTGAGTTGATCTCTAATGAATCTAAAGATCGTGTCAGTGCTACGTTCGCCCTCACCTGCTTCAGTAGGAGAGAAGCTAGTGCTGTTGAACAACGGATTGTAGCCACCGTTATTACCTTGAGGATCCTGTGCGCTGCTGAATGCTGCTTGAGCTTCTGCCTGCTGTCGTTGCTCCTCTTCTGTTAACTGATTACCAATAGCAGTAGTTACACCACCATTTTGAGGTTGGTTACCTCCAAAGAAGCCACCAGGGCCATACGTAATAGGACCAGGAACTGTGCTCATTAGAATAGAAGTAGGATGTGAACTGTTGTGGTTGAAGGTGAGTTAAGCCTTACCGTGATGTGATGTTCGGTTGCAGGTTCAATGGTTCCATCAACCTCATCGGTGATGTAAACTCTGTTGACATCTGCTGCTTGAAGAATCCATATGGCTCCCTGAGGAATCCGACGTAGACCATGCTCGATGCGCTGTAGGTTACCTGCTGCTCCGCTCTGTGTCAAGCGGAGGAACTGACCACCTAAAGCTTCACAGACACTACCGTTAGATGGCATACCATCTGCGTCTACTCTCCTAGCTCTGAATTGAAACTGTTGTAGTTCCTCAATAGCAAGAATGATTTGACGCTGGTTATGCTGAAGTTCCTCAACAACTTCCCTTAGGTTATCTTCAGTGATATCCTCTTTTAAGTGGATGAAGTTCTTAGGTAAAGTTTTGAGATGCCTACCTGAAGCATCAGGAACTGTGTGGATATTTAGTGAGGTCATTGTGGTGTGTTAGCTCCCATCTGATCCTTGACCCAGATAACCATGGCATCCATTGTCACGTTAAGTTCTTTAGTAAGGAACTCTAGCTTCAACGCATCAGTCTTGATCTTTAGTTGAGTCCTCTTTCTAGCTGAGTCAGCATCAGCAAGTGGAGACCACAACGACCTCTGTGTTCTATAGCTGTGACCGTAGCGCATGAGGAAGGCTCCATCATGCCATGTGGCTAGCTCAATTACATCCTTGTCTACATATGGGAATCCTAGTTCATCCCATGCGTGTTCAACATATGCGAATGGTTGGCATAGGTATACGTGAGAGTCAGACTGGAAGAGAGTAGTAAAGTCGTAATCGTAGTTTGTATCTACCCAGTTAGCATCAATAGTGATCTGCAACAGGGAATCATCAAACGACAGGATCGGTGCTGTCATCCACTGGTGAGTGGAGATGTTATACCAAGTAGCCCATGCACCAACCCAGTTAGATCCAGTAGGAACACCATTCACAACCGCTACATAATTAGTGCTTGCTCTTGATATGTAGTCTTGCACCAGTGAAGCTTGCTGAGCAGGTAGTCCATCATACTCATCACCTCTCCATGAGTAGAGTCTACCATTCTCTCCACCTACGTAGATCTTATACTTGTCATCTCGTAGTGTGTTGCTTGTCTGATCTACTGTGTTTCTAGAACTGCTGAGACTAACAGAAATAGCGTTAGTGCAAATAGTTCCAGTGTAAGTATACCAACTACTGAACCTGTAGTTGAATACTCTGGCTTCTCCATTCCGATCCAGGGTTGTTGATACTCCGGCACTGTCAGTCCTTACTGGTTTGTATGTGCATATCAGTTCTCTAGCCTCTGCATCATGGAAGACCACGACAGAGGAAGGGTCGAGCCAGTGATACTCAGGTGCAGTCTTACCAGGGAACTCCTTCTCTTCAATAGGAAAGCCTAGGTAAGTAGCGTTCTGACCATCAAACATGTAGGGTCCATGATGGGACCAGAAGAAGACTTGCTTCCTACCGTTGTCAGGATTCTGGAATGATACGATTGACTTGGAACTAAGAGCACCAATCGTAGACACCTGAGTGAACTGGAAGTTGTTACCTCCGAGATCATCGAGCCTCCAGATAGCACTAGGCTTGAAGATGTAGATGGCATTGAATGCCTCAATCATACCTGTGATCGCATCACCGCTACTCTGCGGGATGGACAGGTTATTGAACAGAGTATCTACACGCTCAGGGTTACCTGGATCAGAGTAGTAGATGGTGTCAGGACTATTGACATCACCACCAAGGAACAGTCTCTCGTTTAGTGCTGCACTGAATGCACACTGAGGGAATGGTGTGATTGCTCTATCAAGGATTACTCCTGAAAGCTTAGAGTCTGGCTCATCAATAACCAGAGACTCAGAGAACACGTTAGCTCCAGCCACACCTACTGAGGTAGACAGGTTGTTACCTACCCTAGTCTTAAACAGAGGAGCAGATTGAGCAAGAGAGTAAGTGGCCTGACCGAGAGTCCTATATACCTCAATAGCACTAATCCGTAGATCAGGATGAGGAGGAACCATATACAGACCAATAGCGAAAGTAGTATCAGTGAAGGTTACCGCGACTGGTGATACTTGGTAGGTTCCAAACTCCTCTGAGATGTATACTAGAACACACCCATACCATTTGTTAGCTACTAGAGCAGGACTGACAAGAGTGGCTGTCTCGTAGCAGATGGGACGACCACCAGTCCATCGTTTGAATCCAGCTATGTGAATGTTCTTACCATTGAATACCTTTGGTAGAGCAAGCTCACTAGTTAGGATCGTTCTGTCTCCAATGATAGTTCCTCTCCAGTCCAGACCAGGAACGAACTCGGACATCAAGCCATGGTTAGCTACATACTGAGGCACGAAGGTGTCATCAGCTAGCTCATCATAAGCAGGAGCATCATCATATACAGCCAGCATACCATACTGATTACCATATGATGCCTTGAATGGAGTGATGCAGTTAACCCTAGAGTGCAGGTTGTTGGTGTCTTGAGTAACCAGACCGTGACCACCTCCAGTAGTAAGGAGTGGTCTGTAACCTAGGCAATCCTCATTCATCCAAGCACCTTCATTGATATGCTTGAACATCTTTACACTAGCGTTAAGTGTTTGGTATGTCTGTGCTCTGTAGCCTTCAGCCATTCCCCAACCTTTGTAGCCTAGATCGAACTCATCAGGGTATCTACAGGTGGAAGGAACCTTGATACCAGTCTTGTTCTTGAACTCTAGGTTGACTAACAGGTCAGCAGTATGGTCCTTGGAGGTAATGACGGATGAAGACTTAGTCTCAATATCATCATACTCTAGTGATGTTGACCATAGACGGAACATACCAACTGCTATGTTAGCTGGTTGATCCTGGTAAGGAGACATGAAGTGCTGTTGAACAGGCCATGGACCTGAGTCACCTCTCTTACTAGCACCTGGGAGGAAGATAGTCTTGGGAATAGGGACTACTGCACCACCAATAAATGGCATACAGATGGAGTGGTCCCATCCATTGTTGACGTTAGATGCACCAATGTTGATATCATAGATCTGTGCGTGCTGGCACGAACCTGTAGTCATGATAGAGGCAGCAGCTACAGTGTATGTAGTTGTAATCGTTGGTGCTCCGGTAGTGAGATTCTTGATGTGAATCTCCATAACCCATCCGTCAGCATCCATAGCACCAGTAGTATATACATACTTGGCCCTTTGAACAAACGTGATTGAGTATACACTACCTACTATCAGGAAATTGCTGCTTAGCAACCTGAAGTATTGAGGAATACCAGCGCCTACATTGGTAGTCTTGTATAGCTCAAAAGCTACATAACCAGCAGGTGTGATCTTGGCACTGGCTACAGGGATCCTACGCCTATCAGCTTCATCAGTAACAGTCTCAGCTACGGTCAGATCTTTTAACTGAGTGCCCTCAATGGAGAATAGAGTCTGATCATATGCCTTTAATTGGTTA
>TARA_R110000782_G_scaffold79609_8_pt1 | contig 15410 bp, 15 predicted proteins | sample TARA_R110000782 | Tara Oceans TARA_R110000782 (sample SAMEA4397859) | marine metagenome | biome: Polar Biome; feature: [SRF] surface water layer (ENVO:00010504); material: water (ENVO:00002006), including particulate matter (ENVO:01000060) such as... | depth 5 m
TGCTGAAGGTCTGCATGTAATGTCTGCTGTTTTTGAAAAACCTATAATGAATTCAATATCTGAATTAGATTTGAATATGGCACAAAACATTGCGGATTTTTCAACATTTGACATGACTTTCTATTATAACAAATTCAACTTGATAAACGAATTAGACTGATATATACATTATGAAAACATTTTTAACATACTTAGAGCAACAAGAAGTTACAGTTGCAGACATCAACTTAATTAACGAATCGCTTAATCAAGAGTGGACAGAAGAATTAGAAAATAAGATTGATGAAGCAGTAGATGCTTTTTTAAAAGATTATCAAAATGAAGATGGTTCATATAATATAGAAGCATTCAATGAAGAGGTAACTAATGAAGGTCTTTTAGGATCTATCGTTGGTGGTCTTGCAGGTTTTGCATTAGGTAAATCAGTTGGAAAAATTATAGCTAGAGTATTGGGTATTGAGAAAGGTATCTTTTATGATTTATTAACTTCTAGACTTGTGGGTGCCGCTCTTGGTGCTTCAATAGGTAAGTAACTTTTATAATTTGAATTTAATCTCCGTCGACTATTCGATAAACTCACCCGGCATCTGTCTTTTAAAAGATGGTAAACCTTACTTTATTTCTTATTTAAAACCAAAGACAGGTACAAAGAAAGAACAAAAGTTACAGGAAGAGATGGGTATGTTGGATGATGTTACATTAGTCTATCAACCGGAACCAGATGTTGCAAAACAAGAAATGGCTAGAGTAACGAGACATCGTACTATTGCTAAAGGTTTATGTGATATTATTGCAGAACATACAAATCCAGATGAAGAGTACAAAGTCTATCTTGAAGGTTCGTCCTACGGTACTTCTAGGTTTGGTACAAACTCTCTTATTGATTTGGCTTCAGCATCTTCAATCTTTAAATCTTATTTGATTGATCGTTTTAATGTAACACAACTTGATGTCTATGCTCCAACCTCTATTAAGAAACATGTTGGGAAAGGGAATATGAAAAAGATAGACATGTGGTATGTATTCTTAAATCGGGAAGAAGCCCTTAAAGACTCTCAATTCTTTAAATTCTGTTTAGAACAAAAAGATAGTAAAAAACTAATGAAGCCTTTAGATGACCTTGTTGATGCTTATTTCTTATTAGAATATGTAAGGTCATTTTAATCCTTATTTAACCCCTAGGCTTAAAACCTTAATTTATACGCTAGATAGGGCCCTTTTGTTTCATTTAAGTGAAAAAAGATTTAAAAAGAGTATGTTATTATGTTAATATTATAGAAACACAACAATAGATTTAAAGCAAATTAAGAATTAAAGAAATTAATCTTGAAACATTTTTGAGATTATGTATATAATGTATGTTAATCACCGATGTATTAACAAAGTAATTTAAAGTTAACAATTAAAGTAATTTAAAGAAAAGAATGGAAAATTTTGACATTTTTAACCTGAGCGTCAGCGACGTTGAAACTCACAAGCAATCAGCATCTTCAAAGGAAGATGTAATCTACAAGCCATCTGCAGACGATGGTAAAGACGGTACTTATAAAGCACTTATTCGCTTTGTACCTAACCCAGAAAACCCACGTAATTCAATTGTACGTAAGTATGTTCATTGGCTAACAGACCCATCCGGTAGCGGACGTCTTGTTGATTCTCCAACATCAGTTGGTGAGAAATGCCCAATACAAGATGCATTCTTCCGTCTTCGTAAATCTGATTCGGCAGTAGACCGTAAGATGAGCGACAAATTAAAAAGACGTGAGCAGTTTTATTCCCTAATTAAAATCATTAAAGATCCACAACGCCCAGAGCTTGAAGGACAATACATGATTTTTAAATTTGGTTATAAGATTAAAGAAAAGATCGACGAAGAATTGTCTCCAGCATTTGGTGATCCAACTCAAGTGTATGATCTATTTGAAGGAAAGAATTTTGAATTAATTATTACACGTCAAGGTGAATATAATAATTATGATAAATCTAAATTCTCAGCTAGCACATCAGCTGTACTTATTAACAAAGTACCAGCGGAACGTACACCTGAATCTATGCAAACTATTAAGGAAGAACTTGATAACGCACCAACGCTTACAATTTATGAATATAAGCAATGGGATGATCAAACACGTGATTTTGTAAATAACGTATTAGGTCAATATATTGTAAACCCAGGTAAATCAATGAGTCAGGTTTCAACACCTAAGACAACAACTGCAACCACTAGTGGCCTAACCACTACAGCCTCAACTGCGACGGTGACATCCGAAAAAGTACAGGCAACAGTTACAGATGATGATGATTTAGACTCATTCTTGAATGACCTCGACATCTAATAATCTCACAGAAGATTTAAAAGATAAAATCAGAAGCTTAGTTAAAGAGGTGGTTGTGCGCGAGCATAGCCACCCATCTAAGCAAATGATAAAAGAAATGCCAGGTCGTATTACGATGGCATGTCCTTATTGTGGTGATTCAACAGATCCACATAAAAAGAGAGGTAATCTTTATTGGGACACTCTTCAATATCACTGCTATAATTGTAGTGAACACTCTGATGTATATAAGTTACTAAAAGAACATGACCTTAGATTTAGATCTGGTGATGATTCAGTTAAGATAATTGATTATATTAAAGAACATAAAGTTGAGGTAAAACACGCAGATAGTTTAAAGCATGGTATTTATGTTAAAGCACACGCCGCAGCACTTACCGTAGATGAATTTAAAATGCACTTCGGTGCTAAGTCTATTGAAGCTGGTGACTTTGCTTGGTTTTATTTAAAAGGTAGAGCATTACATCACAAAGCTGATAGATTTTTATATTCTGCATTTGGGCAAAATCTTTGGATTTTAAATAAAACACCCGATGGTAAAATACTAGGTTGCCAATCGCGAAAGCTTGGTAAATATAAATCAAAGTATTTGACGTATGATATGCACAAACTTTATGAAGAAATGGGTAAAGAGTTTCCGTATACTGACGAGGAGCGTACATCTATAATGAAGCTATCAACACTGTTTAATATTATGCAGATTGATATGACACGAGATGTTACTGTATTTGAAGGTCCATTGGACGCTATGTTTATGAATAATTCATTAGCACTTGCAACTGCGGGAAGATCAACAACTGAGCTGGATGAGATTCCAACAATCAGATATATGTTTGATAATGATAAAACAGGTAAAAAGAAGATGCTTGAGAAGTTAAAAGTTGGTAAGCAAGTTTTCATGTGGTCGAAATACTTGAAGGAAAATGGCTTAAATATATACATAGAGGACATTAAAGACCTCAACGATTTAGTGTTAAAGTGTTTTGAATTAAACAAATTAGCAGTAATTAAAAATATACCGGAGTACTTTACAAAGTCTAAACTTGATGCTTTGTATTTATGATGGACTTTGAACTTAAGATGCAAGATGAATTAGATGATTTTTACGAAGAACGTGCCCGTCATAATAATTTAAAATTACTATTAGACTTTGATTCTATTTTAACTGATTACAGTTCTAAAGAGATAAAGTTTGATAAACCGAAAATGAAAAAGAAATTAAGAGCTAGTAAATTTATACCCAAACGAGGTAATAATAAATCATTATTTTAATGTCAGAAGATAACAAAGTTATAAAGATAGATACTTATCTAAACGAGCAACGACAAGATTGGACTTTAAAAATTAGAGAACTAGCTGGTTGTTTTAAAGATGTTGATAAACTTAACCAGGCAATGGTTGAGATTCCATCATATAGACAAATAATTATTGAGCAAATAGCACAGCTTAATATTAAAATGAAACAACAGCAGGCTAAACTTGCTAAGACATATAAAAGTTCATATATCAAATATTTTGAATATGATTATAAATTAACTGATAAACTTAAAGAATCCTTTATAAGAGCTGATATGGCCGATGATAATATGGTTCTTAGTTTGTTAGAAACGCAAATGGATTTTTTGCGTGAATCGGTAAAAACTTTAGATAACATGAGTTGGGCCGTTCGTAATAAACTGCAATTAAATGGTTTATAACGAAAATAAAAATAGTTCCCCGATACATGGAGCTAACATTAATAGAAGATAATAATTTTTTACGTATTGACGAAGCCACAGAGCTTGAGTTAGAACAATTAAATATTTCTTTAACTAGAAGAATCGATGCTTGGCGTTTTAACCCACTTGTTAAGAGGGGTGTTTGGGACGGTTACGTATCGTATGTTAAAGATAATAAATGGATTCCAGCTGGTTTATGGCAAGAAGTAACTAAAGTTTGTAAACAATACAAATTTGATTTAAAACTACACGGTATTACTAGACTTTTTGATAAGGATATATCGGCTGAAGTTTTTGAAGAATGGTCTTTAGATTTTTTTAAGGGACATCCTGATGGAATTACACCAAGAGATTATCAAATCGAGGCAGCTTTTAATATACTTAAGTTTAAAAGATCTTTATCAGAACTGGCAACATCTGCTGGTAAAACACTTATATCATTTCTTACAGTTGCTTATCTTTTAGAAAAAGAGAAGGTGAATAAGATATTATTTATTGTACCAAACGTATCACTGGTTGTTCAGGCAACTGAAGACTTTGGTGAATACAACCACGACAATAGAATAAAAATGTTAATCCAACAAATATTTGCTGGACAAAAGATAAAGGATAACAGAAATATAGTAATAGGTACATATCAATCATTAGTAAAGAAACCTAAAGAATTCTTTGATGACTTTGGTGCTGTTATTGTTGATGAAACACATAAGGCTAAATCAGCGTCTATTAAAACAATTTTACAAAAGTGTAGATATGCTGAATATAGATATGGTCTTTCTGGTACAATACCAAAAGATAATTCACTAGATAAATTAACATTGATGAGTCAAACGGGACCATTGATCACTGAGATTAAAGCTGCGTTCTTACAAAAGCAAGGCCACATCGCCGGGTGTAATGTTAATATTATTGAAATGGATTATGCACCTGAATCGGCTAAACAGGCATTCATGGAATTAGCGTCAAATAAATATGATTCAAAAGATGTATTTTCACTAGAGCAGAATTATATAATTAATTCAACAGGTCGCTTAAATTTTATTACTAAGCTGATTTCTAAGGTTTCTAAGAATTCATTAGTTCTTTTCCATAGAATAGAACATGGTAAGAAAATATATGAAATGCTAAGACAGCGTAGTGATAAGAAAGTGTATTATGTAGATGGTCAAACAGATACAGATATTAGAGAAGAATATAAAAATAAAATGGAACTTGGTGACGAAATGGTTATTGTAGCTTCATATGGTACTTTCTCGACCGGTATTTCTATTAAAAAGATACATAATATATTTTTTACAGAATCATTTAAATCTGAGGTTATTATTAGACAATCTATTGGTCGTGGTTTAAGACAACATGAGTCAAAAGATGCTGTTAATATTATAGATTTTGTTGATGATCTTAGATTTGATGAATGGCAGAATTACTTATACAGACACAGTACAGAACGTAAGAAAATATACCGCCAGGAAAAGTTTAGTTTTAAGGTTAAAAAAGTAAAATTTGACGGAGATATATAATAAAACAAAGTATTATAATATAAAAATAAAATAATCTAAAGATATGATTAAGATTCAAAATTTCAAATCGTTTTCTCAATTAAAAACTCAATTGAGAGAGGATGCTACTAAAAAAGAGATGGCTACGAAAAGAGAAGCTGCTGTTAGTGAATACAACACACTTTTAGCTAAATTTAATATTTCAAATATAACTGAATTATCTGAAGAGGACAGAACATCATTCATGGCTGAACTTACCAAAGAAGGTAATGCTTTCGGTGCAGCAAGAGCAGAGGCTATTGCTAAAGGTGACGATAAATTTAAAGTTGACGGTGAAGAAGTTCCTGTCAAAGATGCTGATGCTGAAGATGAAGAAAACGCTAAAGAGTTTGTTGATGAAGCAGAATTATCTTCAAAGGCAAATCCAAGACTATATACAAAAGTTGAGAATAAACTGAAAAGTCAAAAATATAATAGTGATGCTGAACATCATTTAACTTTGCTTAAATCTATGGATCCTAAAAAACTATCAAAATCTGATTTAGATACGTTGAATGATTTTGATGATTTATATGAATCAGTTAACGAAGGTCTTAAAAGAGAAGCTGGTAAAGTAGCAACAGCCTGGAAAAAAGTAATGAAAGCAATTAATGCATCTGAAGAAAGGTCTATTAATATAATTGCTAAAGTTTATGCTCTTGCAATGGGAGACGCTAATTTCCATAGAGAAGCACATACTTCTAAAGCTATCGGTTCACAAACAACACCTGGTGTTAAAACAGATTTTGACAGATTCGCATCTGATATTGCATCGGCCGCTGGTTACGGTGGTATTTATATCGCACAGGGTACACTTGCTTATTTAAAAGCAATTGGTGAAGACAAAATTGCTGCTAGATTTGAAAAAAAGATTAACAAAGAAGATGATCTTCATGAATCTGTTACGGTATTAAATGAGGCTGCAATGAAATCAGCTGGTCTTTCAAAAGAAGAAACATTAAAAGTTGCCAAGAAATTTGCAGATGCATTAGCAAAAGCAGACAATGTAAAGGTTACTGTTAATAAAGGATATGATAAAGATTCTTTTGATTTAGATTATGATGGCGAAGAATTTGAAGGTGGATCATATAATATTAATGCTGATGGTTCAGTAGTTAATATGGCATTACCGGGTACACCATCGTACGGTATGATGGATGATGATATGAAAACTATTGTCAACCTAATTAAAATGTCAAAAAAATAAAAAGTAATTCCGGTATAATTTTTTTATATCGGATTTTTTACTTATATTATACAAAGTAAAGTTATGAAATTATTATCAACTTATAAAGAATTTATTTTAGAAAAAAATAATTCAAATATAGATTCAAATTTAATCTTAGAGGGTGGCGCTGCTGGCCATATGATGCATCCATTTGATGATAGAAATCTTACATTTGACGACTTTAGAAAATTTATTGACGCTGGACTCCAGGGTGAAATGACATTTGATGAAGAACCAACTGAAAAGACAGATGGTCAAAATGTATTCGCTACAGTTAAAGATGGTAAAGTTCTTTTCGCAAGAAATAAAGGACAACTTAAATCACCATTGACACTTGGTGGGATTACTGATATGTTTAAAAACCACGCATCTGAATTAGTTAGAGATACATTTACATTTGCAGCACAGGATCTTGCTAATTCTTTATCAAAATTAAGTAAAGAAGATCAAGAGAAATATTTTGATAACGGTAATAACTTCATGAATATGGAGCTTATCTATTCAAAGAATCCTAATGTTATTAATTACGACAGAGATGTTATTCAATTCCACGGTATTAAGATTACTGACGGTGATGGTAATATAACTGGTGAGATGGGTTCTTCTTCTGCAAAAGAGATTTCAAATTTACTCGATAAAGTTGAAGCTAAGGTTGGTAAAGTGTTTACAATCATACCACCGCAAGTATTAAAGTTACGTAAAGATGTTTCTTTTGACGACAATACTAAATACTTTATGAATAAAGTAGATGCACTTCAAAATAAATATAATTTAAATGGCGCTGATGAGGTTTCAAGATACCATGAAATGTGGTGGAGAGAAGAAATTAAAAAGTCATTCCCTGGATTAGAATCAAATGTTGCTGAAGGTCTATTACAAAGATGGGGTTATAACAATAAATCAGCACTTCCATTTACAGCTATGAAAAAGTTAGTAGATGAAAATGGCATGAAAGATATTAAAGAATATGATAAGATTGCTGGCATGAAGTATAAAGAAAACATTAGACCGTTTGAGGATTTATTCCTAGAGCTTGGTTCTGTGGTTCTTAAGAATGCTGCTAACTTTGTTGCAGCTTCACCGGATGCTGAGATGCAAAGATTACATAATCAAATTAGAACTGAAGCTGGCAAGATTAAAAGGGGTGATAACCTCACTCAAATTGCTAAAGTTGAAGCCGAACTTGCAAGATTAGATAGAATTGGTGGTATTGAATCAATAATACCAACTGAAGGTCTAGTATTCAAGTATAAGGGTAAAATATATAAACTAACAGGTACTTTTGCTGCAATTAATCAGCTAATGGGTATTATTAAATACGGTAGATAAAAATATGAAAGAAGTAAAATTCCAAGGATTTCAAGAATTCTTAAACGAAAGACTAAAACCAGTTACTAAAAGAGATTGGAAAAAAGCTAATAGTGATCAACGAATAGATTGGTTATTACAAGCATATGATGATTCCGACGAGGCTGAAAAATATGAATTTACAGACTTTAAAGATTTACCAGATGAGGCTACTGCAAATATGTATTTAGAATCAACAGTTACCGAGGTTAAAAGATCTATGATTTCAGGTAATAGTGGTAGAACAGTTTCTTCTTTAGAGGATAGAAAATATGAACTAAAGAAAGAAGTTAAAGGTGCCAGAATCGGGGACTATATAGCAATACTTCCTAAGGGTACAATTATATACAATCTAGCAGGTGGTGTATATGCATCTCATAAATCACTTAAAGGTAAATATGATGCTCGTGAAAATGAGTTCGGTTATCAAGTTAGATCAATGCCAGAAACACTAGCGGATATTGAAAAGAACGGTAAAGTATTGGAATCAGCAGTTAATGAAGGTCAATTCTCATGGATGACACATGACACGGGAAATCAAATTGGTTCTGAAAAAGAAAATACTATTAATGTTACAATGTTTGATGACAAAGGTAATAAATGGGAAGAGAAGAGATATGACGGTTACGGTGAATTCGGAGGAATGGATTACTATACGTTATTAGCCAAAATGAATGGAATTGAAAACGCCGATAGAGGAGATGGTCTCGATATTGCATTTAATAAAAAGAAAGTTAAAGGAAAAGTTCTTTTCCCAGCTTTAGTTGAAAATCCAAAACGTTTCAACTTCAAAAAGCACGATTTTACAGTTGCCCCGGAAGATGATGAAAATCAATCATGGTATCAAGAAGAAGAAGGGTATGATGAATCAGTAATTACTGAAGGTTCAATGTCTGATATTCACATGTTTGCTAATGATGCTAAAGATATTAATGATTTTATTAAAATATTCTTCAAAGAATTTGGTGATAAAATTAAAAAAACAGCGGATACTATTAAATTTGCAAAAGAATTGTATACTGACATGATCGATGAATCAGCAATTACTGATTTAGTAGCTAACAATGAAATTTTAGATCTTGTTGATCGTATTCATGCGATTATTAAAGAGCTTAAAAAAGATCCCTCAAAAGATTCAAGAAAGACATCTAAATTATTCAATGATGCTAAACCATTAATATCAAAATTACATGGTCTTATGGAATCGGTAGTTACTGAAGGTGCAGTTGAACCTCAAATTAAAAAAATAGCTGAATTGATAGGTGAAACTCCCAAAAAAGTAGAAGCATATGTTTCTTCAAGAGGACTTAATATAACATCAGTATTACAACATGTTAGGGATAATAAAGAAGATGCTCCTAAAGAGTTGCGTGCTGCAATCAAGGGTGATAAATCATCAGATGACTTATTCATTTTCTTACACAAAGCATAATTAAAGTAAATAATATGGCACTTCAAAAATTAAGAGATCATTTTAAAAGTACACCTAGGCCTGCATTTGAAAAAATGTTAGATCAAAAGATACATGTTGTTGAGAAATTAGCAGCATCATCATTTCATGTAAAAAGAAATGATTTACAAAATGAATATTTCAAGTCTGGTCAACAATCACCTATGAATATTGTAGATAGAACAATTGTTGGTTTTTATGAATCAGCGATCTTACATCTACAGGGTCTTACGCCTTCAATTAAAGAAAGTATGCCCAGTGATTGGAAATTTGGGTTTGATTATCTAATCGATAACAATACACCAAATGTCAAATACGCAATGTTACCAAAAAATAACTTGGTACTTACGCATATTCAACTATTAAATCCAACAACAAATAACGTACAGAAGGTTATTAGAGATCAATCTGTACTTAACAAATGGGCGGATAAATTACAAGTACAGGCGGCACCTATTGTTTTTGAAGGTCAATTATCACATGACCAAAAGCAATCATTGATTAATCTTTTAGAAATGTCAGATGAGGCATTTGCTAAAAAGTACGAAGAGCGTTCATTTACTAGAGATATGTTTTCAATCTTTAATTCAAATTTAAGAAATTCAGCATTACAAGAATCACTTGACGCTGAAATTGATGGTCTTATTATATCGTTCATTGACGGTAAGAAAATGACACCATATAAATTAGAAAACTTTAATGAAGTTGTTGAAAATAATAACACACGTAAGTCTTCCGATATTTATCAAATCACAATGGTTGATTTAATTGAATATCTTACTACTTATGATTTTAAAAAGAATAAATTAGTTGAAGAAAATAAAGATAGAAGATTTTTAGAATTAATGTCTGAAGTATTTAACGATTATATTAAAGAAAATGCAACCAAATACATTGGCGTTAATTTTGAAGTAGCAGAATTTGCTAAATCTCAAGAATTTAGACTTAATAAAGCATTTATTAAAAATCAAGACACATTAAAGTTAGTTGATAATAATATTCTTTCTGAGCTTTTTAAAATTATGCTAAGTTCATTTAGGAATGAGAGAACTAAAACAACTGATATATTGTCAGAAGATATGATTAACCAAATGAATGATATTGTTAAAAATATTAATGCACAGGTTGATGGCAAAATAGAAGAAAATGATGTCTTGGATTTCAATTCATTTAAAAAGACAGCAAGTATTAATAATGAAACACTAACTGATGTTAATGAAGCACTTAATGTAAAGCATAAAAAACAAGGTAAAAAACTTGTAAATATGTTTGTTGGTAGATTCCAACCATTTACACTAGGTCATGCTAAAGTTGTTAAGAAAATACATGAACAGAATGGATATCCTGTTGTAATCTTTCTAGTTAAGTCAAAGAACAAAAAGAAAGAAGATGGATTCAAGAGACCTTATGATGAGGAAACTCAAATACAAATGATAGATAAGTTAAAAAGAGAACTTCCAATCGAAGATGTATTTGTTATCCCAACCGGGGGTATTGATACAATGTTCAATGCTATGAGACCTAAGTATGAACCAGTATTGTGGGGAACGGGTTCTGATAGAATGAGAACTTATGGATTTCAAGTTGATAAGCAAGAATACAGAGATGACCTTGATGTTAGACCTGATTTTGGCTTATTTGAGATTCCAAGAACTGGTAGTAATATTTCAGCAACACAAGTCAGAAATGCAATGCTAGCAGGTGATCAAAAATTATTTAATAAATTAACACCAAATGCAATTCATGGTATGTATGATGAGCTTAAGACTAAATTAGAAAAATCAATGGAATTAACAGAATCAAAAGATACTGTATTTACATTTGAACAATTCATAAAGAATATATAATAAAATACAAGTATAACACAATGTTTGAATCATTTAATAAATTTACAGGAACTATCAATGAGGCTAAGGCTCAGTATATGATAGGTGATAAAGAAGCAAGTAGAGAAGATGTATTATCTTATATGTTTAGCAATCCAAAAAAATCATTAGGTAATGCTAGTACGGGTAAATTCCCAAAATGGGTACAGTCAAACAGCACACCTGACGGTGATACAATCACATGGTCTACTATTAAAAAGGATATGAAGACTCTTGAAAAAGAATATGGAAAAGGCAATGTGGTAGTTAGTGGTAACACAAACGGTGGCGATCCAGTAGTGGAAATATATATGAAATCACAAAACGAATCAGTAGTTACAGAAGCAATATCCACAGCGGTGAGACCTTTTTATAAAGCATTAAATGATTCCGGAAATTTAAAAAGATACGATGGCCCTAAAATTTTAGGTTCAAGACCAGGTAACACACCCACGGATGAGCTAATAGGCGCAGATAAGGAAGATAGGATTCTTTTTGGTACAAAAGGCGACAAATTTGGAATCAAGTCGGTTCGAGGTATTAATCTTCCAACAAAACTTTTAAAATTATTAGGATTTGTTGAAGGTAATAGTTTTACTAAAGGTGTAGAATCATACGGGCCAAAGGGTGATGATATGATTTATATTGATCTAAATAGTATGCAAGAACTTGTCGCGGCCTTTGATTCTAAAACTAATTATTCTGTAGAAGAATCAGTAGTTAATGAAGCTAAGGCTATTACAGATCGCGATATAAAGGTAGGTAATAGTTTTAAAATTGGTTCTAGTACTTTTAAAGTAATTAAAATCTATAAAGATCCAAAGTTTGGTAATGTAGTCAACACTGAACGTTATACAAATAATAAAAAAGCGGGGGAATATACAGATACTTTAAAAGATTTTGTTGATTTTCTTAATGAAGAAGACGCAGTTGCAGAATCAGTAGTTACAGAGGCATCTAACAGTAATCTTAAAAAAGGTGATAAGTTTAAATCTACAACGAACGGTGAAATTTTATTTATAATTGAACCTAAAGGCGATGGATATGATTATAGAATGTCTTCTGATCCAAGATCAAAGAGCCACGCACCTAAAGACTGGTTTGATATGATGATAAAAACAGGTAAATTAGTTAACGAATCAGTAGTCACTGAAGCTAAAATGTCTAAGATACATAAAGCTGCAAAGCAAGGAAGTTATCCTGCAGTAATTGTAGTTGTAGAAAACGGTAAGGTAATACACCAAGAACCGGTTGTTAGTGCTGAACATGCACCGGCTGCGTTTAATGTAATGCAAGAGAAATATCCTAAAGCATTATTACATTTAGAAGATAATACAGGTAAAAGATTATTTAGTGAATCAGTAATTACTGAAAAATCATTTAATAAAATACAAGCAGAATGGTCTAATTTAAATGCACAGTGGGTTAAAGTTACAACTATGATGATGGATCTTGCCGCGGCATATAAAGAAGCTGAAGGTAAAGAAAAAGAAGATTTATTAGATGAACTTAAAGTTTTAACAAAATCTAAAAAAATATTGTCAGATAAAAAAGATGCTTTAGAGCAAGATTTAGATAGTTCGATATCTGATAAAAATAAAGATCTTGAATTAGTAATTAAAGAATCAGCAACTAATTACATGGTTGATGAAAATCTAAGTAGAGATGTTCATAGATCTGTTAATGCATTTATTAAAAAAATGGCTGACAACTACGACATTCCATTACAACACGCTGTTAATAACATCATGGATGTTTTAAGAAGTCAAAACTATGAAGGGTTATCAGAATCAAATGATGTTGAAGAACTTAATGAAAGAAGAATTGTAATAAAAAGAAGATATACTGAAAACCATCCAGCAATTACTGTTGGTAAGTCAGCAAGAATCAGAAACAAAATGTTAGAAGCAATTGCCGATGGCAAATTAACTAAAGAAGAGTTTAACACAATTCTTAAAGAAATGTCAATTGATTCTAAAAGATGGACAACTAGAAATGTAAAATATTTCAATCTATCAGAGGACGGTGTGTCATTATCTAAATATGGTAGATCTGTATTAAAACAAACAGCTGTTAATGAAAAATTTATTAACGAAACATTTACATCATTTATTAATGAGGCTGGTCATGAGGATGATAAAGGTATTGTTACCGGTAATGATTTTAACAAATTAAAAGGTGGCATGGCAGACGGGCTAACAGTAGATGATATTGCTAAAGAGCATAATGTATCTTCTGAGGTTATTGATCTTGCAATTAAAAAAGGTGTGAAGGTTGAAGCTGAGCATACTGATGACGCAACACTTGCTTATGAAATAGCTAAGGATCACGTATTTGAAGATCCTAAATATTATGATAAGCTTGAAAAAATCGAAGGAGACAAGTAATTATGCCAAGTTCAAGTAAATCACAACAAAGACTAATGGGAATGTCATACGCTGTTAAGAAAGGTGATATGAAGCTTTCTGACATTGATGCAGCATATCGCGATGAGGTTAAGAACCTAGTTGATACTATGACACTTAAGGAATTAAAAGATTTTGCATCAACATCACATACGGATTTACCTGAAGATGTTAAAGAAAGTCTAAGTACAGAAATTGAAGATTTTTTTAAAGCCAACCCATCGCCGTCTGATAAACAGGTTCATGCACTTGCAGATAAATTAGGAATGGAAGCTGACGATCTGGAGGCAGAGATTTATAAAATTGTAGGTAAGCATGTTTCAGAAGAAAGCGATGATGTTAAAGAAACTACAATACCACCAACAGGTTCTCTTAATAATGTAATGGGTAATATGCTTAAGGGTATGGGTCCAATTACTTTACCGGGTGTTGATAATCAAAACACAGGATCCGGTGATATTATTGCAGCAGTTGGTGATGCCAATGACGTTTATGATAAACGTTTAAAGAAAAAGAAAAAGAAAAAGAAGAAGAAACGTAATGTTCTTACAAGCGAGCAGTTCTTAAATGAACAAGAACAATTAAAGGCGTTTAAGCCAGTTGCTGGCAAAGGCGAGTCACTTGGCGTAGAGGATTACGAACATGGCCCAGCCAATGATCCGGATGTTGAAGAGAAAGAAAAGCTGAAAGCTAAAAGACGCATGACCAACATTGTGGGATATTCACAATTCGGTAGTCTTTAATATCTGAAACAATTTCAATTCATCGCATATAATAATTGTGATGAATCCCAACTTATATATTGCTAAATTAGTAAAGATAATTAAATCGTGTGTAACGCTCGATCACCTTATCACTTCTAAAAAATGCGTTGATCTTTTTGATTCTCGTGAGCTTTTGCATTATTCTTTTTTTAAAGAGAATGATGAATTTCCAATTACGCATCATCAGGGTTTTTATGACCATCTACTTGCAATGAATATACTTGCTATAGAATTGCGTAATAAAGAAGAATGGCTTAAAAATACAGAAGTCGATAGAGCGGTTAAAGATATTTTATCGCATGCTAATGAATTGGGAATTGAGTCTAAGGTTATAAAATTAGCAAATCAAATGAGAGAAATTAATATACACTTTGATAGACTTGACTCTTTTGAATTTGCTATTAAATATATCAAAGAAATAGATCCAGAAGCATAGTTATTAGATAATATGATAAGAATTGAAAGAAAAACTAAAGCAGAAAAAAGATACAGTAAGGAAATGGGACTTCTGGATTGTAATGTTACGCGAATACATAAAACAATATTTGGAATACCATTTAAGCAATTACACGCATATAGAGAAACGTATTATGGTAAAGTTAAAAGTTTAAAAGATTGTAATTTAGCATTTTAAAATAATGAATAAAATAGAAGAACAATATAGAGGATTACTCGGAACCTTATTAGAAAATTCAATAGAAAAATCAGACCGCACAGGAACTGGAACACTTTCGGTATTTGGTCGTCAGATCAGACACA
>TARA_R110000782_G_scaffold156571_2_pt1 | contig 15337 bp, 5 predicted proteins | sample TARA_R110000782 | Tara Oceans TARA_R110000782 (sample SAMEA4397859) | marine metagenome | biome: Polar Biome; feature: [SRF] surface water layer (ENVO:00010504); material: water (ENVO:00002006), including particulate matter (ENVO:01000060) such as... | depth 5 m
AGAGTTTTATAAACCTAATTGGTTTCCAAACACTTTTTTAATTGAATCGTATGTTACAAATGGAAAAAAGATTTTCGATAAATATATAGATGACCATTTTGACGGAGATAAAGCAGGATGTAAAACAGGAAAAAATTACATAGCTTTAAATAGCATTTTTGAAGGTTTATTCCTATGGGAGTGGGATAGCAACACGATTAAAAAGCAAGACATGAAACTTGTGAAACTCGGAAAGAGTTTAGCTACAAGCTATTTGAATGATAAAGGAATGGAGGTGCAAAGAGAATTGTATTCCGATGCTGAATTATTTAAGATGCAAGAAGATGGAGATGTCGTAGTAAGAGATGACGTTAGAGACTTATGCCTTTATTTAAGCACATTGCTTGGTTACGGAAACTTTTGGCTCATTTTAGATGAGTTGGATAAGGTAGACGAAAGCGAACAAGACAAATACGCCCCTCTTCTTCATATCGTAAGAGAGCGTATTATAAAAGACTACTCTATGCGAACTTTGAATGGAGGAAAAGGTGCGGGAGTGCCTAAAAAAGTAAAATCAAGTTCAAATTATGAGGTAGTGAAAGCAGAACTTGACGAATCCATAGAACTCAATATGCCTCTTTTGGATTCAAGAATTATTGGTATAGCGAATGCAACGGCAGATATTGAAGATGCTTTGTTTCGTCGTTTTTGTCACGTAATCATCGAGGAAATAATGTATGTTACAACTCCCCCAACGGAATTGGAAGGAATGCGTATGTGCCTTAATGATGTAACAAAGGATAGCCAAATGGGAGCGTTGACTGAAGACCTTGAGTTTAAATTATTGAATGAGGTCAACTTACAATGGCAATTTGGATTTTTACCTACTCTGCTTAATCAGAATGACGCAGGTAGTAACTTTATATATACAGAATTTTTAAAAGATTTTAACGAGGCAGGATTTTCTTCAGGGACTCTCAACGCAATTAGTGCAGGTAAAAAATCAGGTCAAGAAGAATTATACCTTCGCACCAAAACATCTGCCTTATTCAAAATTATCAGAAATAACTTTGGTGTAGACGATGAAATGGATAGCGGAGAGAGTTCACGTCTTCAGCAAGGTATCTACAAATGTTTAGCATCTGCTATTTTAGGAGGTTCAGGTACTTATTCTATGGAAACGGCAGGAGGGGAAACACCATCTACTTCTACTACTAAGGTGAGTGCTTTGAAGCAAATTATTCAAGAAGCCTTAGATAACGCTGATGGCGACGCAATGGAGGCTACGAGTATTCTTCTTCTGAATATGAAAAAAGAGTCTAATAACGTCTCTAATAACTCAGAGGCGATAGATTGGATGCGTAAACTCTTAGGGTTAGTAGAAGAAAGCGATGGCACAAGCGTAAGAGAACAAATAGTAGGGAATTTTTACCCTTCAGTAATTGAGTTTATTGTGAGGCATAAAGCAGCTTCGGATGAAAAAAATCAACTTATACGTTTTGTAAACGCCTTTATTGAGATGGACATCAAAGAATCCGAAATTTCGGAAGAAACGGCAGAAGTTGATTTAGAATCTCTTGAAAAGTTAAGCACTATGAATGCAATAAATTCGCTTCAGTTGAAGCAAATTAAAATTGTTCCTACGTTACGGGCGATGAAAGCAGCAGGGCAAGAGGGTGCGGTACGTAATGTTATTGCCGTCTTCTCAAAAGGGGCGACAGGAAAGAAAAAAGAAAGTTTGGATAAATTACTTGCGGCATACGGATAATGGCATTAGATGTACAATTCCCCGAAAGTCCTTTTGAGGATTTTGATACGTTCTTTGCGTGGTATTTAGACACGATTGAGCGCAATATGCCTGTGCCTATGAGTGAGATAAACGCATCAAACGACCCATCTTCATATTCAACACAACTTCCTCAAATAACACCAAAACAATTTGATTTTGCAGTTGGAAAAATAAAGGAGATTGTCAATTTTCCTGATGATGTATTTTTAATGTATGACAAGGATTCCCATACTATTTATAGCAAATGGGACTCGAAAAAAAATGTATATCGTATTGCAATCAACACCAATTTCTTTTTAACTCTTGCTTTTCCTAAAATCATGAAAGCAGGCATAACCCACGAGTTAGGACATATTTTCAATGGAGATTGCCTCAATTATAGCAAATGCCACTCATATTGCTCGAATATCACTCAGGATGTACGAATAAATGCTTCTCTTGGAAATGAAGTTTGTGATATGATGGCTTCGATATTGGCTTTCCGTAAAACCACATTATTGTGTGTTCCCTCACGTTGGTATCCTAAATATAATTTACCCGTAAACGAATCGGGTTGGGCATACGAGATTGCACATAATGCGTACCACATGATTCAGCCTGATGACGATTGTACTATAAAACTATGTAGAGAGTGGGGGTTTTTCGATTGTGAAGGACAAGGCACAAAATCAGAGTGTCAACAAAAATGTGGTGAAGGTGGCGGAGGCGGAGGCGGAGGCGGAGGCGGAGGCGAAGGAGAAGGAGAAGGAGAAGGAGAAGGAGAAGGAGAAGGCGAAGGAGAAGGCGGCATTCCGCCAAATGACCCTGATGTTGAAAGGACAAAGGATACTCCTATTGGTCAAGAGGATGGTACTTATGAAGAAGAAGTTCCTGATAAAACAGGTGAAGAAGAAACCCCTTTGACAGAAAAGGAAAAAGAATTAGAGGAAAAAATAGGAAAAAAAGAAATCGTAAAAAGCGCAAAAAAAAGTATTGAAGGAATTGACAATTTATTAAACAGTAAAAATGTGAAGGATTCTGATAAAAATAAGTTGAAGCGTAAAAAGGATAAGTTCGAGGATTTAATCAATCAAATTGAAGCGTCATGAGTTTGGAGATATTACAAAAAAAATACGATAAAATCCTAAATGAAACAAAGGAGATTACAATACCTATTGTTAACAGACTTACAGGCAACCCAAGCCCTGCGGAAGCGGAAATGGCAAATGATGATGGAATTATCCAACGCCCTTGTGGAGTGCATAAGCACGTCCCTAAACTCGACCCTGTTCAACTTGAAAAAGCGCGAAAAAAACAAGAAGAGATTGTTACTCAAGTAGATGAAAATCCTTTTGAATTTCCTGCTGCCGCTCAAGTAAGGGGAGATAACACGGCGGGACACGGCACAGGCGATAGCAGGCAAAAGGTTACTTTACCTATAATGGGTAAGCCTAAGTGGTTCAAAGAATTAAAAAATCTTGTTAAAAAAGGCTTTGGTAAACCTACTCGCACTCGTGGGCGTGACTATTATGATATTGAGAGCCTTGTGAGAAATGTTCCTGAAAAAGAGTCAGTTCGCCAAAAGAAGCGGGGAGATTTAGTTTTTACGATTGTAGATACTTCAGGTTCAATGACAATGAAATCAAGTACGGGACGCTCATATATGGAAGAAATGGCAAAATACGTCCCTCAAATCGTGGCTGATTATGATGGATATGTTATGGTAATTGATACAGAGATAAAAGATATTTTTCCTAATAAACAAGTTAGAAAAGCCATGCAAGTTGCAAATGCCAACGCTTTAATGTTGGCGGGAGGTGGAGGAACAGATTTTGACAAAGCCTACGAAGAGATTATACGAAGACAAAGAGAAGAAAAATTTGAGACTTTGGTTATTGTATTGACGGATGGTGGGGTTTTCTTACCTGCCAACATGATTCAAGAAATTAATAGCAGTTTCGTAGTTATGCCAAAAGAAGAGGTAGAGGGTTTTGCGAGTATTAACTCAGACGTTATGGCTATGGCTGAAAGCCGAAAATATCCCGCAGTTCAAATTATAGCAGTTGATTTCCTTAATAAAGAAGAACAGTAATGATAAGCAGAGAAGAAATAAATAAAAGTATTGAGTCGTTTATTCTATTAAAACGTCACGACTACGTGTATAGTCTTTCGGACTTAAACTTTTTGTTCAAATACGATAAGTGTGAAGATGCAGATTTGAATGAAGGTGTAGTTTTCAAAAAAGTTTGGGATATGGCATCCGAAATGAAAGACGGTATAAAAGCAGAGCGTAGATTTAATGGCGAGGTTTTAATTACCCACGGGGGAAGCGGAAAAGCTATAACGAGTGCGCCTAATGGTGCGTCTTTCCACATTATGAATAACGACTATTTTTGTCATGAGATTGCCAAAGCCCTTACAAGCGGAAGGCAAAAAAATAATTTTCTACGATACGATTTTGGCTCTATTGCCGAATACTTCTATATAGGAAACACGAATGGTCTACCCTCTTATGATTTGGTTATTTCACACCCTCCTGCAAAGTGTCGATTTGCGGAATTAGATTACGATGAAGTTTTAGCTAAACATGGAGAAAAAGATGCACGAGCCTACTATGCAGTAAGGTCATTTGCCTTTGTACGTAAAGGCGGAACTTTAATGGTTATCGTACCACGAGAAGAATATATTAAAACGCACGAAACGGTTGTTGAATTGTTGTTTCATATTGAAGGCGCGACCTTTGATTTTAATGTTCCTGAAGATGCGGGAAATAATTACATTTTAAAATACACGAGAGTATGATAGAACTACCCAAAAAATACATGATTAAAAGCTATCAAAAACGGGCTGAAATGCACGAACAGATATTGGTGGCATTGGAAAATATTAGCAGTAGTTCTTTGCAATATATATATATTCAACTGCAAAATGTAGAAGCAAAGAGAATGCTTATACAAGAACTTTTAATTGCTATGACTGACGGAACGGATATAAGCACATCTCTAATTCAAATTAACAATACTATTTCAAGAGCCACAGAAAACGAAGAATAATGGATATTAGACAGTTACAAAATGAAGAAATGGCTCTTGGTTTACAAGCCAAGTATCAGCCAATTATTGATACTATTATGGTATTAGTGGAAGGTATTGACGTGATGAGTCAAGATGCCCGTTTGAGGTGGATTCATTCTCACGTATTGCGTGTAGAGTATGGACATTGCTTTTTTGTAGAAGATTTTATCAATGGCACAAAGAATATGGGCGATAGCGTCCTTGGGCTTACAAATGATTCTTTGGGTCGAACGCTACTACAAACTTATTCTGCAAATGATATTATTTATGCTTGCACATACTTTGAATATTACAATAGTAAAGAAAAAAAAGATGGTGATTATAACTCTCTAAGTGCAACTTTTTATACTCATGGAAAACCTCCTATTTTTAAGGAAGAGAGAAAGATGCAGACTAAGGAGGTTGGAAGAAACTTTAGAGACACCTTAATTGCTGAAAAAGCCGTAATTGGAGGTTTATCATATCAAGACATACAGGCTACAAATTGCAGGGTTCAAATAATTAAAAAACTCAATGCTGATGATGAGAATGATATGAATTTAAAGCCTATTATGGGTAAAGAAGATATAGAAGAAATCATCCGAATGAAGACCCCTGATTTTGTACTTACTCTTGATACAGAGGAATTTAGTAAGTTAAGGACACAGTTTTCACGGGCTATTTCACAAAAAGATGGTAACGGAGGTATAGACGAGATTATTGAGAGGATGCCTTCAAGGGCGGGAGAACAATTCTCTGATTACACTTTTAATACGGCACATGAGTGCAGCCCAATTAAGTTTCAAATTGATGAAAAAACAATTCCCGTGCCTGACCTTTTTTCTTACTATGTCAAAGAAAGTGGTAAGAAAAGACAAGATTATAGATTTTTCAAAACAAGTGATGGGTACATTATAGACACCTCAGATTTTGAATTCTATAAAACTCAGACACAATACAAGGAGGAAATAATAGAAATTGAGGTTAAGGTAGTCACTTTTTTGAATGTTATGATTTTTGATAGCTTCACAAGCTATCCTTCGGTTTTTATTAACTATGACCCACTCAACCCCAAAGCGCAACCCCCATCAGTTGAGGAGTTGCAAGCATCAGAGGCAAAGGTATTAGAGTTACCGATTAGTATCCTTAGACATCAGATGAAAGTTCCGTATCGTGGAAAAAAAATCCCTATCAGCGCATTGTCTTTGAATAAGTGGAGCAAAAGCGATTTGTCGTATGGAGAAGCGGTGCAAATAATAAATGAACACGTATCCTACTATACCTCCGTAAATACGTTAGACGGAAAGAATGTAAGGGTGAATAATGGCACTATATACGAGCAAACAAAAAAGAGGACAACGGAGCGACTAACCGATTCAAAAGGGTTAAATAGAACTTTGTTTATGGAAACCATGTCTAAATATGTATATACCATTGAAGAGACATTTTTCAATCTGAACCCAACTTTCACCAATCCTGAAAAATTGCTTGGATATTTCTTGGGTATGGGGATTGTTGCAAATAACCTGTATTTGAATCAGATAAATCCTTACAGATTGCTTTGTGCAAGATTGTTAGGTATTGATTACGCCTTAAATTATTTCGATTTGTGTAAAAATAGCGCAATTGCAGGACATCTATTTATTGATTCTTTTGATGAAGGAAAGCCTATATTTTGTAACGCAGATGTATTGCTTGACTCCAATTTCTATGCGACACAAGCAAAGATTCAAACTGAACTTTTTCAAAACGAATTAACTGAGTTTTTTGGAGTAGACTTTTCGGATAAAGTTTTACAGAATCACGAAGACTTGCTAAAGGAATTTTCACCAAAATTCATGAAGCTTCATCATGGCACAAAAAAAGAGTATGAAAAGACGGTTAGAAATCTTGGGGTAGGTAGCCCATACGAAGATAAATCAGAACTTGATAAGGAAACAATCAAGGGAAACAGGATGCAAGAGATTACTCGTATCACTTTGGCTTTAGGTTTGGTAGAAACGAATACTGCTGACCGTGATGTGAGTATGTTAACGCTAATTCTAAAGGAGTTAAATAAGTCTTTGGATGAAAAGTATAGGGACGAGGTGAGGCAGATGCTCAGACAAAAGTATGATAATGCTTTATCTTATAATACCGCCGTTTCGGGTAAGGGTGCTTTTAATCAGTATTCAAACAAGATGGATGGTTCTTCGTTGTATGCACGGGCAACCGATAAGTTGAGATATAATGAGTTGGATAAAACTGAAGCTATACAAAGATTTTATTTCGAGCCTAAGTCTGCTCGTGCAGGAGCGCATAACCTTTTGACTTTAGGTATATCTATTACTAATAAAGAATTAAAAGATGATGATTCTCCTCGTAAAACGGGAATAATTAAAATTGATTGGAAAGCATACGATACAACGAAAAAACAAACAGGAGAGCCGCCAAAACTTGACGCAAAATTTATAGAAAAAGGATTAAAAGATTTTTCTCTTGATACATTAAAAGATTTAGGCTACGATATTAATGACCCAAAGGTTATAAAAGACCTTGCTCGGCTTATTTCGTTAAGGGCAATAGGTATATACCATGAAAAGCAATCTATGGCAAGAATTGAGGGGGATGAGTTATATACTCTCGCTTACGCACTTGCTATGGAAGAGGATTTAGATAAGGGGATGGAATTTTTATTTAATCTTAAATACAACAATTTTTCTATTAAGCCCTTCGACCACATACCTATATTTTTAGAAAATAATAGGGCTTTTGGTGATACTTCGCGTTTTATCGCTGATTCTTTAAAGAAAGATGGGTCTGCTGCGGGATTTTCGTTAAGAAAAGCGCAGCAAGATGGATTGAGATTTCTTGGCGCGAGCGGGAATAGTGGTTTGTTAGCACACGAAGTAGGCTTCGGTAAAACCACCTCTTCTATTGCTAAAGTTAGTGATATGTTTTTACGTGGAGATGCAAAAAGAGTCCTTATAAGCGTACCAAAGGCAGTTTACGATGCAGGCAATTGGGAACAAGAAATTCAAGGCGCAAAAAAATACGATGAAGAAATAAAACGTGAATTCCAAACCGTAAACGGGCTTTTACCCCCAAATATTACGTTGATAAAATTGGGGTCTATGAATTATACAACTTTAAGAGGCAAAAAAATTGCCAAGGGCGACCCTGAGTTCGACGAAAAATCTGAAGGCACAGGATATGATGGAGCAATGGCATATAGTAAAAACGATATGCAGTTGATAGAAAATTTAAAAGGGACAACGCAAGGTTTGATAAAACTCGTTGGAGGTGCAATGAATAAATACGGTAAGAATAATGAAACTTCTATGCTTACCCCTCGTGAACAAAAATATCAGAATCAATACGAGGATAATTTGTGGATTGAACAAAATCCTTTTTTTAAAAAATCGGAAAAATATAAAATATCAGATATTGTCCGTATAAATGATACTCCACAACAATCTCTTGTAGGACTCACCAAAACAATTAAATCAGGAGACTTTGATTTTTGGGATATTGGAGAAAATGATTACGTAGAATTTGGGCGTATATCTGACATTTCTGATGCTTCAGTAGATGCAAAAAATTCCTTTCTGAAAAAAGTTTATGAAGAACTACTTTCTAAATCGCCTGAAATTCAATGGGATGATGAAGATGGTGGAGACCTTAAAAAAATCATATCTAAACTCGAATCTATTCATAAAAAATATCAGAATCAATACGAGAAATTATCCAATACAAGGGCGAAAATTACAAAAAAAGGCAGAGGAGACGCAAGTTTGTTAGGAGGCGCACACCCCGTGCTTGTTTCAAGCGTGAAGGCTACCGCAAGGGCTAATCCTTCGTTTGATATTGATGTTGATGAGATTTTTAGAGAAGACCCTTATAACAACTATAAAAAGAAAATGAGTGTTCCCGCAAGTAATTGGATTGCGGTTAAGACAATGGAGATTTTAAAAGGAAAAAAGTCCGAAACTTCAGCAGCATGGTTTCCTTACTATGGAATAAGGTCTTTTTGGGAAAGGGTGGTTCTACCTTGGGCGAAGAAAAATCACAAAAATTCACCATATAAAAATGTAAAAGAATTAGCAGATGCTATTTACGCAGAGTTTCCTTTTACGCAGATAACAATCTCAGAGGGTGGAGATGCCGTTGACCCTGCATTAGAATCGTTAGCAAAGGCACAGATAAAGACGGCTTTAGAACTTCAAATGACGGAGGAGATTGCATACTTTTTTATCACATTAAGTAAAGATGCACCACTTTTCTTAGGTAAATTTAAAGAGTGGGCATCACGACCAAATAGTGTTGTTTTATGCAGTCATTTGGCGATTCCTAAATTGAGTGTATCGCAACAGTTTGGAGAGGAAAGCGTAGACTTTATGGCGGGGGTTTATGGGAAATCCTCACCTATTCAATACTTAAATGGACGTGTACCAAATCCATATAAAAAGGGTGAGCGTAAAGTGCAATCTTTTGACAATAAAAGCACTCAATTTGCTAAAGGTGTGCGTACCCGTGGTCAAACGGAAAAACTATTTTTATCTCAATACAGAGGGTTGGACATAAACCTTTTAAGTTGTGATGCTCTTATCGTGGATGAGGTACATAACTTCAATAGGGCTTTTAATAATGTAAAGAAAGGTTCTCGTGTAACAACTACTTTAGAGTCGAGAGGTAATATAAAAGATACACCCGCACAAGGGGGGAAAATACAAGCGAATATTAAAGGCTCTTTGCGCTACCCCGAAAACGTGTACGCTTACGATACCAAAGCAAACTATAACATAAGAGGTGAGGTACAAAACTTTATTTCCGTGTGTCTATACTTTCAAGAAAGAGCAAGGTACATTTCAGAAGGACAAAAAAGAAAGATTGAAAATACCATCTTTTTATCCGCTACACCATTTACCGATGACAATTTTCAAATGTTGTCTCTTTTTGGTGCGATGAGCGCAAATAAATTGATGCAAGGGAATGTCTTTAATACTTTTGATTTTTTCCAACTTTATGCAAAAGAAAAATGGCAAAAAGATATTGACTATCAAAATAGATATACCCTTTTTCCAAAAATCGTGGGATATAAAAATATTTACTCTCTCTCGCAACTTATTAAGAGTTTTACAAACTTTAAAATCAGCGATGAAGAAATTGAAAAAAATAGACCACTCAAAGTTGTTGTCGGGACGGAAGCCCCAAGAATTAAAGGTATAGAAGATGATGAGGCGTTGAATAAACTTTATTCTCAAGTCCCATTCAATGAAGTGCAAGTGAAGATGAATAAGGATTTGGAGAACTATATCACTCTCGAATCCGACTCTGAACTTACATACACAAATGCAGAATATGAAAAAGCAGAAGAAATTTTCAAAAAACTAAATAAAAGTGGAAAAAAAGAAAGCCCTGCTGATGAACTTGTAAAAGAGTTAAAGAAGTTGGTGTCATATTCAAAAATTAAGGGTGGGTTTAAAATTGGAGATTACGAACTCGATAACTTGGATGATATTGAAATTTTTATAGATGAAATACAAGAACTTGACCCTGACAATAAGTTTGCCAAGGCGGTAAAGCGAGCAGTTGACGATACGGATATTGAAGGCGCAGAGGGAGATGACGAAGCGCAGTCAGCTTCCGAGGAATCGAGTGAAGAAGATGATGAAGGAGCAATCGACGCAAATGCAGTTAAGAATGAAGATGATAATCTTTCGTTGCCGCAAAAAATCGCTCAACGTGCATTAGAGGCTTCACGTACTCAACAACTTACTCTAATTAGCCCGTACTACTTAACGATAAACAACGATAAGAACCTTATGAACCCTTATCTTCCTCCTTTAGATGGGACGGATAGTGAAAACGCAAAAAATGTTGTAGAAAATAGTCCGAAACTATTATATACGTGTAAAGCTATTAGCAAAGTGCTTGAATATGCCTATACTGAACAAGGGCAAAGATATGCGGGTGCGGGTGAAACGGATGCAATTATGGGGCAAGTTGTTTACGCAAACAACTACAAGTTCCGTTATCACGGAAAAGATTTTTTCCTTTTTGATTTAATGACTAAGTATATAATTGATGAGAACAAAGAACTTTTAGAAAAAATTGTCAAAGATTCAGGGCGAGAAGTTACAGACATATTTTCACGCATTGATGGGAGAACAAAATCAGAAAAAACACAAATTGTACAAGATTTCAATACAGGATATTGTCTTATATTGTTTGGTACGGAAACAATTAAGGAGGGTATAAATCTTCAAAAGAACTGCCCTCTCATGTACATTTTACAGGTAGGTTTCGTTCCCGTAACATATATGCAGTTGCACGGACGGATATGGAGACAAGGAAATCCATACAAATACGCTTTCCTTATCAACGTACTTACTCAGAATAGTATAGACGCTTTCGTTTACTCCAAACTTGAACAAAAAATTTCAAGTGTAAAGCAGATGTTAGGAAGCGAGGTATATGATAGCGAAGCAACGCAATTTGATGTTAATGTCGCTGAGATTAAAATAAATCTTATAACAGACCCCGAAAAACTTGCAGAAATGCAATGGGAGGATGACGCTGACGAGTATTCTCGTACAGTAGATAGATTGACTCAAGAACTTAAATCTATTGAGACTTTAGGAGTAGACTACCCAAAAGCAAGGGAGGTGTATCGAGATAACTTTGAAAAAGTTAATACTTTTTCAGAAAATATTTACAAATATGAATCTTATATACTTGGTAAATTTTATTCTGAAAAGACGAATAGACAACGCTTCGACATCGCAACTCAAAAATTAGTTGATGCTCAATATCCGACTCAATTCAAAACAGATAAAATAAAAGACGATTTTGAAGCGAATCCTGAGAAGTATAAGAAAAAAGATGGGAAGTCTCAATACGAGTCCCGCAGGGATATGTCTACTCGTTTGAGAAAAACAGTTAAAATTACAGAAATGACTTTGGAAGAGGGAATTGAAGAGGTGATAGAGTTGAATCAATCAGATAGTGTAGATAGTTCGTATAAATTGTCTTTAGTAGCTGCTTTTAATATATCAGAAATCACCTCTTTAACTGCATTTACGGGATACGTACAGGAAGTTTTTGAGTTATCCGCAAGGGTTAGGAGGAGAACCGAAAAGCATGAAAGAGACAAAACTCGTCAGGATATGCTTGAAGATTTCTTTATCCCCGCAGAAAAAGTTTTTGAAAAGATTGAAGAGGGTGCTTCTCCTCAAGCAGTATTAGAGTCTCTTGGAAGGCATGGTGACAGTAAAGGTATGTTAGATTTATTCGGAAGGCATATACTAACGATTGCTTGCCTTAAATACGCCAATTCTGAATTTATTAATAACAATAGAGTGGATGACTTTGCCGTGGAAAGAATTGGAGCGAGATTTAGAAGTGGAGAGGAAGGGATTATTATCGAAGATTTTAATGACCTTATCTCAAGTAAAAAAATTGAAGAGAAGGATGGTACTTCACGTTTAGCTACTCTCGAAGATATAGATGTAATTATGGGTCGTATGGAGAAAGAAAGAGACGCAGACCAATATAAACTCGATAATACAGAAAAAAGTAAAGATATATTACGAAAAGAATTTCGTGATAAAATCAAACAAAGGGACGGGGAAACTATACCTTCGGTAGAGGATAGGGTAAATGATTTATCAGCAATTTTTCCTTATTTTAAAAGACGCTAACAAAGACTCAATATGCTTAAAACTGAAAAAATACTAAATAAATATGGGCTGACGTTCTCGGAGGCTGAAACATTGTTACAAATTACTGCCTTATCGTCGCTTTTGAAAGCAAAAGAAAAGGGTGGGGATGGACTTATACAGGTCGCCACATTTGATGATAGTGTAGTGCAATATCTTGAATCAAATGAGGTGAAAGAAATTTTAGAAGCCAATAAAAAAGAACCTATTGTAGATTCTGTGGATGAAGATTTGGATTTGGATTTGGATTTTGATTTGGATTTGGATTTTGATGACCTTGAATCGGCATCGGGATATGATGTCAGAGTGACTGACATAGATTTAGGAGAGATGGAGATAGTGGAGCAAACAGAAACACCTCCACCCGCACCAAAAGCAGGAATGGCAAATGCTATAATTTTTGAGGATGTAGCTTCTTCAAATTTTTTCACGGAGTTAGTTAAAATGGAAATTCCCGAAGTAGATAGCGATGGGGCGTTGGTTTTGGATAGGGATAAAGTCGTGATAAGAGGCTTATATCAGGATGACTTTTCGCGTGTTAGCGTAATGGCATTAGTCAATGTCAATATGAGCGTAGAAATCATATCTAAGGATGCGGTAGCAGTTGTGGAATACGACGGAATGTTTGAGAACGGAGACACGCAGATGGTTCGCAAAGATTTGTTGTCTTTATCTCGTGAAGAGGTAAGTGAAGTATTTAACACACAACAATACTTGGTTAATGGCAAGGAAGTAAATACCTCCTTTGACGCGATAGAGTCGATATTAAATAGAGCCAATAATGAAAATGAATTTGATAAAGCATTAGACTTTAGTGTGGGGAAGGCGGTGCATCCGAATATGGTCATACGAAGCAATTTCTATATTGACCCTAAAACCCTTTACGGACTTGCAAATTGTGACGAGTTTTTTAGCGCATCAGTTGGAGGGTATCGTTATATCACAAATTATTGTGAAGAAAATGATTTGGAGCAATTAAGAATTTTTGAGATTGGAGGCAGTCATTTGAATGTTCCTTTCAGCAATACTCGTAATGAAACCATTACGAATAGTGTAATACAAGATGAGGCTTCAGTTTTTAGCGGAAAGGTTGGAGGGCTTATTAAAGAAACGTATTCAAAAAATGAACTTCTATATGAGATAGGCTTTACGCAAGTTTTACCCAAAGAAATTAAATACAAGAAGGTAGATAACTTGTCGGACGATGCAGGTTATTTTGTTTTTTCTTCAGCTAATTCCGCAAGGACTTTTTATGTTCCCGCAGTTATTTACAATTATTTCAAAAAATTCTACGGAGTAAGTCAAGTAAAAGCAGGAATGGAGGCTCATGGAGGAGTTTTTACAATTTACTTTGTGCAAGATTCTAATGTTAAAGGCTTTATTATGATTGAAAAGGCTAACGCACCAAGTTCGTCACCCGCTCGATTGTTACCTAAAAACCCTTTGGCTTACGCTCAAGAAATCCTTGGTAAAAATGCAGTAGCATTTGCCGATAAGGTGAACATTGAGGATGAAAAGAGTATGGAGTTTATGGGGAAAGTTAAATCTCGTCCTGTTGTCGTAGAAACTTCCTTTAATGACCTTTTTAAAGAACAGATTTTGCTCTTTGAACAAGCCCTTGAATTTATGGAGGTTGGAGAAGATGACGAGCAAATCACTTTGCTAAAGGAATCTATTGAAGGCGCAAAGCTGATGCTTGATGACGATGACGAGGAGCAAGCCGAAGAAGCTATTAAAGAAAGTATTGCGAAGATTTCTGAGCCTGAAGATGAGTTAGGGCAAGAAGACTACGATGACCTGCCGATGATTTCTGAAGAAGAAAAAGAAGAGGTTTTAGATGTGGATTCAGACGATATTGATTTTGATTTGGATGATGAAGATTATGATATATCCGATTACTACGCAAAAGGTGGAAAAATAGACTTCACAAAAAAAGGTGGTGGTGGAATACCTACCAAATTTTATTGGATAAAAATGGATAGGAATAAAATTGATGAGTACATCAATTATGCAAGTCGTATGCGTGGTATGTTTGAAGGAGAAATATACACACAAGGAGTAAATAGAGTAGCATTTGAAACTGATAGTGATAGATATTCTTTTACAAGTATGATAGAGAATCATAATAATGATAATGACCTAAACGAAGGCGATGAGGGTTATATTCATTTTGAAGAATTATATGGAGATAAAGCAATGCCAAATATCTTCGATAGAATTAGTCGTGATACCTACGCAAAAGGTGGTAAAACTCCTTTAGATAAAGAATTTAAGTTTGAAAAAAACTTTGTTATTTACGTTCCTTCTACGTCAAATGTAGGAGATAGAATTTCAGAAACTGAATTAAATCAGCGTCTAAGTCAAGTTCAGAACCTTGTCGCAGATGAGTTCGGGGGATTTACAAAAACTGAAACAGATGGGGGGTACAAATCCCAATCAGGAGAGATAATTGAAGAAGATATTGTAAAAGTATCCGTGTTTTCAACTGACAAAGCGTGGGATGAGAATGAAAAAGGTCTTATTCGTGCAGTCAAAGGATGGGCAAAAGAATGGGGGCAAGAAGCTATTGGATTTGAATACGAAGGCGATTTATACTATATAGATGCTACGGGAAAAATGGCTAAAGGCGGTAAAACCTACGCAGAGGGAGGAGACTTGTTCGAGCATTACGAGAGGTTGCCCGATAACGTACAAGAACTTTACTTTAGTTGGGGAGATAGATTATCGGATGGTGCTGAATACGAGGACTTAAAGCAAATGCTCTTAGAGTTTGAAGAGTTAGGATATACATTTGACTATGGACTTGATGCAGAGCCTTACGACCTTAGAGCGATAGA
>TARA_R110000782_G_scaffold13976_10_pt1 | contig 15263 bp, 13 predicted proteins | sample TARA_R110000782 | Tara Oceans TARA_R110000782 (sample SAMEA4397859) | marine metagenome | biome: Polar Biome; feature: [SRF] surface water layer (ENVO:00010504); material: water (ENVO:00002006), including particulate matter (ENVO:01000060) such as... | depth 5 m
TTGGCACCGCACCAATGGTACAGGTCGGCGGCTCCCCGGGTTCGGGTTCCGGCGCCCGACTACCCTCCGCCATGCCAGATCCCGCCGGCATCTCGGACGTGCTCGCCGACCTGGTGGCCGGTCGCACGCTCGACGAGGCAACCAGCGAGCGGACCTTCGCGTGCCTGCTGGCCGGCGAGATGGACCCCGCCCAGATCGGGGCCCTGCTCAGCCTGCTTCAGGCCCGCGGCGTGACCGCCGACGAACTGACCGGCGCCGCCCGCGTCATGCGGGCCCGCGTCGAACGCATCCCCTACGCCGCGCCCGCGGGTACGGTGGTCGTCGACACGTGCGGCACCGGGGGGGCGCCCAAGACCTTCAACGTGTCCACCGCCGCCGCGATCGTCGTCGCCGGGTGCGAGCCCGAACCGGGGACGATCGCCCGCGTGGTGGTCGCCAAGCACGGCAACCGGTCGCGGACCGGCCGGGGCTCGGCGGAGGTGCTCGCCAAACTCGGCGTGAACATCGACGCCGGACCAGAGATCCAGGCGCGATGTCTGGAAGAGGCCGGCGTGTGCTTCTGCTTCGCGATCCACCACCACCCGGCGATGCGCCACGCGGCCCCCGTCCGCAGGGCGCTGGGGTTCCCGACGATCTTCAACCTACTAGGCCCGCTGACCAACCCGTGCGGCGCCAGCCGCCAGCTGATCGGTGTGTACCGCCCGGAGTTCGTAGGTCTGCTGACCGAGACGCTCCGCCGGCTCGGGACCGAGCACGCGATCGTCGCCCACTCCGACGACGGCCTCGACGAGCTGACCGTCACCGCACCGACCACGCTGGGCATTGTCCGCAACGGACGGGTGACGATCGATCGAGCGGACCCGGTTGCGCTCGGCCTGGCCCCGGCCCGCATCGAGGACGTGCGGGCCACCGACGAATCGCACGCGGCGGAGATGGTGCGGGCGATCCTGGCGGGCGAGCCCGGCCCCGCGGCCGACATGGTGGCGCTGACCGCCGGCGCCGCGCTGGTGGTGGCGGGTGCCACCGGCTCGGTCGGGGGCGGGATCACGCTGGCCCGGGACTCGATCGGATCCGGGCGTGCGGCCCGGGCGCTCGAACGCCTGGCGGCGATCTCCCGCGGCTGAATCAGTCCGGCACGTAGCCGTTGCCCGCGAGGATGCGGACGAACTGCGCGGGCGCCCGATCCCAGCCCAGACGGGTGAAGAACTTCCGGGTGACCAGCAGGGACTGCGGCGGGTCGGACGCGGTCGCGCCGGGGGCGATGAACAGCACGCCGTCGACCGGTCGTCCGTCCAGCCACGCGCGGGCACGGACCGGCAGATCGTCGGAATCGAAGGGCACGCTGCCGCGGTCGCGGCGCAGGCCCGCGACCAGCTCGATCGAGCCATCCCCGTCCTCGTCGATGAGATCGCCGACCAGCTCCGCGCCGCTCGCGTTGATCGTCGACAGGCCTCGGCCAACCGCATCGGCGGTGGTCTCGGCCAAGGGGAGGGTCAGGTCGGACACGACCAAGATCGTCGCATGGACCTCGGACAGCGCGGCCGGCGTCGGCGCTGGCACGGCGGAGGGAGCCGGCGGCGCGGGCGCGGCGTGCACGGTCGCCTGCGCACCGTCTGTGAAAAAGATCGGGTTCTCCGGATCGCCGATGCGAATGCCGAAATCGTCGTCGGCCCCGGTCACGACAACGGCGCGGCGCTCGCGCTCAACCTTGGCCGTGATCAGGCCGCCGATCACAACGGCGCCCGCGGCGAGCACGGCCAGCCCGAGCAGGCCCGCGAAGACCACACCCGGACCCGGCGAGTTGGTGTAGGGGGCGGGCCGGCGCCCGGCACGCCGGCCGGCGATCCGCTGGCTCGCGGCGTTGCGCCGCTGGCGAACTCGGGCGCGAGCGTCGCGCACCTGGTCCTTGGCCGACTTGCGGGCGTCGGCGGGGACGAGGTTCCGCTGGGCGGGGGCCGGACGGGCGCCCGGCCGACGCGCCGCCACGCGGGCGGCGGGCTTCGCGGGCGCACCCATCACCGAGTAGCGACCGGTCCACCAGTCGGAGACGGACAGTCTGGGACGACCGGCCGGGGCCGCCGGCTCGGCCGGAGGCTCGGGCGCGACCGGGGCCGGGGGCGGGGTCGGCGAGCGGCGCGCGCCCACCACCATCGGGTCGAACGCCTCGGGCTCGGGCTCCGGCTCATAGTCACCGGCTCGGCCGCTGACCGAGGGCAGGTCCACCGGCTTGAGACGGAAGGGGTCCGCGGCGTTCTGGATCACGCGCAGGTCGGCGAGCATCTCGCCGGCGGTGGCGTACCGGCGGTCGTAGTCCGTCATCGCACGACGCACGACCCACCGCAGCGCCTCCGGGCAGCGCTTGCCGATCTGGCTCAGCCCACCGTGCGCGGGGAACGAGTTCTCGATGACCGAGTACATCACAGCGCCCGCGGCGTAGATGTCGAACTTGCTGCCGTCGATCTGGTGCACCTTCACGCCCCGCAGCGCCTGGCGGACCAGCTCGGGGTCGCGGAAGTACTCGGTGCCGTGGGTGGTCAGCGTCATCGAGGAACGCAGCGGCGTGACCAGGCCGAAGTCGACCAGGTGGGCGCGCCCGTCCGTGCCGTCGATGATGATGTTGTCCGGCTTGACGTCCTTGTGCCACAACCCGGCGCGGTGGTAGGTCTCCAGCGACGCGAGCAGGTCGCACGCGTAGCCCAGCACCGTGCCCAGCCGCCGGGTGTCCAGCCCCTCGGAGGCCGACTCGGCGTGCATCCGCTGCGTGACGACCGAAAGCGAGTCGCCCGGCACGTACCGCATCACGTAGAAAAACCGCTCGGACCCCAGGTCGTGCTCGAGCACCAGGCCCAGCTTCTTGGCGGCGTCGAGGGCGCGGGACTCGCGCACGATCTGCGGCAGGCTCGAGCCGTCCTTGAGGCTGAACACCTTGATGACGACCCGGTCCACGTCGCCGATGCCCTGCCGGGCGAAGCCGGCCCGCTTGATCGCGTCCGGCTCGGCGATGTACAGCTTGCTGCCCGAGCCCCCGCCCTGCAGCGATCCGATGATCGTGTAGCCGTCGAACTGCCCGACCCGCCGGGCGGGCTTGTCGCGTCCCGGGGCGGCCGCCATCGCCTGCGGCACGCGCCGCTCGACGCCTTCCAACGCCGTCCCCATGCCGAAGAGCCGCGCGGGGTTGCCCACCGCCAGTCGGTACACGGCCGACCCGGCCGACGACACCTCGGACCAGAACGCGGCTGCGAAGTGACGCGACGCCGACCAGCGCCCGATGACGATGTTGAGCACCACCAGCGGACCGAAGAGCAGCGCGGTGATCACCGCTCCGACCAGGCGCAGGGCGTCGGTGACCTCGGCTCCGATGAACCGGAACACGTTGCGCAGGATCCTCCACGTCAGCCCGAACAGGGCGGTGAACAGGAAGATCAGCAGCGCCAGCGCGACCGCGGCCGCGAGGAAACCGAGGATGATCAGCGGGATGCTTACGGCGCTCATGGCGTTCTCCCCAGTCAGCGTGCGCGGGAGGTGAGGTCGTTGTCCTCAGCCCGCAGCAGCATCTGCCGGTGATAGATCTCCGCGATGGCCTCGTCGAAGGCCGCGTCGGCGGAGCGATCGGACGGCCCGGCAGACCCGTCCGATCCGGCAGCCGTATTGGGGTTCAGGGTCAGCCCGTTTCGCTCGGCCTCTTCCAGTTCCTCTTTCGTGAATGAATAGGTGGTCACAACCTCCCGCAGCCGCACGCGCAGCAGGTCGCGGACCTTGGCCAGCCGGCGGGAGATTGTCGGCTCGGACACGCCCACCGCCTCGGCCACCTCCTTGCCGGACTGTCCGTCGAACACCCGCATCCGGTAGATCGAGAAATCGGTGAAATCGCACTCGCCCTCGACCGCCCGGATCGCCGCCTCGACCTTCGCCCGGAACACCGCCGCCTCGTAGGCCGCGTCGGCCCCCATGGCCGGCGACGCCGACATCCAGGACTCGTCAAACACCGCGTTGGACTTGCCACCCCCCCGTTTCATGGCCATCCGCCGGTCGATCTCGTCGCCCAGCACGTGCTTGGCGATCGCCAGCAGCCAGGTGCTGAACCGTGCCCCGCGGCTGGGGTCGTACCGCTCGATCGAGTTCGAGAGGGCCGCCAGCGTCTCCTGCGAGAGGTCCCGGACCGTCTCCACGCCGACTCGACCCTTGCCCCACTTCATCAGTTGGGCGCGGATCACCGGGCCGAACGTCTCCCACAGCTCGAACCACGCGGCCTCGTCATTGGACCGCAGCCGCTGGATGAAACCCGTGGTCATGTTGCTGAGCATGCGTGCGTGACCCCTGTGAACCCCGCGCGGGAGCCCGGAACCGCCTTCTTGGGATCCTGGGGCGGCCTCTTCCGCCACAGCCCGGGAATCTTCCCCAGACCCCCGAATCCTTCTACCGAGGATACCCGCCCCGGGCCGCATCCCGCGCCCCGGACGGGTTTGGGGCCAAAAAGCGCCGGGGCGTGAAATCCGTCGCCGCCATCTCCCACCAACGCCTCCGACGACCCCCAGTGCGGGTCGCCCGAGAAACCCAAACCCGGCCCCGCCGGGACGAAACACCCGCCCGGGGCGCACCCGAGGCAAACAACGCGGAAGGAGATCGTCATGGGTTGCATTGGCAAGACAGTGGTCAGGGGCGTCGTGATCACGGCATTGGCCGGTGGCGTTCTGGTGGCGGTGGCCGGTCCCCAGCGGGTCGGCGCGATCTTCCACCAGACCCGCGACGGCATCAACGCCGCCATCGACTCGAACATCCAGGACCCGGTCCTCCTGCGGGCCCAGATCCGCAAGCTCGAGAGCGAGTACCCGGTCAAGATCGCCGAGGTCCGATCGGACCTTTCGGAGGTCCGCACGCAGGTCGCCCAGCTCGACCGCGAGCGCCAGGTCGCCCAGAAGGTCGTCCAGCTCGCCACCATGGACCTCGAGAGCGTGGACATGCAGCTCGACCAGGCCCGGGCCACCCAGTCGGCCAACCCGGGCGCCATCGTCCGGGTGTCCTTCGACAACCGCCCGGTGGACCTGAGCGACGCCTACGCCCACCGCCAGCAGATCGAGCAGACCCGCGACCTGTACGCGGGACGTTTCCAGGACCTCTCGACCGACCTGGTCTACCTCAACGACCAGGAGGCCCAGCTGACCGAGCTGCTCGCCAAGCTGGAGACCGAGCGGGCCGAGTTCCAGGCCAAGCTCTTCCAGCTCGACGCCCAGATCGACACCATCGCCCGCAACGAGCGGATGATCGGCATGATGGAGGACCGCCAGGCCACCATCGACGAGCACTCGCGCTTCCAGGCCCACTCGGTCGACCAGCTCAACGCCCGCCTGTCGCAGATCCGCGACGAGCAGCGCGGACGCCTCGAAGCGATCGCCCGCAAGGACCGGGGACGCGACTACGTCAACGAGGCCGAGTTCCTCATCCAGCGTGACGGCCAGGCCGTCGAATCCGGGGGCAAGGCCCTGCCCGAGGTCCTCTTCGAACCGGTCGCGCCGCGGGTGATCGAGATCCAGCCGGACTCGGCCAAGCCGCTGCCCTCCAAGGCCCAGGCCTCCAACACCCAGTAAGCCGCAAACCCGACGGCCGATCCGGCCGCCCGGACCCACACCAGCGTGCCCGCCGGAATCCCGGCGGGCACGCGGTTTTTGCGCCCGCCCGGTTCCTTCAGCCGCTCGTGATTCGCACCGGGCGGCGATTTGGGGTAAGGTCCGCGCTAGGATTCCCCAGCGCACGCGGGCAGGGCCGCCCGCAACCTCCCGACCTTCTCGCACGGAGACCCACCCACTCGTGTGGTACGAACGCCTCCTCGGAGCCTTCAGCGTCGATATGGGCATCGACCTGGGCACCTGCAACACTCTCGTTGCGGTGCGCGGGCAGGGCATCGTGCTCAACGAACCGTCCGTCGTCGCCGTCAAGAAGGGCACCAACCAGGTGCTCAAGAACGGCCAGGCCGTCGGCTGGGTCGCCAAGGAGATGCTCGGCAAGACCCCCGGCTCCATCACCGCCATCCGCCCGCTCAAGGACGGCGTGATCTCCGACTTCGAGATCACCGAGGCGATGCTCAACTACTTCATCACCAAGGTCACCGGGCGGGCCCGCTTCCTGGCCCCGCGGGTGGTCATCTCGATCCCCTCGGGCATCACCGCGGTCGAGAAGCGCGCCGTGTTCGATTCGGCCGAGCGCGCCGGCGCCCGCCGGACCTACCTGCTCGAGGAGCCCATCGCCGCCGCCATCGGCGCGGGGCTGCCCTTCGCAGAGCCCACCGCCTCGATGATCGTCGACATCGGCGGCGGCACCACCGAAGTGGCCATCATGTCGCTGGCCGACATCGCCACCTGCGAGTCCGTCCGCGTCGCCGGCGACGACATGGACGAGGCGATCATGAGCTACATGAAGCGCACCTACAACCTGATGATCGGCGAGCAGACCGCCGAACGCATCAAGATCCAGATCGGCTCGGCCGCCCCCGTCGGCGAGGAGACCGAGATGGACGTCCGCGGCCGCGACATGGTCTCCGGCCTGCCCCGCAAGACCAACATCTCCAGTGGCGAGATCCGCGACGCCCTCCAGGAACCCGTCACCGCCATCATCGAGGCCGTCACGCGGACACTGGAAAGAGCCGAGCCCGAACTCTCCGCCGACCTGGTCGAGAACGGCATCACCCTGGCCGGCGGCGGATCGCTGCTCCGCGGGCTGCCCGCACGCGTCCAGCAGGCCACCGGCCTGGAGGTCACCCTCGCCGAGGACCCGCTCACCTGCGTGGCCCGCGGCACCGCCATCTATCTCGAAAACATCGAGCTGTGGAAGGACACGCTCGAGAACAACCTCGAAACCTGACGCGAGCCCGACCCGCCCCCCGCGTGCGGCCGCTCCGGGCCCGACGCGACCGCGGGCCGGGCGAGCCGAGCACGCCGGAGCCCGATGACCAGACCGTCCCGCGCCCACCCGCTCCACCGATGGTCGCTCCCGATGGCGATCGGGACGCTGGCCGTGACGTCGATCCTTCCGTTGCGGTTCCTGGTTTGGGCAAACTGGTTCTCCGAGCAGTCCTTCGTGATCCTGGCGCCGGTCGCCCACCCCGTCACCGCCGCCGCCGACCTGATCATCCCCTCGCGCCGACCGGGAACCGAGGCGACCGAGCGTGAACGCACCCTCCGCGACGAGATCGAGCGCGCACGCGTCCGGCTGCTCCAGTCCGAGCAGCGCAACGCCGAGCTCGAGGCCCTCGTCGTGGATCTCAGCCGCGGTGCCCTGCTCCATCCGGACGTCGAAGTCAGCCAGCTGCCCCGCCAGGTCGTCGGCGAGGCCGGCGAGATGCTCGTGGTCCGCACCGGCACGGGCGAGGGCGTCTACCGCGGCGCCGTCGTCACCGCCCAGTCCGTCCAGCTCGTCGGACGCGTGGCCGACGCCGACGCCCGCACCAGCCGCGTCCTGCCCATCAACGCCCGCGGCGGCGTGAAGATCCTTGGCGTGGTCGTGCTCGACGAGCAGACCGGGCGCCGCGCCGCCTGCGTCCTTGAGCCCGCCGGCGACGGCACCATGGTCGGCGAGGTCTCCCCGCCCGAAGACGGACGCGCCGAGGAGATCACCGTCGGACAGACCGTGCGCCTCTTCGACGAGCAGTGGCCCCGCCACGCCCAGATGCTCGTCATCGGCGAGGTCACCCGCGTCGAGCCCAGCGCCGACCAGCCCCTCCGCCGACGCATCACCGTCACGCCCCGTGTCAACCTCCGCCGCCCGGGCGAGGTCATCGTGCGCCTGCCCATCGCCGGCGGACCCGGGGGTGGCGGATGAACCCGTTCGTCTTCGCCATCGTCGCCTGGGTCGCCCTCGGGCTCGAGATCGCCCTGCCCCCGGTGCTCGACGCGGGCAGCGGCGGCGTGCAGCCCAGCTTCCTCATCCCCCTGGTCGTCTTCGTCGCCCTCCACGCCGACACCCGCCCGACCCTCTGGTCGGCGCTGATCCTCGGCCTGCTGGCCGACCTGACCCGGCCCGTCGCCATGATCGACGGCGGGGCCGCGATCATCCCCGGCCCCCACGCCCTCGGTTTCCTCCTGGCCGCCCAGCTCACCCTGGCCGTCCGCGGCATGGTGATCCGGCGCAACCCGCTGACGCTGATGGTCCTCTCCGTGCTCGGGGCCGCCGTGTCGGCGGTCGTGGTCGTCGCGATCATGACCGCCCGCACCATTGGCAGCGACGCCCTCGCCTGGGACGGGGCCGGGCGCCTCCTGCCCGGCCTGCTCTCGGCCCTCTACACCGCGTTGACCGCGCTGGTCATGAGCTTCCCGCTCTTCGCCGCCGCCCCGATCTTCGGCTTCCCAAACCAGCACGCCCCCCGCTTCTCCCGGCGCGACTGACGCCCGCGGGCCGCGTTCCTTACACTCCGCCATGGCCACACCCGCGATCCTCTTCGACGACGCCAAGGGCCTGCTCAGCCCGCTCACCGACCTGCGGGCCTCCTACGAGGTCCGCACCGGCGCGATGACCACCGCCGAACGCATGCTCAACGCCTTCGACCTCGAGCCCGTCGGAGTCATGGTCCCCGCCCCGCTCTTCGAACTCATCGCCGAGACCACGCCCGTCCCGGTCAACCGCCCACCCGACGCCGGACAGGTCGCCGACGACGCGGAGGTCCTGCTCATCAACGGGCGCTGCCCGCTGCCGCTCGACGCCATCGCCAGCCTGGACCTCGGGGAAGCCGCGATCGAAAAGCGCTCCGGCGACATGGTGGCCATCCGCCTGACCGGCAAGGCCGCCCGCACCATGCTCACCGGCGGCGACCCCGGCCTGCGCACCGTCGCCATCGACGACGCCGTCCTGATGCACCGCCCGTGGTCGTGGCGGACCTTCCGCGACCGTTGCCTCGCCTGGGACCTGGACCACTTCGTCAAAGTCATGACCACCGCCCGCCCGCCGGAGGGCGTGGTGCTGCTGGGCAAGCACGCCGTGGCCATCCACCCCAGCGCCGAAGTGTCCCCCACCGCCGTGCTCAACGCCGAGGCCGGGCCCATCGTGATCGACGAGAACGCGATCGTCCGCCCGATGGCCGTCATCAACGGCCCCGCCTACATCGGCCCCGGCTCGACCGTCCTCGAGCACAGCCTGATCAAGGCCCACACCGCCATCGGCCCGGTGTGCAAGGTGGCCGGCGAGGTTGGCGGCACGATCTTCCAGGGCTACGCCAACAAGGGCCACGCGGGCCACCTGGGCGACAGCTGGATCGGCGAGTGGGTCAACCTGGGCGCCGACACCACCAACTCCAACCTGCTGAACACCTACACCGAGATCACCGCCCGCCCCACGCCCGATTCCAAGATGGAAAAAACGGGTCACACCTTCCTGGGCGCGACCATCGGCGACCACGCCAAAACCGCCATCGGCACGAAGGTCATGACCGGCGCGGTCATCGGCACCGGCGCGATGCACGCGGCGGCCGAAGCGGTCTCGGGCACCGTCCCCGCCTTCGCCTGGACCACCGACGCGGGCACCAAGTCCTACCGCCTGGGCAGGTTCGTCGAGGTCGCGATGACCGTCATGCAACGCCGCGGCGTCACGCAGACCCAAGCCTACAGCCGCCGGCTGACGATCCTGCACGAGACCGTCACGCAGGAGCCCGCGTTCGACTGGCCGGGGAAAGACAAGAGCCATCTAAAACGCGAGTGATGAGGCGGTGCCGTGCTCTTCGTCTTCGAAGAGCACGCTCTTGCGCCCCGGATCGTGCTCTTCGAAGACAAAGAGCACGGCACCCGGGATCATGGCGTACCCTCGATCGAGCGAGTTCGAAACAGGGGACGCCATGCCACGCATCACCGTCATCCACGCCAACCCGGACCCCGAGTCCTTCGGCCGCGCCCTCTCCGAGGCCTACGCCAACGCCGCCCGCACCGCCGGGCAGGAGGTCCGCGACATCCGCCTGGCCGATCTTGCCTTCGACCCCATCCTCCACCACGGCTACCGCGAAATCCAGCCCCTCGAGCCCGACCTGCTCCGGGCCCAGCAGGACATCGAGTGGGCCGAGCACCTCGTGTTCGAATACCCCACCTGGTGGGGCTCGACGCCCGCGCTGCTCAAGGGTTTCCTCGACCGAGTCTTCCTGCCCGGCTGGGCATTCAAGTTCCGCGACAACGGCAGGTTCTGGGACAAGCTCCTCGCCGGCCGCTCCGCCCGCCTGATCGTCACCATGGACACCCCCGGCTTCTACGACCGGCTCGTCTACCGCGCGGCCTCCCGCCGGGCCGTGAGCCACGCCGTCCTCCGCTTCTGCGGCGTCAAGCCCGTCCGCGTCACCACCTTCGCAAGCGTCACGTACGCCACGCCCGAGAAACGAGGCGCGTGGATCGATCAGACCCGCTCGCTCGGCGCCGCGGCCGGCTGAGGCCCCACGGAGCCGGCCCGAACGGAACCGGTGTCCCGGATCTCGATCGCCCGCGTCCAGGCCTCCCGTTCCCGCCGGGCCAACTCGTGCTGATCCGGCTGGAACGCCCGGTACGCACAACGATACAGCATCGCGCAGACCGGCCGCTCGTAGCCCGCCCCGCACTCGGGGCACACCCCGGCATCGGCGAGCCCGGTGAGCGGGTACCGGCACCACGGGCACAGAAAACCCCCGTGCGCATCGACCCGCCGCCCGGTGCGGCGCCGGATCCCGATCGGGACGAGCCAGCAGAGCATCAGACCGACCGCGGGCAGCAGATAGATGCTGCTCCACGCGGGGTGAGCCGGTAGGCCAACGAGAATGAACCGGCCGAACACGATGAGAAGCAAGAACAGCGTGGTCAGCCAGGCCCGCAGCGCGCCCATTCGACGCCCGACCCCCCGCCGCGGGTCCCAGCGTTTGCTCATCAACAACCGCAGATCATCCCGCCCCGTTTCATCCATCGACGCATCGTACCGGATCGTGCCCGCGTCTCGCACAGTCCTCATCACGGCTCCCGCCGGTCCCGCACCCGGGTCACCGCCGACCACGCAACGTGTTACCGACCGGCCGACCCGTTCCGCAGGCGGAGCGCACGGGCCCACGCCCACTTCTCCCGTCTCCGGATGACCGTGGGGTCCGGCTTGAACGGGCGGTAGGCCATCTCGTAGAGCATGGCGCACGCCGCGAGGTCAACAGCCGAACCGCATTCCGGGCATCGGTCGGAAGGCAGGCCGGCCAGGTCGTGCCGACACCACGGGCACCGCGCATAACCGGTCCGCCTGCACGCCGCGGCCAACTCCCGCTGCTTGAGCGTGGGTCCCACGAACGAAAACGCCGCGCCCAACAGCGGCGTCACCGCGCCGACGATGCCGCCCATCGGACCGTACGACACCCACCCGACCAGCGCAATGGGGAACCAGACGGGGAGGGTCACCAGAAGCAAGACCATCCCACCGAGATCGCCGCCGAACGACGCCCCCCGCGCGAGCCAGTCGATATGGCCCCGAACCGGGCCCAGCCCCCGCCGCGGGTCCCAGCGCCCGGAGATCAGCCAGCGGAGTTGGCGACGGTATCGGCGATCCATACCCGCCATGCTACCAGGCGTTGGACGACACGATTGTTGCCGATCCGCTGCGCACCCGACTCCACGAATCAGCGAGGCACCAAACGCTCAAGACTCCTCCCCCCGTCGCGCCCGCAAGGCCGCCGTCCACGCCTGGCGGTCCGCCGACGCCAGCCGGTCCCCGGACGGCGCGTCCGGCCCGTACGCGTTCCGGTACAGCCGCTCGCAGACGGCCCGCTCGTACCGATCCCCGCACTCCGGGCAGCGGCCGGCGTCCGCCAGCCCCGTCAGCACATACCGGCACCACGGGCACAGGAACCCGCCGTTCGTGCGGCTGATCCGGCGCGTCCGCCGCTCCACCCCCCGCGGGATCAGCCAGCACAAGAACAACGCCCCCACCGCAGAGTACACGATCACGCTCTTGACCACCCCCGCGCCCGTCGAGCCCGTGAGTTTCTCGATCAGCATCACCACCGAGAGCGACGCGACGTACACCGGGATCACATAGAGCCGCGTGGTCCCCAGCCAGCGACCGACCCCCCGGCGCGGATCCACCCGACGCGACACGAGCCGGTCCAGCAGCTTCTCGGCGGCGGCGTCCACGACGCCATGATACGGGCACGAAACAGCCCGGACCCCTACCCTTCACGCGATGAAAACCCTCTACATCATCGACGGCTACGCCCAGTTCTTCCGGGCCTACCACGCCATCCGCAGCCGGATGACCTCGCCCGTGACCGGCGAGCCGACCAACATGACCTTCGGGTTCGTCGGCATGCTCCTCAAGCTCCTCCGGCGCGACGCGCCCCAGCTCAAGGGCGACGGCGACCCCACCTACCTCGCCGTGGCCCTCGACGTCGGCGGCGACCGCGGCACATTCCGCAGCACCCTCTACCCCGACTACAAGGCCAACCGCGACGCCCCGCCCGAGGACCTCCAGCCGCAGGTCGAGCGGGCCCTCAAGATCCTCGAACTGCTCGGCGTGCCGGTCATCGGCTCCGACGGCTTCGAGGCCGACGACGTCATCGCCACCATCGCCAGCGCCTACTCGGCCAGGCACCCCGATATCCGCGTCCGCATCATCAGCAAGGACAAGGACCTCAAGCAACTCCTCGGTTCCGGCTCGCCCCACACCGAGATGTACGACATCCACACCGACGTCCTCATCACCGAACAGACGCTCAAGGAAGAACTGGGCATCACGCCCGCCCAGGTCATCGACATGCTGACCCTGATGGGCGACACCGCCGATAACGTGCCCGGCGTGCACGGCATCGGTCCCAAGACCGCCGCCCAGCTCATCGCCGAGCACGGCACGCTCGACGCGGTGCTCGCCGCCGCCGAGGCGGGCCAGATCAAGGGCAAACGCGGCGAGAACATACTGGCCGCCCGCGCCCACCTGCCGCTGTCGCGTGATCTGGTCACCCTCCGCCACGACGTGCCGATCGAACTCGACCTCGACGCCGCCCGGACGGACAACCTCAATCTCGCCGACCTGATGCCCGTCCTCCGCGAACTCGGCTTCAACCGCTACCAGGACGACCTGAAGAAGATGCTCGGCCAGGTGGACGAACCGGAAGCCGCGGCGAATCCGAAGCAGCCCAAAGGCGGCGGCGGTTCCGCGTTCGGCACGCTCTTCGAGCAAGCCGCGCAGGAAGCCGTGGCCGCCGCGGACGGCAACTACCAGATCGTGCGCACCAAGGCGGAACTCGACACACTCATCAGGAACCTCCGCAAAGCAGATGTCGTGGCCGTGGACACCGAGACCACCCACATCCGCCCCATGCTCGCCCAACTCGCGGGCATCTGCGTCTCGGCCAAAGCGGGCGAAGGGGCCTACATCCCGGTCCGCTCGCCGGACCCGACCGCCCATCTCGACGAAGGTGCCGCGATCGCCGCCCTCAAACCCTTGCTCGAAGACGCATCCGTCGCCAAGGTCGGCCACAACCTCAAGTTCGACCTCAACGTCCTCCGCAACGCCGGCGTGCGCCTGGCCGGCCACCTGCCCACCGACGCCCACCCCCTCGCGGGCGACACGATGATCGCCAGCTACATCCTCGACCCCGGACGCTCCTCGCACGCGATGGACGCCCTGGCCATGGCCCTGCTCAACCGCCAGAACATCTCCATCAAGGACCTGATCGGCACCGGCAAGAACCAGAAGCGTTTCGACGAGGTCCCGCTGGAGCAGGCCGGCCCGTACTCGGCCGAGGACGCGGATGTCACCCTCCAACTCGACCACGCGATGGCCACCGCTCTGGCCGCCGAGCCCACCCTCGAAAAGCTCTACCGCGACCTCGAGATGCCTCTCGTCGATGTCCTCGCCGAACTCGAGTTCAACGGCGTGCTCATGGACCCCAAAGAGCTCGACCGCCAGCGCGAACGCCTCCAGACCCGCATCGACGAACTCGCCAAGGCCATCGACGAAGCCGCCCTCGACGCCATCGACCGCACCTTCGACCACAACAGCCCCAAGCAGCTCTCCGAGGCCCTCTTCAACAGCCCCGACCACGAAGACAAGCCCGGCCTCGGTCTCAAGCCCGTCAAAAAGACCAAGACCGGCTTCTCCACCGACGCCGAGGTCCTCGACAAACTCGCCGCGGACGACACGATCGACACCCCGATCCCGAAACTCATCCTCGAATACCGCCAGCTCTCCAAGCTCGTCAACACCTACCTCGTCGCCCTCAAGGAAGAGATCCACCCCGTCACCAAGCGGATCCACGCCAGCTTCAACCAGACCGTCGCCATCACCGGGCGTCTGAGTTCGTCCGACCCCAACCTCCAGAACATCCCCATCCGCACCGACATCGGGCGCGACATCCGCAAGGCCTTCGTCGCCCCGCCGGGACGCGTCCTCATCACCGCCGACTACTCGCAGATCGAACTCCGCGTGCTGGCCCACCTCTCGCAGGACCCAGCCCTCATCGCCGCCTTCCACGCCGGCGAGGACATCCACACCGCCGTGGCCGCCCAGATCCACGGCCTCCCCATCGACCAGGTCACCCGCGAGCAACGCTCCGGCGCCAAGATGGTCAACTTCGGCATCGTCTACGGCGTGACCCCCTTCGGCCTGGCCCGGCGCCTGGGCGTGTCCAACACCGAGGCCGCCGAGATCATCGACGGCTACAAGGCCCGTTTCGCCGGCATCACCACCTTCCTGGCCGAGTGCGTCGAGCAGGCCACCCGCCACGGCTTCGTCGCCACCATGCTCGGCCGCCGCCGCCCCATCCCCGAGATCGAATCGAACAACCCCCAGCGCCGCGCCCTGGCCGAGCGGACCGCCATCAACACCGTGGTCCAGGGCTCCGCCGCGGACCTGATCAAGATCGCCATGATCGACCTGCACCGGCGGATCAACACCGCCACCGGCGCCGACCCGCTGGCCGACACCAAGATGATCCTCCAGATCCACGACGAACTCGTCTTCGAGACCCCCGCCGAACAGGCCGCCACCGCCATGCCCCTCATTGTCGAGCGCATGGAAGCCGCCATGGACCTCTCCGTGCCCCTCCAGGTCGACGCCCACGCGGGGGCCAACTGGTTCGAGGGCAAGTAGCCGGCCCGGTCCGTAGACTTGACCCCATGACCCAGGCCCCGCCCGAATCCTGGACCACTCGCAAGCTCCTCGCATGGATGACCAAGGCCTTCGAGGACAAGGGCCTCGACGCCCCCCGACGCCAGGCCGAGATGCTCATGGCCCACGTCATCGGCTGCGAACGCCTCAAGCTCTACATGGACCCCGACCGCCCCACCGCCCCCCTC
>TARA_R110000782_G_scaffold74025_1_pt1 | contig 15254 bp, 19 predicted proteins | sample TARA_R110000782 | Tara Oceans TARA_R110000782 (sample SAMEA4397859) | marine metagenome | biome: Polar Biome; feature: [SRF] surface water layer (ENVO:00010504); material: water (ENVO:00002006), including particulate matter (ENVO:01000060) such as... | depth 5 m
TACTGTATTGCTATCTCCGTCAATGTTCATGTAGTTTGTTGCTCCGTCTACATCAATATCTGCGTTAATAGTGTTACTAGAACCTTGTACTGTCCAATCTAAATCTGTACCTGTAGACAATGCGACGGTAGCTAAGTCAAGAGTAAACGTATTGGTACTTCCTGTAACTTGCACATTAACATTAGAGTTATCTGCACCGTAGGCATTAGTAGGGTCCATCTTAGAAGTAAACGTGTTGGTATCACCGTCAAAGTTAAAGTAACCTGTATAGCTATCCGCATACATATCACCTAAGAACTTGTTAGTATTACCTATCTGGTTTATATCCAGTGTCATCGAAGTTCCATCAAGGTCTAGTGCTGTCATCGTGCCAGCTATGGCAGTCAAACCGCCAATAATATTTCCACTACCTAACTGTTCTAAATCTATGTTGGCTGTTACGCCTACTTGGTCTACGAAGATTTCGTTATCTGAAGCTAACGCACTACACGATAATAATAAAAACAAACTAATTAACTTTTTCATATTGCCAGTACCTCTTACTAATACCTATTTTAATTATTTCTAACACCCCCTCTTCTATTGCTTGCTGTAATGCTATGGAGGTACTTTCGTTTTCTGCTGCACCACCTTCGATTTCAACTAAATTCGTGCCATTAGATATAAACCGAAATAAATCTTGTGACAGTCCTACCGAGATAATACTTTTATTTATTAAGACTTCAATCAAAACTTCACCTGTAGAAACAGAAACTAAGCGTAATGAAATAGTAATTAAATCTTCACGATATTCTTTAGAGCTACCTATACCCAAATAACGCGCACCTACCCCACCTGACTTTACATTAGTATCATAGCTCAGTACACCGCCTTGTATGAGTAATCCTGCTAGTAACAAAGGTTTTACTGCACTGTCCTCGTCAAAAGTTTGCCTGGTAGAGCGTATTAATTGCCTTTCTTTGGTTAAACTGTCTAAACCGACTCGTTCTGCAACTTGAAAAAATTCACCATTAGCTGCATGTTTTAACGCTCTAATAAGAAATGCTTCAGGTGCTTGCGTAATTGCGGTACTGAACAAAGCAAATGATCCATTACTTTTACGTTGGCCTGTTTGATCTTTAAAGCTATTAGGGTAGATAGCTATGACAGGCTTACGTTGTGCGGGTGATATATTCTTTAACTCTTCTGATTGCAAGTCTAATATTGAAGAATTTTGTATAACGATATTAGGTATACCACCGCCTTTAAGCATGTTTCTTGAAGCGCAACTAGAAAGTAAAGTCACCAATAGGCACAGTAATATTAGTCGTACCGCCTGACTCATCTGTAATCGTAAGCGTGATTGTATCTGCTTCAACAATGTATTCAATCGTATTACCCTCTAACGTTAGTTTGCCTTGTTTCTGTGGCGTTTCTCCAAACAACTGTTCAACCATCTGTCTACTAAGCTGTGCATATATCCTACTTTCTAAGTTTCTAATAAACCTAGCAAGTGTTGTGTTACTGGCTTCCCTAGCTAACTCATCTTTATAAGCTTCTATCTCTTCTTTAACAGCTTCTCTTCTAGTAGCTTCCTGGTTCTCTATTGTAAGGTAATGAGATGAGGAGTTGACACCTGAAAAGCTAGGGCTTTTAAACTTGAATAATATTTCATCTGCCAATAAATTGCTTGCAAATAATATTAATAAACTAATCTTTACGCTGGTCTTCACGATTCGCTTTTGCCACCTTATCTATTTCAATTAAATTAGGAATACCAAGTAATGTTTTTAATAAGACATCTTGGCGTATGGTCTGATTATCTAAGGCTCTCACACGATCTATGAGTGCCACTATAATGCCGTATTGTGCGTCTAGTTTGGTGCTCAGTCTTTCTTCCATAGCATTAAGACTGGCATCTACTTTCTCGTCAACGACATCAATCTTTTGCTCCATGCCATCAATAATTCGGTTAATGAGTTTCCAGATAAAGAACCCTAACCCTAATGCACTTGCTACCGGAAAACCTACTTGGTTAATTAAATTTATTATGTCGTCCATAATCGTATTGTAACTGATTATGGTGTTCTGTGATTGATTTTAACGCGGCTTCCAGATTGGCGTGACTGTTCGTATTTCTGATTATTTCATCTTTAACATAGATCGCTGTTTTAGATGTACCCTTATCGTTGGTTACTTCATGGAATGGATAAAATAAAACTTTTCCGTATTCGCTACAGCAAAGCGCAAATAAATCTATCTGGTTTTCTTCAAAAAATCTTATTTTAGTATGTGAGCCACGCCTAATATCAAACTTCCATAAATCTCTTTCTGTTTTGTGTCGATGTGATTTTGTCTTAACTTGAACCTTGAGAAAAGTTTCATGGTAACTAAATAACAGATCAACCTCAGAAGCGGGAGGCATAAATAAAACAGAATCACTTTGCATGGAAAGGACGGAAGCTGTGAAATATTCACCTGATCTGCCGAGCCTTTCCGTTGCTCTGTTCATTTAATATTATTGTGTTATTTCTTGCTCTACAAAAGGTACTAATGGCTGAACCGCAACACTTGATACTGGCATATCTGGAATGACGGGTAATGAGTCTAAGAATTTTCTTAGTAGTGCTTTTATTCCTCTTGGATTACTTTTAACAGCTTTGTTAACCAAGTCTTTATTAAAGGGTAAGGATAAAAATTTATTAAACCCGTAAAGTAACCCTATTGCTGGAAGACCAGCCGTTGCCCCAGTTGCGCCTATAACAGCACTTGGGCCAAGATTAGAAGCTGCGCGTAATGCACCAGCCCGCATAATAAATGTATTAACATCAGGCAATACTTCTGGGAACATTTTTAAAGCATTTAATAATTTATTCAAATCTTCTGCTTTAGTAAATTGATAATCTTTTAGTAACTCTTGAGTTGCCTCATACTTTAACGATTTGGTATTTTCAAAGCCTAGCTCTTTAAATAAACCATCAAAATCTTTTCTTTCACTTTTAATATATTTAGTAAAAATATCATCTAAATAATTACCAGCAATTTTGTTTAATTCTTGTTTGCCGATTATATTTCTTAATTCCTTAACTGCTTGTGGGCTTTTATTATCACCAAAAGTCTTAGAGTATAAATCTTCCATTCTTTGCGTTGGTGGTCTACCAATTCCAGGTCTTATTGAACCCCTACCAAACGCTTGTTGAAATTCTTTACCAGTTTTATTTTCGACAACTTCCATATAAGTTTTAAACAATTTATCACCAGCACCATACAATCGACCAGCTTGATCGTTTGGATTTCTTAATTGTCTTTTCATAACATCTAATAATTTTATAGAAGTATTATAAGCATAGTTGTTTGGTGTTTGGCTTTTTGCTGGATCGTATTTTTTTGCCAAATCAGTTAATTTTGTATCTAACGCTGCTACATCATCAAAACCTAATTTAATGTTTATTGCTTTACCTTTTAATTCCTTACCCTCTAAATTATCTAGTAAAGATTTGATATCTGATGGTGCTTTGGTAAATTGACTTTTTGGTTGCAACCTTTCTGCTGTTTTTGATAAATTGCCCATATCGAAAAATTTACCTTTTTGCTTATTAAGTGAATCAGCTTTCTTATAAACAGTTTTATAAGAATTTCTCCAATCTTTAAAACTTTGTAAACCTACTTTTTTAATTAATTCTGATCTTTCGGATTCTGTTAGGGGTTTTAATCTAGCGGTAGGTGATATTCTTCTGTTTAAAGCACTTTCTACTTGCTTAAATGTTTTTGCTAATTGTGCTTGACCGGAAGTTCCGACAAGAGGCATCCTACTTGTTAAATTATAACCACCTTGCACAAACGGTGAACTACTGGCTTGACCAAGTGATAATTCAATACCCTCTTTACCAAGAATTGCTGATTTTTCAGCAGCTTCATCGGATATTCCTAAAAGTTTATTCGCTATTCCAGTTCCTTTTTCTTGACTTGGAATAAAATCTTGTATTTTAGTTGCAGCTTTATCTTTTACATTTTTACCGCCTTGAATTGCTCTTTTTAATATTGGGCTAACTGCTCTTGAAACTATGGGTGTTGCTGCTGTTAGTGCGGTATCTATTGTTCCAGTTAAAGCTGCATCCGTAAGTCTTTCTTTAGCTGACGGAGAAGGCATATCAGGCGCTAATAAATCACCAAGAAAATCAGTTGCTAAAGACATACTGGCAGAACCACCACCAGCACCAATAGCTGCACCCGGAGGGCCACCAACCATAAATCCACCTACTGCACCACCTATACCGCCTATTGCTTCTAAGGTAGGCTCTACCCAATTAGGCAATCTACCTGGATATTCATTTTCGCCAATTAAACCAAGCTCAATACCAGCTTGCCTTGTTTTTGCATAATATGTTTTAGGATCAATCTTACCTTCTTTTAAAAGGCGAGAGCCATCAGACTTTAATTCATTAAAAATCTTTTTTGATTCTTGTATTTGTTGTAACTCAGCATTAGTAGTCATGGTAATTATTGACCTGAATTATAAAAATTATCATATTGACCTTTAGAGGAGTTTGATTTTACACCTATGGAAACACCTGTATTATTAAAAAGCCCACCAACCGCTGTTTCCAAATCTTTGGATAAAGAATAAATTCTTCTGTAATCAGTTTTTAAATTTATTAAATCTGTACCTTTAAATGATCCACTTTGAATTTCTCTCTCCAAGTCTTTCAAGTAACCATTGACTCTATTAAAAATTTTAGAGTAACTTTCACCAGCATCTTTATCAGATGTGTTTATTGGAGGTATTAAACCTTTTATTTGCTCTAATAAAAATACACTTGGTCTGCCAGAATAATTTTGTGTTGTTATTTGTAAAATTCTTTCATCTAATTCTCTTTTTCCTCTAACGGCTGCACCAGTTTCATCTGCTGGCTCAGAACCAAAAATCTTTCTAGCCCCTAAATTGAAAATATTTTCTTGAAAAGCATCTCCAAGAAGATAGCTTCCATGCGCATCTTTAAGGTTAGCTAAATCATCTGCTGGGGCTTTGTTTGTTATATCATCTACTTTGTTTCTAGCATTATTAACTTCTTTTCTAATATCCTCTAATGATTGCTGTTTATCATCACTTTCTAAAAATCTATCTGATATGTTATCTACTATCGCAATAGCTTCATCTCTATTAAAACCAGCATCAATCTTATCTTGAATTTCACTAGCCCTAATCATTCTCTTTTCTTTTATTTTTTGTTTTATATCGCTTTCTGGATCACTTAATGCTTGGATATCTTTCATGGTCATACCAGCGTTCTGAAATAAAGATATTTGTGTTTCAGTAAGACCAATATCTTGCAATGCTTGTTTTTGTCTTAATTGCTTTAAACCTTGCATTTCTGCCAACCTATTTTCTTCTTCTAATTGTGCAGATTTCGCTCTACCTTCTTGCTCTAAAGAAAGTTTATGTCGACCATATAACTCTGGATTTTGCCCCATTAAGATTTTTAAATTTGGATCAATAGATTCATCATTTTCTATGCTTGATCTCAGTTGTTGATTTCTTGCATCTATTTCTCTTTGCTTAATTTGGTTCTGTATAAACGCTGCTTGTTGTGGCCTATTAGATTGCATAGCACCTAACATCTGAAACTGTTCACCAAGATTGCGTAAGCCTTGCATTTGATTTTGCCGTCTTTGCTGTTCAGGCGTAAGATTGCCAAGCGGTGTTGAACCCATATTGGCAAACGTATCACCAACTTTACCGCCAAAATTTCTTAATAAATCTGCTATCGCCATTATAATGCCCCGTAATTAACCATGTAGTAACCGCTATCATGTAGAGCTACTGCATCAGGATTTGTTCTCATTACCTCTTGTGCAATTACACCTTTGGTTGGTGCGTTTACACCAAGTTTCTTGGCAATCTTATTCCAAGTCCAAGTATAAATGTTGTAACCTTTTTCATTACCAATTAACTCAATGTCATCTTTTAATCTTTCATCGGACAAAGCAAAGATACTGGCTATTGTAGAAGCTATATTTCCGGCTTTTTCTAATCCACCAGGTTTGTATTGCTCGCTTTTTGTTATGTTTTGTGGCATAGCGCTTGCGCCTTGTGACAGTAAACCTAGTTGTCTTGGTCCATAATCTAAACCGCGTAAGAACTCGTTGTAACCAGCATTGAGTCCAGTTTGTTGTAAATTCTGTTGTTGTGATCCCATGTTCCCTAACAAGCCTAATGTTTGGTATTGATCGCCAAGCAAACCACTTTGTAAGCCAGCTTGGAAACGTCTGTTGTCCATTTCTCTACCAATATCTGATTCAGCAGCACGTTGAGCTTGGTTAAATCCAGCTTGTCTTAAACCAGATGAAGTTCTTGCTGCTTGATCGGCAAATGCTCTATTGGTTTCTGCTTCGAGTATTCCGCTTCTTGAACCACCAAACGCACCTGCTGAGATTGCTCTGTCTTGATCTCCACCAAGAGCCATTTGTCTTGCTCTATCAAGATCACTTAATGATTGGTCGATTACTTGCGTGTTGAACGGGTTTTGGTAAGCATTGATATCCGCACCGAGTAAAGTAGGTGCTGATTGACCGGCAAGAGTATTGATTGCGCCTCTTGGATCAAATGCTTGAGAACTTTCAAAAATACCCCTAGTTGCATCAAACCCTTGTAATTGATCTGGATTAAAACCAGCTACCCTCGAACCCGTGTAGGGTACGAATGGTTGTGATGCAATACTTTTAGACTTATCGTATAAGTCTTGATACATTGCCATTTGTGCTGGATCAACTGTTTGCTGTGATACTGTCTTACCTTTACTCATATTTCCTTCCTAATCATATATTCCTGAACAAAGCCAAGAGGTTTCAATTTTCTTAACCATCCTTTACGACCACCGCCATAAAGCCTTTTACATCCAAAGTGTTTTCCGAACTGTTCAATACTAGGTAGCATTGATTGTAGTTCTTTATAGTCACCGCCACAAAATAATAAATTGATAGCGCGTAACTGAGGGTATTCAATAATCTCTGTTATCATAGCTGATTTTTCGCCAACCCATAAGTGAAAAACCCCATTTTTTATACCTTCTTCTACATCTTTTAAATTATAACAGTCTGTGTGCTTTAATGCCGCTTTAATCAAAGGCTTAGCAAATATCCACTTTTCTTTCCACTTAAATTTATTATTTGGATTTTTAATCGCCCTTTGCATATTCTACTACACTTGCCAGAACATTAATGTTGGCATGACTGACTTGTATTTTTAGTATTTCACCTTGCGTTAAAATTAAACTTCTAGTCAGCATTTCATCAGTGGCATAGGCTGTTACATTATACTGCTTAAATAAATAATGCGTTGTGCCACCATTGACTACTACTATATCTATATTGGTTTGTTGGTTGCCATCATCAGTAACCAATAAAGATTCTATGATAGCAAAATCGAAATCACCACCAGCAGGTGCAGTATAAATAGTTTCTAATGAAGATGTGCCAGAGACATTTAATTTAGCATTGGCTGCTCTTTGTATGTACTGTCTTTGTGAGGATAAATCCATTATCGTTTACCTCTGGCTTGAAGATCAAGACGAATTTTACCGACTTCAAAAGTTTGGTCAGTATCGCCTGTTACTGTCATTTGTATTTGTCTAGCGCTAAAACGTGCATCGGTATAACCGTTACTAGAATCAAAAGTAAATGAGCCAAAGTCTGTAGTGGGTCCAAGTGGCGTAAACTTGCCTTTAAAACTTAATACCACACCAGGCAGGCTATTTGCCTCTGAATCAGGAATGATTTGATTGCATTGCATATAACGATCACCGTTACCCAATTCAATTGGACCTGACTCAGCAAATGGTACAGCAGTACCTAAATTGGGTGAATTATTGAGGGTGGTAGATTCGTGCTGATAGACAAAACCAGCATTATCACAAGCAATCGGATAATTCCAGATACCTTGATCTATCCAACAACCACGATCCATTGTACCAACTGACCATGCTTTTTCTGCGTAATTCCAAATAATATATTTGTCAGGTTTAATACTATCTGTGGATGGAAAGAACCATATAAATTCATTGAAGTTTGAGTTATGACCACCAGAAATAGTTTTTCTGTAACTGTAGTTTAAATCGTTAAATAAATAATCATGCACATCGCATGGTATTTCTTGTACTGAGCCATCAAAAACAAAGATAGCATTTTCTCCTACCCATGATAAGAAATCACCAGAACTGGCAATAGAGCGTGTCGAGATTGCTTTACAGTTAGTACCCGCATCCTGAATCCCATATACAAATGGATTGCCCGCATAAAACATTCTAGCGATGCCAGTATCAGTAAATATAATAACGTCAGTTTTCCACTTAACCGCACCGATAACTCTACCGCCTGTTGGCACTTGCAAGTCACCAGACGTATTAGTTGCTTTGGCTGTCCAGTTAGTTAAATCTTCTCTGGAACACCAAGATATTTTTCTAGGATCACCACCCGCACCTAATGCAACTACATGTCTTTCGTTAGTTACAACCACTCCTAAGTTTCCAGTAGGTGCGTTAGTAATAGCTGTACCCGCAGAATCAGGTTGGTTTGTACCACCGCCATGTGGTCGCCATTGATAAATTTTACCATCTGATGACGAACAAAAGATTAAATATTCACCCCAGTTATCAAATGAAAATGAATGTGTATTAAATAACAAGCCAGATTGAGAGCGAGCATCACCATAATCTGCTGCATTATAATTGTATGCACCGTAGCCTAATGGATTGGTAGATGCGTCAGTTACAAAGTTAGTTGGTGTTATGTCATACCAAGTATTGCGTGTTAAGACATAGATTTTTTGGCGAGTGCCAACGGCTAGTATTTCATTGCCAGCGTTATCGCTGTAAGCATACATCGCGGTTGGTGTACCTGTTAAAGCGGCTGGTTTAAGTTTTTCCCAACCGCCAATAGGCCGTAAGTTGCCGTTTTGAAAACGCACAAGATCGCCATTTGTCCAGCGACCTTTCTTTGAGTACGCAGTTCCGTTAGTGACAATACCCGGAACTGGTGTAATTGGTAATAAAGCCATTCACTTCCCTAACCTATTATTTTTTGTACTGATGTCGGTGTTACTTTTTCAGCTATTTGCATATCTAAAGATGTTTTTAATTCAGTAATTGCATCTGCACCTAACGCTGTTTCTACCCAGCTTTGTACGTTTGCTTTTGAAACACTAGCAAAGGCTGTAAAACTTGATAGGTCAGAAGTATCTAAACTTTCAGAGCCGTAACTTGTAGCAGTTTGATAAGCCCCTTCTGAGTCTTTGTTAGTATCATCCGTACCTGTTAGTCTCCAATGTACGTTATGAATTACGTCTGCCTTACTATCTTTTGTTGGGTAAGTATCTACTGTTGAGACATACCAAGTGTATGCTATTGCCATCTATGCGTCCTCTAATGTTTTGATTCGTGCTAATGCGTCATCAAGTCTTGTTTTTGTGCTTTGTAATTCTTTTAAAAGCAAAACACTCAAAGTTGAATATGGAATGTTGTCAGCAACAGGTTCTTTGCCTTCTTCAATAACTTTTTTATTTACTAACTCAGGAATTACAGATTCTACTTCTTCTGCAATCAATCCGAAGCACCTTTCCTCTGTACTTTTATCTGTGTATCTAACAGTTCTTAAATCATAAAGTTTTGTTGTATCAATATCTAAATCAATAATCTCTTTTTTATATCTTCTTGAAGATGATCGGTAGGTTATTAGACCGGTGCCTGTATTGTAGTTTACATCACTATTCCCACTTGAAGCACCTAGCCCATTTGGAAATGTAAGTGTTGAGCCATATATGTTTACGTCACCATCCGAATCTATGCGGAGCCTATTTGTAGCCGCAGTTGCAAAAACCATACTGTCATCAGCGTGATCGTAGCCAAGATAACCTCTGTATGTAGCATCTCCAGAGGTACCATCGGCAAACATAAGATAATTGTAAGATGAAGTGCTACCTACTACTGTTATACCATCTTCGTCTGACGCACTTACAACTAACTTATCGGAATAATAAGATGATGGACTTGAAGTTCCGATACCCACGTTTCCAGACGAATCTATGCGCATCCTTTCTGTGCCATTACTTTCAAATATATATTGACCATCAGCGCAAGTATTTAGTTTTAAATCATCTCCATCTGCTCTAATGTGATTTGTGTCATTATTTGAATTACTGGCATTACCATTACTGCCTAAAACAAAACGAACATCAGAAGCACTTCTATGCACTAATACATCACCACCAAAACTCGTATCTAAATTTTCATCAATAGTTATTGCTGGTGTTGTACCTACTGCTGAACCTTTACCTATTATTAAATCATCGGCAGAATCATCAAGACCTATGTAATAGTCTTGCGCATTGCCATCAAAAACGATTTTGGTGTCTTCTGCACCAGCATCACCTATTGTTAGTGTTGGTGTTGTGCCTTGTATTGCTACATCTCCACCAAATGTAACTGCCCCCATATTGACGGCTGTACCTGATGCACCAAATATCGCATCTATTGTATCGAGATCAGTATTTATTTTTGTACCCCAAGTATCGGTACTTGCCCCTACTTCTGGTTTGGTCAAACTTAAATTAGTAGTTGTTGTATCTGCCATAATTCTTTCCTATGTTATGCTGCTTCTGACCAAGACGTTGACGGATCGGATTGGTCTGTCCAAGTTGTTGTGGTTACTGTTTGATCCGTATAAGTGGTTGTCGTTACAGTATCATCTGCCCATTTTAAGCTACCAATCGCGGAAACACTAGATGTTTGTGCGATAGTTGCTGTACCAGAATATATTATACCACCAAGTGCAGTAAAACCACTTATCTGCTCAATGGTCGCTGATCCTGATGCAATAATTTCTGGTGTAGCGGTAAACGCTGACGTTTGTGCTAGTGTTGCTACACCTAATTTAACCAGTCTGCCCGATGCAGTCATCGCGCTTGTTTGTGCTATGGTAGCTTCACCATTCAGGACAATAACGGCTGTTGCGCTTAGCCCAGAAGTTTGTGCAAGCGTGGCTGTACCAAGTTTGACTATTTCTGCGGTTGCAGTTAATCCTGATGTTTGTGCAATCGTAGCTTGGCCACGATCTATTTGTCTGCCCGTAGCGGCAAAACCAGAAGTCTGCGCCATAGTTGCAGTACCGAGTTTTACCACTTCGGCTGTTGCTGTTACCGCAGAGGTTTGCGCTATGGTGCTTGCGCCTAGTTTAACTAAACGCCCACTTGCGGTTACGCCTGATGTTTGTGCTGAGATTGCAGAGACAGCAAACGTCATTGAGCCAGATGCCGAAACACCTGACGTTTGCGCTAGGGTAGCTGCTGCAACCTCATACTGAGGAGTGCCATACGCAGCTATGCCATAGTTATAAACACCGTAGCCAACGGAGGCCATTAATTAAGCCAAAGTAACGTCTAAGTCACCAGCATCGAATCTAAATACATCGCCACTTGCTACCGCCTTAGATGCAGTTAATGCAGCCCAAGCCATTAAGTTACCACTTGATGATGCGTCAAAAATACCTACATGGGTTACTGTACCCCAAGAACCTGTTGCAGTAACAAATTCCACTGCTGCGCCATTGGTTGCTGTAGTAGGTGAAGTTCCTGAAACTGTCATTGCAGCCATACTTTTTCTTGCGTATGAACCACCTGAACATTCAGTACCGCCACCAGTATCAGAAGGTGCTGCCGTAAATAAACCAACGTATAAAGTTCCTGGTGCTGTGTAAGCACTACCACCAAATACATGGTCTAATACTTTATCTTCTAAATAATCTGTAAATCCAGCCATTATTGTTTAACTCCTAATTTCTCATAAAATATGTTGTGTTGCGTGGCTTGCCGTAAGTTCTGCGTCTTTGTATTAAAGAGCCTTGACCAAAAGCAGCCTTTTCTTGTTGCATACGCATTTCTTCTAATGCTAATTCAAATTGCGCAGTAAACATTTGTACCCTATCATCTTCCATTAGATAAATAGAGGCTTGCTTCATTGCGCCATATAGATAAACATCTGGATGATTTAGTGAAACAAAGTTACTGGTATTCGAGTCGCTTAATGCGCTGATTTTACCGTAATAAGTTAATTGTAATGTATATGAAGTGTCAGGGGTAGGGGCAAGTTCTAAAGTGCCATCGACAATAGCAAAATACTTTGGCTGTCCTGAACTATTATTATTAGCTCGTCTAAATACATCTAATGATTCTATGGATTGTTGGAACAAAGGCGCAAAGTCACCTGATGTAATTTCTACATTAATTAGTTCTAGCCAATCAGTTGGTAAAGTAAGATATTGACCATCGGCAGTTGCCGTGGCTCTTTTAATCATATCTTTATCTCTGAGCTTACGATTTAATTCCGCTTCCGTAGTATCAATAAAAATATCAATTTGTGAGGTTAAATCACTTCTATTTAAGTAATTAGCTATCTGCGTTTTTAGTTCATCATACGTCATACTCTACCTTGCCATATTCTAAATAATTTATTATCTGGGTTGTTAAGCCACCTCTTCCATTTTTTTCTATCATTGGACCAACCTTCGCGTATTGCTTGTTGATATATTACCATAGGTACTTCTGCAACGTGCTTTAATTCTTTTCTTTGCGTGCCGTAAGATAAGTTCTTTACATTATCCAAGATAGGCTGAACATTTTGCGTAGTGTGATAGATGTTTTTGTTATCCTCAGTAGCAAACTCATTGATTAAGCCTGACTTTGAATCTATAACTGTTCTTTTTGCCATGTTAAAAACCTAAAAAAAAGAGGGGCGATTACTCACCCCTCTTGCTACAACTTATGAAGTTGATAAGTCAGCAGCGATTCCGTGAGCCTTCTCATTTGATACTTCCAATCCAAATTCAACGACTAACATTTTCGTAATTGCATCACCAATAGTCGCAATATCAATTGTATCAAAATCTCTTAAGAAACAAGTTTTCGCGTAGTTAGGGTCAACAAAAAGTGCTGATCTTGAACGACTGAAGTTTGAAGGAACTACTTTAAGTTCTCCAAAGTCACCCGCATAGATAGCAACTGATGCTTCAACTGTATTTGCATCCACTGTTTGAGTGACAGAAGTTCTGCCGGCAAACCCAGATACAACACCTTTAACGTGTGGGCCAACGATCAACATTGAAGGCTCACCACCGTTTGCAAAGCAGAGTTGTTGTACTGCTTTTAAGAGGGTTTCAGTAAACGCACGTTGTGTACCGTCAGTTGGCGCAGCACCGTTACCAGCACCTGCTCCGTTAGTACCACGGGATACGTTAGTTTCTGTCCAAGTCTCAAATCCGCCAGTTTGACGAACTGTAGTAGCAGCACCCGCATTTTTAGCAACTTTAGAGCATAAGGCCGTTTCCATGTCTCTCTTCAAAGCCTTAGCCATAATAGCTAGTTGATGCGCCATTTCTGCTTTTTTTCCAGCCGCATCAGATGCGTTTTGAGTGTTAGTGACAGTTGCATCACGGCTACTGATTTGACAGTAGTTAGCTTCTCTAACCGTAGCAGTTGAAGCAGCGCGAGAAAGTTCAAAACCTTCTAATTGCCCTGTTCCAGACGGGGTTGGTAGAGCTTCTGTTTGCCAGTCAAACTGGACGTTTCTTACATTAGTTTTGCCAATAGAACTCATAAATGGCGTACTCATTGGAGAAATGTTGTAGATAATATCGGACAACTGTTCTCGGTCAGAAGTAGCACTATATGTGTCAAAGGCGTTTGTTACTTTAGCCATTTTTTATACCTTTTTTAAATAAATTGTTCAAAGACTTTAGCCGCATCTTGCACTTTGCCAGATTTAGCTAGTTTCATTTGTGCTTTTTTCACAGCAGTCATTGTCTTTGGTTTATTAGAGGTTCCAGGTCTTGCTAGCCTTGAGGTAGCTTTTTGGGTTGGTTTCTTTTTGGATGCTGCCACTTGTTTGCGGTATAGCATACCATCGCGTAAACCAAGTAACACTCGATAATCTATCACCTGATTAATTTCTTGTGCGGTAAAGCCCAAGTCTTTAATAGCGTAGTTTGTGATTGCAGATTTTTCTTTTTGAGATTTTTCTGCATTAGACCAATGAGGAATCTTTTCAGTAAGTTGTTGGTTGCCGTATTCGACAAACTTTTGAATTTGCTCTTGCTGCTTTTGTGTTGCTTCATTTTGCAATCTTTGGTTTTCAGCTTTAGCTGCATCTAACTTCTTACGTTTTTCTTCCCACACATCTTTTTCACGAACATAGCCAATAGGATCAGATTCATACAGTGCTGCCCAATCTGGTTCGTTTTCTAATTCACCGTTTATACTCGCCTCTAATTGAGGTAATAACTGAGCGTAAATAGCATCTTTTTGCGCTAACTCTGCTTGCTGTTCTTCAATGCTTTTGCGTTGTTGAGACAGTTCTTGAGTTTTGCGAGTATAGTCTTGCTGACGAGAATATCCGCTTTGGAGTTCATCTAACGTGACCTCTTGCTCTATACCATCAACTTTAACGGTATAAGCCTGAGGTTGTAGTTCTTCCTCTACTTCTGTTTGTTCTTCTAAAGACTGTTCTATCTCTTCCCCTTCTTCAAAGTCATCTTCTACTTCAGCTTCCATTTCAGTTTCGGCTTCTACCTCTACCTCTTCTTTAGCTTCCATTACTTCTTCGACTACTTCTTCTGGAGATGCTTCTATCACTTGTGCTGTTTCTGGTGCTTCCTCTTCGGGAGTCAAAAACCCCTCAAGTGAATTAACTGTTTTATCAAATTCTGATTGTAAAGCAATCGGCTTGGCGTTGCTGCTCATGTGTACTCCTTAATTTTTTAAAATTTTACCTATTTATATGTAATTATGCAATTTTTTAACTTGCACACTGGTTATCTTCCCGCGTTCTACCAAAATGCGTAGATGCCTCTCTACCTCTGGTAAAATATTTATTGCTGTATGCAAAGTTTCACGCAAGGCTACACTATCTTCGCCTTTCGTACTCATCCATAAAGCAACGTATTCTTGTTTTAAATTCTTAATAGATTTTTTTAATGTGTCGCTGTTTAAAATTAATTCAGCTTCGTTTGAGTCTAATACTTCCTCTCTGGTAGACATATATTATCCTAAGTTATTTAAAATTGATTGTATGTTAGCGAAATCAAATGGAGCATACCCTTTCACTGGTTGTGGTACGGGTTCTGCTGCCATAGCTGGGATTCGATTTCTACCACGAGGAGTCATAGCACCACCAAAACCAATCCGTTCTTGCATATCTTTAACTGCTTGTTGAGTTTCTTCTATGGTGAGTCTT
>TARA_R110000782_G_scaffold234096_1_pt1 | contig 15156 bp, 11 predicted proteins | sample TARA_R110000782 | Tara Oceans TARA_R110000782 (sample SAMEA4397859) | marine metagenome | biome: Polar Biome; feature: [SRF] surface water layer (ENVO:00010504); material: water (ENVO:00002006), including particulate matter (ENVO:01000060) such as... | depth 5 m
TCGATGGGGAGGGCCAGAACTGATGAACCGGATATTCCTCTTCATCGTCATTCTCGTGATCATTGTCGGCGGTGCCCTGATCGGCTTCTGGGCCGTGACCCTGCCCGGCAGCGTGGTGATCAATGATAGCCGCGGCGAACTGGTGTCGCTGCATTCCGGTGTCGCCGCCATCGCGCTGATCGTGTTTGGCGGCCTTGTCGCGGCGGCTTGGTGGGTGATCAGCGGCCTGTTCGTGCTGCCGGGCAAGATTGGCCGCTCGCGCCAGTCGAACCGCGCCCGCAAGGCGAACATGGCGCTGGCCGAGGGCCTGCTGGCAGCCGAGGCTGGCGATTCCACGCATGCGCTGAAACTGGCCCGCAAGGCGGTGAAACATGCCGAGGACGAGCGGCTGAAACTGCTGCTGGAAGCGCGCGCCGCCGAAGCCAATGATGACTGGGCCGGGGCCGAGCGCGCCTGGGGCCAGCTGGCCCGGTTGCCTGGCGGGCACCTGGCCGGCCTGCGCGGATCGGCGATGGCGGCGGCCGAGCGCGGCGACCATGCGACGGCGGAATCGCGCGCACTGGAAGCGCTGGGCCTGAAATCAAACGCCGACTGGCCGTTCAATTCGCTGTTCGACCTGCAGGTTGCGCGCGGCGAATGGGACAAGGCGCTGGAGACGCTGGCGATCGGCGAGAAACGCGGCCTGATTTCAGGCGACAGCCTGAGGCGGCGCCGCGCCGTGCTGCTGACAGCGCGGGCCGTCGGCCTGCCGCATGACCGCAAGCAGGAGGCCCAGAAGGCGCTGGCCGAAGCGATCCGCGCCGCGCCCGGCCTGCCGCCGGCGGCCTGGCATGGCGCCCGCCAGCTGATGATCGACGACAAGGCGAAGGCGGCCCAGGGTGTGCTGGAACTGGCCTGGAAGGCGCGGCCCCATCCGGCGCTGGCGCAATTGTCGCGCCGCCTGGTGCCGCAGGACAGCCGCGAGAATATTGCGGCGCGCCTGAGGGCGCTGGTCGCCGCCCAGCCGAACCATCGGGAGAGCCGCATCCTGGCGGGCGAACTGGCGATGGACGAGGGCGACTGGGTCGGCGCGGTGAAGACGCTGGCGCTGCTGGTCGAGGAGAACCCGACGGCGCGCCTGTGCCTGCTGATGGAGCGGGCGCTGAAGGGCTATGGCGACACTGACGAGGCCCAGCGCTGGGGCCGGATGGCGGCCTCGGCGTCGCGCGAGGCCGACTGGTCGGACATTGATCCGAAGGGCAATGCCTTCGATTTCGCCCAGCGCGACTGGAGCCGGCTGGTCTATGCCTTCGGCGATGTCGGCGACCTGGTGCATCCGCGCTATGAATCCTATGGCCGCGAACTGGAGGCCGGGCGCGTGCTGGCGATTGCCGGGCCGGACGAGGAGGAAAAGGTAGCCCCGCCCAAGGCGCCGACCGGGCGGCTGACGCCGCCGCTCGACTATGCGTCGGACGAGGACTGACCGGGGCACGGCGCCAACAGGCAAAAGCGTCTTGCGCGCCGCCGCCCGTATGGCTATTCAGGCGGCACGCTCCGTGGAGCAGGCCGCTATAGCTCAGCTGGTAGAGCATCGCATTCGTAATGCGGGGGTCAGGTGTTCAAGTCACCTTAGCGGCACCATTCCCCCAGACAGGTCAGCGCACAAACGGCGACAACGCCCGCATAGCGGCGCGGCATCTGGCGTGTGCGATATCGGAAAATCCTGTGGTGCCAGAAGAGGACTCGAATATTAGATATAGAGCATTGAAATATCGAGAATATTAAATGTACTCGTTCTGAGATACCAACAATTATACCAACAGTAACGGGTGGTGCGTCAATTTTTGGGGTGCTCCCGTTTGCGCCGCACCTTTGCAGCGCGGTCCTTAGCGATTTGAAAGCCGCGCTGAATTTGGAGCTCGCTTGCCCGTTCAAGAACGGGATTGAGCCATCGCGCGTTTTCTTTCATCGTTGATCTCGTAATTCTCAATTCGAAGTCGTTTGATGCGTCCCTAATTGTGGTTTCAAGCACAGAGCGCAGAGCTTTCGGCAAAGCGGGGCTCAGAGCGACTGCTGTTAGACTTTCTGGCTCTATGGGTATTGAGAATGTCTGCTTATTGGCGCGGACGCTTTCATAGATTATGCGCGTCTCGCTCTCTCCTTCGTAAGGGTACCGCTTGAGGAAGGGCCAATCTTCGATCGATTCCGCGTTGATCTTAGACATATCAATCTTTCGGTATTTAACATCGGAAATCTGCGCACCAGGCAAATTAGCAATCGCTGCTTCAAGCGACGTCCGTTCGAAGCGCAATCTCACTCCGCTGTCTCCCGGCGCGAACAGATGCCAATGCTGTGACGTTTCGAATGCGCGGGTGAAGCAAAGTGCTACCAATGTACTTAGCCCTTTGGCGCGCCTGTAAGCATCAAGATAACCGGTGTCGTTTCCGTCAGACCAAGTGGATGGGCTCAGAAGGGTCAATCTGTTGTGGCGAATGATGTCGAGAGCTGACGGAAGACTGGTGTACCGGTACAGCCATTTGTCGTTTTCCTCGCCCATAAATTTCTCCCCCACCTTTGACTTTAATTGGTGTTGAGCACTTCGACTCCGGTGACAGGACTTCGTGCTTCCTCAAGTGTCGATTGGCTCCCAATACAGCGCAACGACTTTGTGGCGGGTATGGAAGACCAATCCTGATCCCGCATGTTGATGTTTGGACACGAACAACATCGGATTCCCGCAAGGTGAGTTCTCCGTTTGCACGTCGTCATGGAATGCGTGCAATTTCTGCCGCCACGTCTCCAAGACGCCTGCAGCATTTTGGGCGAAGCAGTAGACGAGAATATCCGCGTGGTCCTGACCGTACACGCCGGTCGAATAGCGTCTGGAAAGCTGCTTAAATCCCTTGTCGAGCCAACTATAGGAATTGTGGATCTTTGCTTCCGCCAACCAAAGAAATGAGTCCGCACCTCGGACGACGATGTCGCAATGCCCCCCCACATGCGCGTCATGCTCAGCTTGGATTCCAGTCATTTTCATCATCTGACAAATCTGCAGAGTGATCGCGTCTTCTCCGAGATCTTTCAGGGCATTCCTGTTAGCCTCAAGACTGTTGCACGCGAAATCAATGGACTTTTGAACTGCCATGACCCGCGCGGCGTGGTCAGGTGCTAACGTATAATCTAGGGCAGCTGCCATCGGGGTTCCGGCAACAAGCATTCGTAAGTCTGCGAGCGAGGTGGGGACTTGGCACATCAGTTATGCGCCCCCAAAAATTCCGCCTTCAACCTGAAAAATGGCACCACCCTTTTCGCCACATCTTTGTGTTCGACCGTACTGCCAGGCCGGATGATTGAATCCTGTTCGAGTGCACGCTGAAAGTTTTCTGATGATAGTTCGACGATGCTTCCATCGTCACATATCCACTCACCACCAACGTTCAGAATGGCGAACCGTGATTGAGTTAAGATAGAAAGAGCGCCGATGAGGTCGGCAGTCAATTCGGGAGTTTTGAGAATCTGCAAGAAGTCCGCAAGACTCAACTTGTCGCCAACCGCCGGACTCCTCACCGCAATCCCATCGACAATGCGAAGCGCCAAATCGCCCACTTGTGTGCCGTTCCACTTTTCCTCTATGCCTCGCTTCAAACCTTCGATTTCGATTTTACTTCCTGATTTTCCATCCTCCCGAATATCAAACTCTGGCAGGCTCGCCACGATCCGGTTCGTTTCCATAGAGACGGTGATCACACGGCAGAACAAGTCTAGCGGATAGCGTGGATCGCCTATGGTCTCGTTTGCATAGGCGTTGGCGTCAGAGAGAATGCCACTGGCTGGGTCGGTCTTTACGCACTGGCGTTCCATGACCCAGGCGAGCGCTGGTTTACCGTTCACGACATAATCCCACGCCGCTTCCGGAATGTTCGTGATCGTGATGCGGGGATTGTAGATCACGGTGGTCCGGTCAACCACCTTCTTGCCGCCAACGCCTGACCGTTTGGCTAACTTCATCTTCTCAACCCGGAAATAGCTCACAGGGTCCGGAATGTTCGCCAGCCGCAGATCGCCTTCAGCGATGGTGACCGGCCAGGAATCTACCGCGTCGTAATCGACGTGCAGGCGGCCCAGCTCGCGCCCGGCCTCGACCATGGCGCGGAAGTCCGCCGCGCGGGTCATTAGCGGAATGCGCGGCAATTCCTTTATTAGGTTCTCGGCATAACGTTCGCGATACGTCGGGTGATGCAGCAAGCCATAAACATAATCGAAGATGTCATCCTTGCTGATTGTTTCACCCGGATAAGCAACACGGAAATATGCCAGCCCTTCATCGGTAATGGCATCGCGGCGACCATATTTCGGGCCATCGCTGTCGTTGGAATCCAAGGCTACGACGAACAAGTCGGTCTGCTTCGTATCGCTCGTGGTGTCCTGCGTGATCAGTTCGTAGATGTAGCGAGGAAAATATTGCGCGCCATTCATGTCGGCCATATGCAGACTCGGAAGAAGATCCGTCATCACAACCCGAAATTCACCTCGATTTCCACCGCTCGAAACGCCAATGACCCGGTTATCAAGCCCGGGCTGCGGGAATAGGTTCTCCATTTTGAAAACATATTCATTCAGCTTGCGATCGAAATAGAGCCATTCACGACTGAACGGACGATAGTTGATTGGCACGACTTTCGATGAATCAAAGACAATTGAAGTGCCCTTGCCAATATCAGCTTGTAGAGCTCGACTCCAACTAATGCGCTTCGGATCATTGTCGATAAACTTACCGACGAAGGCGTTTCGTTCCGCTGCGCTAGAAAATTTGCGCTCAAGAGCGATAAACCTATTTCGCTCATGCTCGTATTTCGCGATCATTGCAGTAATGTTGGACCTGAGCGAGCTTGGAGAAGGATTGGTGACCCAAGCGTCACGCTTGGTCTGTATGCCCATCGAATACGTCTCGAATAACACGGGCTGTCCGCCACTCTTGTCGCCCATAGGAATGAATGCTTCGAAGCTGCCGTCTCGCTGGTTCAGCCAGTCGCCGTGTCCATCCGGTGTGATTGTTTGCCAACCATTGGCAGCGGAGATACCCGAAAGACTCCCGAACCGATTGATTCTTGCAAGCTTCTCTTCCCGGCTCAGATAGTCGCCTATGTCATGAAATCGTATGGTGCCGCGTTCGTCTCGGTTCGGGTTCAGCGTCATTATGACAATGCAAATTGCGGCTGCACTACCCATTCCGAAAATTTGTCCCCCTTCACGCTTCGCGCGTTCACCAGATGTCATCTGCCCACGGAGTCCACGAAGGTGAAAAATGTCTATAGTTGTGAACTCGTCGATGGCGCAATGTCTCAAGCCGTCAGACGCTCGACCTTCTAGCCAGCCCGCATTGGTGACCAAAGCCAGCACGCCGCCATGGTCCTTCAGCCGGTCGCTGCCCCAACGTATCGCGCGGATATAACTGTCATAGAGCGCGTTCTTGTTCGTCGCGGTTGAGCGCGCTGCATAAGTCTCGGCGATCCGCGCATCCAGCCCCGGATACTCGACGTTCGCGGCATCGTCATTGGCACTCTTTTGTCCTGCCGAGTATGGCGGATTGCCGATGATCACCTTGATCGGAAGCGTCTTCTGCCGGTTCCGGCGGTCGGAGTTGTCGGCCAGCAAGCCGCTGATAAGATCCTTCTTCTCATACATCTGGAAGGTATCGGTCAGGCAGATGCCGGGGAAAGGTTTGTAACCGCCCGTCTTTTCACCCATGAGGTCATAATACACCGCCTCGATGTTGATGGCCGCGATATAGTAAGCCAGAAGCACAATCTCATTCGCGTGGATTTCACATTCGAACTTGCGCGCCATGTCGTCCGGGCGGATAAGGCCAGATTGCAACAGACGCGTGATGAATGTTCCGGTTCCCGTGAACGGGTCGATGACGTGCACGCCTTCGTCACTGATCGACTGGCCAAATTCTTCCTGAAGCACTTCCTCGACCGAATGGATGATGAAATCCACAACTTCGACCGGCGTGTAGACGATGCCCATTCGTTGCGTCAGCCTCGGGAAGGCCGATTTGAAAAACTTGTCGTACAACTCCACGACGATCTTCTGTTTCGCAGCGGCATCCGTGATGCCAGCGGCGCGCGTGCGGACACTGGCATAGAAGCGTTCTAGCGCCTTCGTCTCTTTCTCCAGCCCCTGTTCGTCCAGCGCCGCCAGCACGCCCTCCAGCGCGCGGCTGACAGGATTGGCTTCCGCAAAGGCGTACCCCTCGAACAGCGCATCGAACACCGGACGCGTGATCAAGTGCTGCGCCAACATTTCGATCGCTTCGTCTGCGCTGACGGCATCGTTCAGATCATCGCGGATTTCGGCTAGGAAAGCTTGGAAAGCGGTATGAGCTTCGCTGTCCGCAGCTTCCACCGCCGCCTTGATGCGCGCGATGTGACGTTTGGCGATCTTGGCTACATCGCTTGCCCAGTCTTCCCAATAGGTCCGCGTGCCGCATTTCTTGACGATCTTGGCCATGATCGCCTTGGAATATTCGCTGAACTCGAAACTCAAGTTGCCCCGGTACTCTTCGGGGCGTGCTTTCATCGTGTCATGGTCCCGGTCATCGTCACTTTCAGCGCTACCGCCCTTGCCGATGTCGGCTTTTTCGTTCTTGCGCTCAGCGCGCGATGGAAGTGTGTCCGAAACGGCGATGATTTCAATCTTGTCAGACGCGATACCAAGGTCGATCTTATTGATGTCAGCATCCAGTCGCTCGTCATGCGAGCGAAGCGCGTTCAGGATTTGCCAGACAACCTTGTAGCGCTCGTTGTCGTTTAGCGCCTGTTCGGGTGAAACGCCCGCTGGAACGCCGATCGGCAGGATGACATAACCCAGCTTCTTACCTGGTGACCGGCGCATGACGCGTCCCACCGCCTGCACCACGTCAATCTGGCTCTTGCGAGGGTGCATGAACATGATGGCGTCCAGCGCAGGGACGTCCACGCCTTCTGTGAGGCAGCGCGCGTTGGTCAGGATACGGCAATGATCCTCGCCCGCGTCTTCCTTCAGCCAGGCTAGATGCTCGTTCTTTGTGTTGGCCTGCATCGTGCCATCCACGTGCCGCGCCTCGCATTCGAGAACTGGCATTGCGGCGGCCACTTCGTCATCAAGGCTTTCGCGCCATTTTCTGGCAACAGCGGCAAACTGATCGCGTATCAATTCGCTGGACTTGATCGATTTGGCGAACATCAGCGCTCGGTGCATGACGCCGGTATCAGTCGCGACATCCGGTCGAAAGTCGAACTTGGTCAGCGCCTTGTAACAGCCCACCATGCGTGTGGCGTCGTCCAGATCCAGTTCGTTGGTCTTGTCCGCTAGCAGGCTCTGGATACCTCGCGCGATGCTGTCTTCGTCTACCGCGAGTACGATGACCTTGTAGTCGGTCAGAAGACCATTCTGGACGGCCCACCCAAAGTTCCGGGTAAATAGGGTTTTCCCGTAGGTTGCTTCGTCGTCCATGCTAGCGAGCGTCGCCGCGCCCTCTTCGGCGGCGCGCTGTACTTGTTCGCCGAAAACGCGCGGCGTGGCGGTCATATAGAGGCGCTTGCGACCGCTGACATAATCAGCATTGTGAATCCTGACGAAATTGCTTTCATCTTCACCGGCGAGTGTTGCGCCAGTCGTTCGGTGCGCCTCGTCGCAGATGATCAGATCGAACTCAGGTAGGTCGAAGAGCGTTTGGGCTTCAAATACTGCCTCAATCGACTGATACGTTGAGAACACGACCGTCATCCGTTCCCGGTCAGGCCGATTCGCCTTCGCAGCCAATCGACTGCCGTTCGTTGTTGCGGGAATCTCCAAATGATTGACGTCCATGTCCGCCATGTCATCAGCGTTCGCCTTTCGAACGCCAACCTGCACGTCAGAACAAACAGCAAAGGATCGGAGTGCTATCGTACTGTCGATACTCCATTCCCGGATTGTCTGGCTCATCAGTGCCAGCGACGGCACAAGGAACAGGACGCGACCACCGCGTCCGGCAACGTCTTGCGCGATTTGCAAAGCAGTGAAGGTTTTGCCGGTCCCGCACGCCATGATCAGCTTGCCGCGATCGGCATCTTTCAGTCCCTCAACAACCGCCTCGATCGCTTCGAGCTGGTCCGGGCGCGGGGTCTTCTTGGTGATGGTGACTTTGCCAGTTTCAGAATAGGCGGTCCAATCGATGCCACTTTCTTCAAGGTCCAACAATCCTATGCGCTGTATCGGAACATCGAGTTGATCGGCAGTCTCGATGGCGTTTCTGCCCCAATCCACACCGGTGGTGTCGATGAACATGCGGCGGGTAAATGGACGGCGCGCTGACGCAGAAATGAATGTGTCCAGGTCAGGCTTTTGGATGCGATGGCCATGCGCGTAAAACTTGCACTGGATAGCAACCCAATTGTCGGGTTCATCAGCAAGCTGCGCCACTAAGTCAATGCCGCTGTCCGTCCGCACTTGGCCCTGTTCATGCGCCCAGTCGCCATAGGACATAACCCGTGAAAACTGCCCAGCCTGAGTTGGAGCACTCTCAAGCCAGATTCGAACAAGTCGCTCAAAATAGTCGCCTTGTTCGCGCGTGTTCGCTGCGCCTTCACGATACCGGTTCAACAGTTTGATCAACGACATATCGAGGCCCTTAACTTCAGCTCAAAAGCTCTAAGGTGCGTTTCGCCGTAGGTAAACGCTTAGGGAACTGCGGATTTCGTCTCACTCAACAGAAATTGCGTCAATCAGAACATGGAAGCTAGTCCGCGTCTCTCCACCTCTGGCTGATATGGCCAAGCACCCAATCCACAACTTCTTGCGACGGGTCTCCAACTAACTCTAGTTGACTGGTTGGCGCTGATTTTTCCGCCAGGAGCTGCCGGCGACGTTCGAGAGAAATCGGAGCGTAGCTCGCATGTGTCGTCGCCACGTGCTCATGCCCCAAATTCTGGCTCCAGCCTTTGAAGGATTCGTGATTTGGACATTCGCGTTCACCCTTCTGCACCAGCGTGTCGCGGAATGAGTGGGGGTGGTAATAGGGCAGATCGGCGTGCTCAAACAGCTTCCGGAAAATCGTGCGGATGGAGTTGGTTTGCTTCCAGTGAGACCGCGAAAATGTCGCTCTTGAGAAGAGGCCATCCTCTCCCCTCGCCATCATTGTCGGCGGGAAAAGCGGGTCAGTCGGGCCGAAGTGGCAATCCTCTATCAAGTAATGAATCCATTCCCTTATGATGTCTAAAAACCTCTCTCCCACAGGAAAGAAAACAGACGTGAAAGACTTCCGGAATTTGGTTCGAACCGAACGGGCATCCTGAAAGATTGTATCCTCCTCTAGATTCACATGCTGAAGGGAAATGGAGGCCAGTACATCGCACCGCGCCCCAGTGGCATAGGCAAACGCGACAAGCGCGCGATTGCGCTTGTCAATTGGTGTGTTGTGGGGCGCGTATTCAATGACGCGCTGGATCTGTGCTTCGCTTGGAAAGCGCTTCTCTCGGCGGGCATTCGAAATCTCCAGATCGTGGCGCGTTGGGTTGAAGTAATCGCAATCTGAGCGCCGGATCCTGGAGCGATAGCCGGGCTGATCGGCCAGCCAGAGGAAAAACGCACGCACTTGCTTTAAGCGGGTTGTCACGGTCGCTCTTGCGTAACGTTTTCCCGTTGCGGAGTTGACGGCCTCCAGTATGTCACGTCTGAACTTGCGGGCCTGTTCAATATGAAAGCTGGCAAAGTCACGATGGCCCGTGGAGCGTTCGAAGGCCGCGATTGAGGCGGCGGCATCATCAGCGGTTGATTTGCTCCGGCCCCGCGCCTCCTCCATCCAACCCAAGTACTGGCGCTTCACGCGTTCATTTTTTGGGTGTGGCTTTGGCATGGTCAGTCGCCTCCCTTTCAAAGTGGACATTCAGACAGGGTGCAGAACTCTGGATTAGGTCTCTAATCGCCTGCGGGGCGCGGAGACGAAGACAGGTGGAATTGGCCGCCAGTGAGCGAAGACTTGCCCGCCGGAACATTCGCGTCCCGCAGTCCAGGCATTCAGCCGTCATCAGTACCGAATGTGGCGCTGCGTCGTGTATCCATGCCTCACCGTTGGCGGCCGTCCGGGGTTCCTTGCACCCGAAGCAAAGGAACTCACTAGGCAACAGCGTGTGACGCTTCTTTTTCCGGTTGTTTCCAAGGCGGATCAATGCAGGGCCGTGGATAAGGGAAGGCCTGCAATTATCGAGGATTGGCAAGCCTGCCTTGATCCAGCGCCTGACGGTCTTTTTGTTCACGCCCAGCGCGCGCGCTGCTTCATCTACGGAATAGCTCCTGTATTTGCTGATGGCTTGCCAATTCGGCTTATTCGCCATCGCCCGCAGCGCCCTCTTCCAGAAGCCGGCGGATGTCGGAAATGCGCCAAACAGTTACCCGCTTTCCAAGCTTCAGGGGCTTTGGAAAGCGACCATCTTTGACGCCAGCCCACCATGTGGACTTGCTCACCGGTACCGGTCCGCGCGGCGCCAGAACATCTTTGAGGCGAAGCACGCCAGTTTCTGGAAGTGTTTGTTTGTCCGTCATCGAATCTCTCCGTTCATTGAGGTTCGATGGGTGTAACTCGTGACCAGTTGGGCTGTGGTAGAACTCGGTTTTCGGTTCCCGAAGTTCGGCTTTCCGAGACGTTATTCGGTTTCGCGAGGGAGCACGGTGTCGCGTGCTTCCTTTAGGTACTTCCTCACAGTATCGTCGCTTATCTCCATTTGTTTGCTGCGAACGATCTCGGCAAGTTCTCTTGGAATAGGTGATTTGGCATCGGAAGGCTTATAGCCGTAGCCGTCAGTTGCCATCGCGATTATGAGCTTCAGCAGGCTGGATCGTTCACGCGTGGAAACCGCTTCCGGGTCGAGCGTGTTTGCGCCAGCTTTCAACACTTCGATCCGATTTTGTAGCTCATCAACGTGCTCTTCTGCGACCGAAAGCTGATCCTCCTGATGCTGGATGAGGCGTTGTGCATCCGCCGCCCAAGCGCGGAATTGTTCGACTTGCTCTATCTGCTCTTGCTGCGTTCGGTAGTGTTCGGATGTGGCTTCTTGAAGGGCGACTTCCAACGCTTGTGTTTGTTCGGCTAGTTCGTCGTGGCGGGTTTTCCAATCTGCAACCTGAAAACCAAGCGCTTGCATTTCCGAATCTAGTTCGGGCGGGTAATCAATCTGCATTCTTCTAAGCCATGCCAACGCGAAATTCGGGATAGTCCGTTGGTATAACTGACCCATCTCAACAGCGCGGCTGACGAGCTCTCGAAGATCCATGAATTGGTTGCACAGCGCATAGAGTGCAGACTTGGGGTAGCAGGCGTCTTCGTTAAAAACCTGCGGGTTTCGGCCCATGGAAAGAGCGGTAATATCGTCAACTGTCCAATATGCTGCCCTGGCCCAATAAGCATAGTTCGGCAGACTGTTGAGTGCGGCCAATGACGGTGGGTCGCCGAACTCTCCAGAATAGATTTCGCGTTCTTCGTCGTGCAGCTGGTTCAGAAGGTCGTCCCATTCTCTGCCGTCGTCATTTTCGGGCTCGTCTGGCATAATAGATTCTCAAGTCTGCTGCGGTACAAGAGAGTGCAGCATGATGCGAATTGTTCAAAAACGCTATCTAGGAGCGCAAGAATCGAGAGATTTCGCTTGCCCACCAATCTGCCATCTTCACACGTTCATCCCAGTAAGCGGCGCGGTGGTAGGCGCGCCGCACCTGGTCAGCGTCAAAATGGGAAAGCTCTGCTTCGATCGCGTCCCGTTGCCATCGGCCGCTCTCGTTTAGAAGGCTGGAAGCGCTGGCGCGGAACCCATGCGAAGTACATTCTTCCTTTGAAAAGCCCATTCGCCGCAATGCGCCATTTAGAGTGTTTTCGCTTATCGGCTTTCCCTGCGAAAGCTGAGAGGGGAATGCATGGGCGTAGTTGCCCGTCAGACTCTTTAGGTCTCGAAGGATCTCGACCGCCGTAGTGGCTAGTGGCTTCACATGCGGGCGGCGCATTTTCATTCGTGCGGCGGGAATTGTCCAAGTGAACTTTTCGAGATCGAACTCCTGCCAGCTGGCGAGGCGAAGTTCGCCGGGGCGCGGATACAGAAGCACCATCAGCTTGAGTGCGGCTTGAGTCTCAAGCGCGCCCTCGTATGACCAAACCGCCCGGACGAGGGCGGCAAAGCCTGGCTGGTCTGTTATCGCCGCGCGATGGGTGACCTTCGGGGCGATTAGTGCGCCGCGAAGTCCAAACGTAGGGTCATTGTCAGCGCGCGCGGTTGCGATCGCGTAGCGAAATACTTGACCGATCGTGGATCTCAGTCGCCGGGCGGTCTCATAGTTGCCTGCGTCTTGAACGGCTTGCAGCGGCCTGAGGATCTCGGCAGCGGTAATCTCGCGGATTGGGCTTGACCCGAGATAGGGGCTGGCGAGGCTTATCAGCCACCGCTTTTTGCTCAATGTCGTTTCAGCGCGCCCTTCCTTTTCGAGTTTGGTCAACAGCTCGGCGGCGATGGCATCGAATGTGTCTTCGGCTAAAGCGCGGCGCACCTCTTTCTCTGCCTTTGCCTTGGCCATCGGATCAGTGCCGTCCTGAAGTAGCGCTTTGGCTTCCTGGCGACGTTCCCGTGCGCGCGCCAACGACGTCTCGGGGTATGAGCCAAATGCCATCAGCTTTTGCGATCCATCGAAACGATATGCGAGGCGCCACAGCTTTGATCCGTTGGGGCGCACTTCAATGAAGAGCCCGCCGCCGTCGCTAATCCGATAAGGCCGATCTTTCGGTTTGATCTGCCGTAGTTGCAGGTCACTCAGTGGCATTTGTTGGTACCGCCTCAACATGAAGCATCGCGAATTTCGCTATGTACCAACAACTATACCAACAATTTCGTCGGATACCAACAAACCCACTGGGACCGTATCGGACGAGAAAGGACAATAGATCGTTGTATTCATTCAGATTTGTAGTCATTTTTGGACATTAAAAAACCCCGCCGAAGCGAGGTTTGGTGCCCAGAAGAGGACTCGAACCTCCACTCCCTTGCGAGAACTACGACCTGAACGTAGCGCGTCTACCAATTCCGCCATCTGGGCACGGGGTAGGAAGGCGGTCAGATACGTGCAGATGCGCCGGGCGTCAACGGGGAATGCAGCGGCGCGCGCCCTGTCGCACCAGAAAATCGCTGCCTGCCGTGTCGGCGGGCCCGCCGGACGCCTAGTCAGCCTTTGATCTCGTTGAAATCTGCCTTTGGGCTCAGGACTGGACGACGAGGAGGCCGGCGATGATCAGGCAGGCGCCGATGGCGTATTTCACGGTCAGCGGCTCTTTCAGGAAGAAGGCGGCCATCAGCGGCACCAGCACGAAGGTGAGGGCCATGAAGGAATAGGCGTAGGACAGGGGCACGGTTTTCAGCACGTAGATCCAGAGCAGCGTGGCGCTGCCGTAAATGGCGAGGGCCAGCAGGAAGAGCGGATTGGCGGCGACCGTGTAAAAGGGTGTCCCGGCATGGGCCGTGAGGCGGTCGCTGGTCAGCTTGAACAGGACCTGGCCGAGCGCGATCATTACCGGTGTCAGGAGAAGCAGGCCGAAGATGGGCAGGGAGAGCGGCTTCATTCGGCGGCCATCATGCGGGGCGCGGCGCTAGCGTCCAGTGTTTCGCAATAATAGATGTCGCGCTGGATGTCGCGGCAGGCATGTGCCTCGGGCACCGGCTGCATCGCGCGCAGGAACGAATGGGTATAAGGGAAGAAGTTGAAATGCGGATTGAACGTGTAGCGGTATTCACGCTCGCGCGGCACGACGATGATCAGGCGGCGGCGGGCGATGCGGCGCAGTTCCGAGATGGCCTGACGATAGTCGAGCACATGTTCGATGACATGGGTGCAGACAACCGTGTCGAACTCGTCGTCGGCAAAGGGCAGGGATTCGATCTTTGCCGCGACGTATTCGATCCCGTCGAGGGAGCTGGCATCGTCGATCGCGAAATCGACGCCGGTCAGGCGGCCAAGGCGTGGCCGCGCGTCGCGGATGCGCGAGAGAAGGTAGCCCGTGCCACACCCGATGTCGCAGACGCTGTCGCCCATGATGTCAGCGCAGATCGCTTCGATACAGGCTTCGGAATTGTCGGTGCCTTCATGCACGCGGGGGTGGTTCTTGTAGAGCGCCTCGTATTCCTCATCACTGAGGAACGGGGCGCGTTCGCGGAAGGCCGCGAGTTCGGCAATGTGCTTGCCCCAAATCAGGCTTGCCGCCTGGCGGAAAAGGGGTGAGTCGTGAAGGAAGGCCGGCAGGACGTCTTCAAGTACGAAGCGGATGCGGTTCGTGTGCTCGCGCTTCATCGCGGACCGCCTCCGCGCTGGGCGGGTGAATTGCCAAGGGGCGTCTCTTCCCGACGCTCCGTGAGAAGCGTCGTGCCGGAGCGGTAATGTTCGCCCCGCGAGGCGGCGATGGAAAGGTAATGGATACGCTTCTGTTCGGCGCGGCCGCGGGCGACCGAATCGAGAATGACACCGGCAATGAAGGTCATCATCGCGCCGAGCAGGAGTGTCATGGCGAGCATCCATGTCGGGATGCGGTCAACCAGGCCGGTGGCGAGATAGTCGCGGATCACCGGCGCCATCAGGAAGACAGAGGCGGCCAGGAGGAAGGTGGCGACATAGCCGAAGAACAGGAAGGGCCGCGTCTCCTTCATCAGCATGCCCATCATGCGCAGGATGCGGAAACCGTCGCGGAAGGTCGACAGCTTGCTTTCGGAGCCGTCCATGCGGCGGCCATAGCTGAATTCGACTTCCGAGACCGGCAGGCGCAGCATGGACGCGTGTACGGACATTTCCGTTTCGATCTCGAAGCCGGGCGAGGAGGCCGGGAAGCTCTTGGCGAAACGGCGCGTGAAGGCGCGATAGCCGGAGAAGATGTCGGTGAATTCGTTGCCGAACAGGGTCTTGTACACCGTATTGAAGATGCGGTTGCCGAAGGCGTGGCCGTTGCGGCCAGCGTCCTGTTGCACATTGCGGCGGGTGCCGACGACCATGTCGGCCCGGTCGTCCAGAAGGGTCTGGATCATTTTCGGCGCGGCGGTCGGATCATAGGTGCCGTCGCCATCGGCCATGAGATAGATGTCGGCATCGATATCGGCGAACATCTGGCGTACGACATTGCCCTTGCCCTGGCGGCGT
>TARA_R110000782_G_scaffold20675_18_pt1 | contig 15109 bp, 10 predicted proteins | sample TARA_R110000782 | Tara Oceans TARA_R110000782 (sample SAMEA4397859) | marine metagenome | biome: Polar Biome; feature: [SRF] surface water layer (ENVO:00010504); material: water (ENVO:00002006), including particulate matter (ENVO:01000060) such as... | depth 5 m
GAGCCGCCCCGCGATCATCGCTCCTGCTGATCGGCCTCCTGCTCGGGCTGACCGCACTGTGCGTTCCCGGCTGCATCATCCCGGCCGCCATCGGCGGCATGGCCGAGTCGTACCAGCGGACCGGCACGTCGGAGATCCCCGCCGAGTACACCGGCCTGGCCGGCAAGTCGTTCGCGGTGGTCGTTTCCGGCAGCCGCGTCATGGAGGGCGAGCACCCCGGCCTGACGGCGCGGCTGATCCAGCGGATCAACGACCGGCTGATCCTCAACGCCAACCCGTCCTACGCGATCCCCAGCGGGGATCTGCTCACGGTGCTCTTCAACACCCCGCAGTGGCCGGCGATGACGCGGGGCGAGATCGCCGAGATGCTCGGCGTCCAGCGTCTCGTTGTGGTCGAGGTCATCGAGTACACCCTCCACGAGCCGGGCAACCGGTACATCTGGGACGGCGTCGGCTCGGTGCTGGTTTCCGTGTACGAGTCCGACTCGGGCTTGCCGGACGACCCGACCTACGAGAAGGCGATCCGCGTGACCTTCCCGGATTCGCGCGGGTTCATGCGGACCGACCTGCCCGAGTCCGCGGTGACGACCGAGTTGTCCAACCGCCTGGTCAACCGCGTTTCGTGGCTGTTCTACGATCACGAAGAGCCCAACAGCATCCCCTACTGATCCCAGCCCGCCGATCCCTCGTCCCGCCCGAACGTACCCGCGGAGGACCCGATGCCCATCCGAGTCGCACTCAAACGAGCCGCCCGCTGTGCCGTGCTGCCCGCGCTCGCGAGCCTATCCGTGGGTTTGCTCGCCGGCTGCAACGTCGTCGCCCCGGTTGCCTACGCCATCCACGGCCCGGGCAACGTCGAGCCCCAGGTCGAACTGGACGAGACCAAGAGCGTCGTGATCTTCATCGACGACCCCTCCAGCAAGATCGCCCAGCGCCGCCTCCGTTACACCATGGCCGACGTCGCCTCCCGGAAGCTGCTGGAGAAGAAGGTCGTGCTCGACGTCATCGATTCGCGGACGATCCTGAGCGCGTCGTCCAAAGAACGCCACGGCGAGCGGTTGAGCATCTCCGAGCTCGGCAAGGGGGTGGGCGCGGACCTCGTGATCTACGCCGTTGTGACGAACTTCTCGATCTCGGCCGAGGAAGGCACCTTCCTGCCCGTCACCTCTCTCCGCGTCAAGATCATCGATGTGGCCTCGGGTGAGCGCGTCTGGCCGGCGTCCGAGTCCGGATTCCTGGTGGACGTGCGTCTTCCCCAGCGCCCCAACGCCGCGGGACAGGACCGCGGGCGCCTGGCCATCGAAACCCAGCTCGCCGACCAGGCGGGCGTGGCGATCGCCCAGCTGTTCTACAAGCACGAGATCACCGAATCGGCGATCCGCGGCCGGTGAGCGGCTCGTCGGCCCATCTCGGGACGGTGCACGTGGTCGCGGTTCCGACCACCGGCACCCATGTCCACAACGACCTCGGACGCCTGGCGCCCCCGCTGCTGCTGGGCGAATCGCTGCGGGCCGGCCGCGTGCCCAGCGGGCGGGTGGTGGTTGTCGGACCGACCGGCGCGGCCGAAACCGCCAGGGCCTGCGGTCTGTCGCCCGACTGTTTCCTGACCTTGCCGGTCGGGCGCCCCGCCCTCGGGCGGCGCGGATTCCGGCGTGTGGCCGGCGGCGTGCAGCGCATCATCTGCTGGTCCGACGAACTCTCGCCGTTGGTGCGAAGGATGGCCGACGAGGTGCACCTCGTCTCGACCGACCCGGACCGCTGCCCCGCGCCCGCCCGCCATTTTGCGCGCGTCACGGTCCTGACCGAGGAAGACGAGCGGGTCTGGCAGGGCCGCGGTGGCTCGCCGGTGCTCGAAGCGGACTGGGCGGAACACGCCCCCGCCGGCTCGCTGTCCCGCGCGGATCGGCGGGCCGACCTGCCCGTGGACGCCTCCATGCTGACGCTGGCCTCGCTCGATGACCGTCCGGCATCAACGGACGCACGCGGGCTTGCCTTCCTGCTCAGCGTGCTCCACACGACCGGGTACCCCGTGTGCGGGCTCGTTCCCTCGATCGCCGGCAACGCGTTCGTCGCCCGCCGCCACATCCGCGGCCTGACCTCCCGATACCCGCTGCTGCTCACCGAACGCCCGCTGATTGCCCTGCTGGGGTCGATCGACATCGTGATCACCTCGGACGAGTCGAAGACCGGGGCGAACGCGGTGCTCGAATCGGTGGCGCGGGCCCACGGCGTTCGGGTGATCCGGCTGAGCCACAAGGGCCGCGCGGGGCTCAAGAGCACGCCGGGCGCCGCCGCCCCGATCCTCCAGACGCTCGACGCGATCCTCGCGGATCGCCACGATGCTCCGACCTTGGAACCGCAGCATGCCTGACGCCAAGGACCAGACCGGCGTGCTGTTCGTCTGCCTGGGCAACATCTGCCGCAGCCCGCTGGCCGAGGGGATCTTCATCCATCTGGCACGTGAGCGGGGCGTGCTCGACCGTTTCCGGGTCGATTCCTGCGGCACTGGGGGCTGGCACGCGGGCGAGCGGGCCGACCCACGCTCGATCGCGGTGGCCGCGAAGTACGGAATCGAGTTGCCGTCGATCGCCCGCAAGTTCGACCCGCGCCACGATCCGGTAGACTTCCACTGGCTGATCCCCATGGACCGCCAGAACCACCGCGACCTGCTGGACCACGGCGTGCCGGGGGAGAAGCTGCGCTTGATGCTCGACTACCACCCGGAACTGAAGTCCGGCGAGGTGCCGGACCCGTACTACGGGGGGCCGGACGGGTTCGACAAGGTGTACGAGATGCTGCGGATCGCGAGCGAGCGCATGCTCGATGATCTCAGCCGCTGAGCCGTCTCACAGGTCGAGCATCAGCCTTGCGGGGTCCTCGATCGCGTTCTTGATCGACACCAGGAACTGCACCGCCTCGGCCCCGTCCACGATGCGGTGGTCGTAGCTGAGCGCCAGGTACATCATGGGTCGCAGGGCGATCTGGCCCGAGCCCTCGGGGAACTCGACCGCACGCTTCTTGATGCCGTGCATGCCGAGGATCGCCGACTGGGGCGGATTGAGGATCGGGGTGGACATCAGGCTGCCGAACACGCCGCCGTTGGTGATGGTGAAGGTGCCGCCGGTCATCTCGGACAGTTCGAGTTTGCCGTCCTTGGCCCTGGTCCCGAAGTCCTTGATGCCCGCCTCGACCTCGGCGAAGCTCATCGCCTCGGTGTTGCGCAGCACGGGGACGACCAGGCCCTTGGGGCCGGCGACCGCGATGGCGATGTCCTGGTAGTCGTGGTGCTCGATGGCGGGCTTGCCGTCCTCGCCCTCGGCGATGTACGCGTTGATCAGCGGGAACTTCTGGAGCGCCTGCGCGCAGGCCTTGACGAAGAACGACATGAACCCGAGGCCGATGCCGTGCTTGTCCGCGAAGGCTTCCTTGTGCTGCTTTCGCAGGTCCATCACCGCGCCCATGTCCACCTCGTTGAAGGTGGTCAGCATCGCGGCGGTCTGCTGGGCCTCGACCAGGCGGGAGGCGATCCGCTGGCGGAGGGGGGTCATCTTCTCGAGCCGGGTGGCGCGGTTGCCGCCGCCGGACTTGTCGGCCTTGGAAGGGGCGGAGGCCGCCGGGGCCGATCCGTTCTGGTGGGTCTGGATGAACGCGAGCACGTCCTGCTCGCGGATCCGCCCGCCGGCGCCGGTGCCGGAGATCGAGCCGAGGCTGACCCCCTTGTCCTCGGCGAGTTTGCGCGCGAGGGGTGTGGCCTTGTGCTCGCCGCCGGTCGCTTGAGAACCCGCCGGCGCCTGCTGCTTCGATGGTTCCGGCTTCGGCTCCGCCTTGGGTTCCGGCTTGGACTCAGGTTTGGCTTCGGGCTTGGTGTCCGACTTGGTCTGCGGCGGGGCGGCGGTCGCCGTCGCCGAACCGCCCTCGGCCTTGGACGCCGCGCCGGTTGCGTTGGCAGGCTTCTCGGCCGACTCGTCGATCTCGCCGACGACGGCGCCGACTTCGACCTCGTCGCCCTCGGAGGCCGCGTGCTTGACGATGCCGGCCGCGGGCGCGGGCACCTCCATCGTGACCTTGTCGGTCTCGAGTTCGAGCACGGTCTGGTCGCGCTCGACGTACGCGCCGTCCTTGACCGACCAGGCTGCGATCACGCCTGAGGTGACCGATTCGCCGACATTGGGGATGACGATCTGGGTGGCCATGGGTCCGCCTTCGCTTCCTTACGCGCCGGCCGCGGCGACCTGCCGCTGCTCGGGCTTCTCCTCGGGCTTGGGCCCGATCGCCTTGCTGATGATGTTTTCCTGCTCGTACTTGTGCTGGTTCTTCGATCCGGTCGCGGGTGACCCGGAACTGGGCCGGCCGATGAAGTGCGGGCGCTCCCGCCCCAGCAGGGACATGACACGGTCGGCGAAGAACAGGTACGCCGCCGCGTTGTACGGCTCTTCCTGCACATACACCAGTTCCGCGTCATCGGGGTACGAGGCGAGCAGGTCGCGGATCATCTCGGCGTGGAACGGGTAGATCTGTTCCATCCGCACGATCGCGACGTCGTCCCGGCCCAGCGCGTTGCGACGCTCGTCCAGGTCGTAGTAGACCTTGCCGCAGCACACGATCACCCGCTTGACCGCGTCCTTGGCCTTGCCGGCGAACTTGGGATCGTCGATGAACTCCAGGAACCGCCCGCCCGTCAGGTCCGAGATCGGGCTCGTCGGGACGCGGAGCATGCTCTTGGGGGTCATGACGATCAGAGGCTTGCGGAAGTTCCGCTTGAGCTGACGCCGGAACATGTGGAAGCACTGGGCCCCCGTGGTCGGGTAGACCACCTGCATGTTGTCGTTGCCGCAGAGCTTGAGGAACCGTTCCATGCGGGCCGACGAGTGCTCGGGGCCCGCGCCCTCGTAGCCGTGTGGAAGCAGCAGGACCAGACCGGACCAGCGTTCCCATTTCGTCTCCGCTGACGCGACGAACTGGTCGATGATCACCTGCGCCCCGTTGACGAAGTCGCCGAACTGGGCCTCCCAGCACACGAGCATGTTCGGGTCGCCCAGCGAGTACCCGTAGTCGAAGGCCATCACGCCGTACTCGGACAGGGGCGAGTCGTACACGCAGAATCGGGCCTGCCGCGGCTTGCCGTCGGCGCCCTCGGAACCGGGGACCCGATCTGTGCCCTCGTCCCCCACCTCGCGGATGTTGTTCAGCGGGGTGTAGGGCTCAGCGGTTTCGAAGTCACGGACGACGGCGTGGCGGTGGCTGAACGTGCCGCGCCGGCAATCCTGGCCGCTCAGCCGGATCGAGTGGCCTTCCACCAGCAGGGTGCCGAACGCGAGCTGCTCGGCGTCGGCGTAGCTGATCATCTCCGCCTCGGCCAGCTCCGATCGGTCCTTGAAGAGCTTCTTGAGCTTGGGGTTGAGCCGGAAGCCCTCGGGCACCCGACCGACCGCCGATGCCACCTCGCGGATGGCGTCGATCGACACGGCCGTCTCGCCGGGATCGAAGGTGAACGAGTGGGTCTGTCCGGACCACCGGGCGCTGCCGGGGTCGATCGTCGGATCGTTGGGCTGGTTTCTGGCTGCCTGCTGGGCCTTCTCCAACGCCTCGTCCAGCCGGCTCTGGATCGCGAGCCGGTCGGCCTCGTTGATCGTCCCGTCGTTCTGCAGCCTGTCGGTGTAAACGTCGAGCACCGAGGGCTTGTTCTTGATCGTCGCGGCCATCAGCGGCTGGGTGAAGCTGGCCTCATCCTGCTCGTTGTGCCCGTACTTGCGGTAGCACACCAGGTCGATGAACACGTCCCGCTTGAACTTCTGGCGGAACTCGGCGGCCATCTGGGCGACCGCGACGACCGCCTCGGGATCCTCGCCGTTGACGTGGAAGATCGGGGCGTCGATGGACTTGCCGATGTCCGTGCAGTACCGACTCGAACGGGCGTCCTCGGGCAGGGTGGTGAACCCGATCTGGTTGTTGACCACGACGTGGATCGTGCCGCCCGTGGTGTAGCCCTCGAGCTGCGAGTAGTTGAGGACCTCCTGCACGACGCCCTGGCCGGCCACGGCCGCGTCGCCGTGGATCAGAACCGGGATCACGCGGGTGCGCTGCTTGTCGCCCCGAAGACGCTGCTTGGCGCGGCAACGCCCCTGAACGATGCCGTTGACCGCCTCCAGGTGCGAGGGGTTGCTCGCCAGCGCGAGGTGGACCATCCGCCCGTCCTCGAGCCGGCGGGTTCCCGAGTAGCCGCGGTGGTACTTCACGTCACCGGAACCATCGGCGAAGCCCTCGGTCCAGTTCTCCTCGAACTCGGTGAATATCTGCTCGTAGGTCTTGCCCAGGACGTTGTTGAGCACGTTCAGACGCCCTCGGTGGGCCATGCCCAGGACCAGCTCCTCGGTGCCAAGGTTCGACGCGGCGACGATCACCCGCTGGAGCAGAGGTATCAGCGACTCGGCGCCCTCGAGGCTGAACCGCTTGTCGCCGGGGTAGCGCTTCTGGAGGAACCGCTCGAAGGTCTCGGACTTGGTCAGGTGCTCAAGGATCTCCACCCGGTCGCGGGGGCTCAGGCCGACGCGCCCGCCCGCGGTCTCGTACCGCTCGATCAGCCACGAACGCTGGGCAAGGTCGGAGACGTGCATGAACTCGACGCCGATCGTCCCGCAGTACATCGACTCGAGGTGCTCGACCAGCTCACGGACGCTGACCGACTCTCCGAGCCCCATGCCCGTCCCGTCGACGACCCGAGCCAGTTCACGCTCGGAGACGTTGTGGTAATCGAGGTTGAGCGCTTCCGGACGGGGCCGCTCGCGGCCGAAGGGGTCGATCTTGGCGCACAGGTGGCCCTGGTCTCGGTACGCCCCGATCAGGTCGTCCACGACCGCCTCGAAAGGGGAGGCACGCCCGGCGGGTCGGCCCACCGTCGGGGTGATCCGAGGGGTTCCCGAGCCCGGATCGGCCTGGCGCCCCCCGGACGGGGCGGGGGCCTGCGACGCCTTTACGGCCCCGTTGCGGCCGAAAAGCCGGAGATCCCCGGCCTGGGCGAGTTGGAAGCCCTGAAAGAAGGCCCGGAGTTCGGCCGGCAGGGCGCTCGGATCACGCTCGAACAGCTTGTACTGCTCTTCGAGGTACTCGGCACTCCACTGGTTGACTGCGGGCACAACGGGTCGAGGCGCGGCGCTCATGGCACTCCCCAGCCGACCCTCGGTCCGGGCGGTTTGGCACGCCCGGGCCGGGGATTCGTCACACAAAAAGTCGGGCACTGCGCCCGTGGGCAAACTCTAGACATCGGTATCGGTCTTTGGCAGCCCAACTCCACCGAAACAGCCCCGCCGGGGCGGCAATACTCGGAATCGGGTGCATTTCTGGCCGATCCGGGGTCGATCGCCAGACCGATCGGTCTACCGAAGCCCTTCGGCCCGTGGCGTTGGCGGGCTCTAGGCGCGTCAGCCGAACCGCCCGGTGACGTACTGCTCGGTTTCCGGGAGAACCGGGGACTGGAAGATGTCGGCGGTCGGCCCGTACTCGACCAGGCGTCCGAGGTACATGAAGGCGGTGTACCTGCTCACCCGGGCCGCCTGCTGCATGTTGTGCGTCACGATCAGGACCGTGTACCGCTCGGCGATCTGGGTGATCAGTTCCTCGATCCGGAGGGTCGCGATGGGGTCAAGGGCCGAGCAGGGCTCGTCGAGGAGGAGCACCTCGGGGTCGGCGACGATGGCCCGGGCGATGCAGAGCCGCTGCTGCTGACCGCCCGAGAGGCCCAGGGCCGACTGCTTGAGCCGGTCCTTGACCTCGTCCCAGATGGCCGCCGCCCTGAGGGACCGTTCGCAGGCCTCTTCGAGCACCTTGCGCCGGTTCTCGCCGTCAATCCGCAGGGGGTAGACCACGTTCTCGAAGATGGACATCGGGAAGGGGTTGGGCTTCTGGAAGACCATCCCAAGGCGCTTGCGGAGCCCGATCACGTCCACATCGGGGGCGTAGATCGGGGAGCCGTTGAGGCGCATGCGACCCTCGACCCGGACGCCACCGATCAGGTCGTTCATTCGGTTGATGGAGCGGAGCAGCGTGGACTTGCCGCAGCCGGACGGGCCGATCAAGGCCGTCACTTCCCCGCGGGGGATCTTCATGCTGATGTCGTAGATCGCCTTGGACTGGCCGTACCAGAGGTTGAAGGCGTCGATGTCGATCACCGCGTCGCAGGAGACCAGGTCGGGATGGACGGCCGGATCGACGGACTCACCGCGCCGGATCGCCTCGATCACGCGGTACTCGACCTGCTGCGTCCGCTCCGGCTCGGCGTTGAAGGCCACGTGCCGGATGCCACGGGTGGGTTGCTCGCTCATTTCAGTACCAGCGTAGGGCATCGTTCACACCGTTGGGCCGCTCAGCCGCGCCCGGAGTTTGGCGCGGATGATGATGGCGATGAGGTTGAGAGACAGCACGATGGCCAGCAGGAGCAGGGTGGTGGTCCACACAAGCGGACGGGCGGCCTGGGAATCCGGGCTCTGGAACCCGAGGTCATAGATATGGAAGCCCAAGTGCATGAAACTGCGTTCGAGGTGCAGGAAGGGGGCGTCCGTGGACACCGGCAGGTCCTCGTTGAGCTTGACGGCTCCCACGAGCATCAGGGGGGCCACCTCCCCCGCGCCGCGGGCCATCGCCAGGATCGCCCCGGTCAGGATCCCGGGCAACGCCCCGGGGAGAACGATCCGACGCAGGGTCTGCCACTTGCTCGCGCCGCAGCCGTAGCTGCCCTCCCGCATGGAGTTGGGCACGGCCGCGATGGCCTCCTCCGTCGAGACGATCACCACAGGGAGCGTCAGCAGGGCCAGGGTCAGAGACGCCCAGAGCATCCCCCGAGATCCGAAGGTTGGTGAGCCCTCGGCCGATCGGGCCTCGAAGAACCCGGAGAAGTACGGCGTGCGGACCACGAGCACCGCGGCCGTGGAGATCGCAACCGTCCAGAGCAGCCAGCTCGCCCGTTTGAGGTTGATCTGGAACCGTGTCGCCACACTGCCCGGCGTCGGCCTGGACCACAGGCCGCACGCGGTGGCGCCGAGCAGGGCGACCAGGCCGATGCCCACGCCGCCCCACCACGCCGGCGGGGGCAGCCGGACGTCGGGCGCCGGCCCGGCGTCGACGTACCGGCCGACGGTATAGCAGAAGAACCCCAGCCCGAACACGCCGTACACGATGCTCGGCACGCCGGCCAGGTTGTTGACCGCGATGCGGATGATGCTGGTGAACACGCCCTGGGTCGCGTACTCGCGCAGGTACAACGCGGCGATGACGCCCAACGGGGTGACGGTCACCGTGAGCAGCAGCGTGAGCATGACGGTGCCCACGATCACGGGGAACACGCCGCCCTCGGTGTTCGCCTCGCGCGGAGCGGTGCTCAGGTACTCCCACCACCGGGCCAAGAACACGCCGAACTTATCCCCCACCCCCATGCTGTTGGCGTCGACGATCCGGACGATCTGGGAGAGCTGCAGGGGACTCTCCGGCTCGATCTGCCGGACCGGTGCGAACCGCCCGCCGGTCGGCTCGACGATGACCAGCCGGGTCCGCGCGTCGACGGCTTCGAGTTCGCGGATCCGACCGAGCAGGGTGTCGTACTCGTCCTGCAGGGTCGCCTCGGCCGCGGCGGCCCGATCCCGCATCGCCGCCACGTCGTCCTCGGAGGTAACCGATCCGATCCATGGTGCATGGATCAGGACGGCGAGCAGCCCCGTCGCGGCGAGCGCGAGGCCGGCGGTTCGGGCCAGCCGGGTCAGCCGGTCAGAGCCCGGGATCGACGAGCTGCGCCGGCCGACAAAGATCGCCAAACCCGCCAGCGCAACCGCGCCTGCGAGCGCCCCGACGAACGCCGGCCAGCCGAGCTTCGCCCGGTCGGACGTCCCGCGGCTGACGCTCAACTCGGCCTTGCGGACGCGGAGCCGGTCACGCTCCATGCGCTCGTTGATCGCGCCCAGTTCATGCCTTTTGAGGTGCTCGATCTCCATGCGGAGATCCCTGGCCCCGGCGTGCTCGGATCGGTAGAAGGACATGACCTCCGCCGGCCCCTCGGCCAGCACGCGTTGCTGGCCGTCCTGGATATCCAGCGCACGCTCGGGCACGCCCAGCCACACGCTCCACGCCTCTCGCTCGACCATCACGGCCTCGGCGGGGCGTTCCACGCTTGCGATATCAGACCGGGCGACCCAGCGGAACGGGTCTTGCCCGATGTCGCGGTTGCCGGTCCGGTAGAGGGTCTGCGGCGGGTCGGCCTGTTCGGAGGTCGGCACACCCAGAAACACCTCGCCGGAGTTGAGCGTCACACGCTCGATGGGGCGGGGCCAGAACGTCGTCAGGCCCTGCACCACGATCATGCCGATCAGCCCGATGATCATGAGCAGGCAGACCACCAGCGCCCCGCCCGTAAGCCAGATCATCGGCTCGCCGCGGGCGCTGAGCGGCGTGGACCGCCGATCGTGGACCACGGGAGCGCCCGGTGAGGCGGGCCTTTGCTGGGTGCCGATGACGCTCATAGACCGGCCGTCCTTGCCCGAACCACCTGGCGGACGATCTCCGCCAGCGTGTTGATCACGAAGGTCATGATGAAGAGCACCAGCCCGCAGAGGAAGAGTACGCGGTAATGGGTGCCGCCCTTGGGCGCTTCCGGCAGCTCGACCGCGATGTTCGCCGAGAGCGTGCGGAAGCCGCCGAAGATGTTCCAACTCATCTCGGGCGTGTTGCCGGTGGCCATCAGGACGATCATGGTCTCACCCGCGGCGCGTCCGAAGCCGATCATGCAGGCCGAGAAGATGCCCGAACCGGCGACCGGCAGCACGATCCGCATGGCCGTCTGCCACGGGGTCGCGCCCGCCCCCAGCGACGCGGCCCGCAGCGAGTCCGGCACCGCGCGGAGTGAATCCTCGGAGATCGTGTAGATGATGGGGATCACGGCGAAGCCCATGATGATGGCCACGACCAGCGTGTTGCGGGGCGAGAACGGGCCGAAGATTGAGTCTCGCGGGTCAAAGCCGAGCGTCTGCAGGATCCAAGCTCCCCCGAGCGAGATCGCCGCGATCCCGCCCAGCATCACCAAGAATCGCGCAAGCACGAATCCGGCGCCCCACGCCGCGGACCGACGCGACAGCAGCGCGTCGGTGCGACGCCCGAACAGCATCGACTGGAGCATGGCGGTCACGACCGCCACCGGGCCGAGCAGCACCACGAACCAGCCCGGCCAACCCTGCCCGTACTCGCCGGCGAGCCACCGGCGCATGTCGACGTTCGCCGCCCCGCCGCCGGGCGCGGCAAAGAGCAGGCGTTCGAACCAGGGCCCCATCGCCACCGCGAGCGAAACCCCGATGCCGCACGCGGCGAGCACCATCGCCAGATGCTGGCCGGACCGCATGCGCTCCCGGATCCGCAGCGGGACCATTTGCCAGAGGTGCGCGGCCGCGAGCACGGCCACGGGCACCGTGGCCAGACCGATCAGCACCGACGGAAGCCAGGCCCGGACGAACGGGGCGACCACGATCGCGGCGACGAACCCGAGCACGACCGAGGGCAGCGACGCCATGATCTCAACACCCGGCTTGACCACCCGCCGCACACGGTGGCTGAGAAACTCGCTGGTGTATATCGCCGAGAGCACGCCCATCGGCACCGCAAAGAACATCGCGAAGACCGTGGCCTTGAGCGATCCGAAGATCAGCGGCACCACGCTCAGTTTGGTCTCCGACGAATCGTCGCCCGACGAGGACTGGTAGACGAACGACGGCTCGGACTGCCCCTCGTAATGCACCCTACCGAAAAGAGCCTTGAACGAAAACTCCGGGTACCCTGGGTCGAGCGGGCGCACCATGTAATCGCCCGACATGCCCAGAACCATCAGGCCATCGTTCTTGGGCTGCATTCGGGCGATGGTCGCTTCGGGCACCTCGGTCTGGAACGCGGCAACGACCTTTTCCGAAGTGATGTGCCGTACCCGCAGGTCGCCGCCCGCGCCCAGCACGACCACCGACCTGTCGCGCAGGCTGGGAGCAATGTCGATCACCGGCCCGTCGGTGGCCTGGAACGCGTGGGACATCACCAGGCGTCGGTTGTCCTCGGCGTCCGCACCGCCCGCCTCGAACCCCGCGACGTGCCACGCGCGGAGCATGCCACGCTCGTCCCCGATCAACAGCGTCTGCCCGCCGAGGAGCATGGTCGCGGCGGTCACGCGGGCCCCCTCGGGCGTGCCGCCAATCGTCTCGGCGCGAACGAACGAGCCCTCGCTCCGCTGGTACCGGGTCAGGTCCCCCGTTTCCCGCAGCAGGAGCACGCTCGACCCGTCCGCGGTCACGAACGCCCAACGCGGCATGGTTTCCGGATCGATCGCGAAGTCCGTCGAGCGCAGACGCGTAATCGGGCTGCCGCCGCCGAGCGGCCGGATGGTCCGGACGGTGTTCACGAGCACGGTCCCGTCGTCCCGGATGGCCAGCAGCACGTTGCGACCCGTCGGGTCCACGCTGTAGTCGATCCGGGCAACCCCCCCGGACCCCGCGGACAGTTCCACCGGGTCGCCCAGTTCCACTTCGAGCACCGACCGGCGGGCCCGCCCGGATTCGGTGACCTCCGAGATCCCACCGTCTTCCACGCGGACCGATCCGACCGGTCGGTCGGCGTCGGCGACCACCGTCTCGGATCGGAAAACGATCGCGCCGAGCCGGACCGTGCCGTCGGCGTGCCCGGTCGCCGCCAGGTCGCCGTTGCGGGCCAGCGAGACCGCCGCGACGGGGGAGTGCGCGCCCAAGTCCTGCGGCTGCCCGACCATGGTGCCGTCCGAGGTCAGATAGAGCCTGACCGTGCCATCAGCCGCGATGACGCCGAAGCCCTTCTGGTACGGATCGAGCACCAGTTGGCCGGGCGCGACCGATGCGGCAACCTCGGTCCGCTCCCCCACCGTCCCCCGAGAGAACAGCGGCACGACGACGTACGCGAGGTAGAAGCAGATCCCCAGCACCGCCACGAGCACGACGAACCCGCCGGTGCTGATCACCAGCTCGGCGATCCGGTCAGTCGCGTGGACCCGGCGGCTGACCTTCCGGGGCGATTGTCGGGCCGGCTGATCCATCGCGGTGCGGTCCTGCGGGTTTGGGCCGGGGAGCGGAGAGGAAATCGGGGCGACCGCGTCGGCGGACGCCCCGAGGATAGCCGTTGCTGGCTGTTCCCGCAGCGTGCGGGCGGTCGGATCAGAAGGTCGGCTTGATGCCGCAGGCCATCAGATCGTCGCGGGCGACGCTGGCGGAGATCGGGAAGTAGCCGTCCTTGAGCACGACCTCCTGGCCCTGCTTGCTGAAAATCAGCTTGACGAACTCGGCCCGCAGGGGGTCCAGACCCTTGATCGGGTCGGCGTTGATGTAGACATACAGGAAGCGTGCGAGGGGGTACTCGCCGGAGTTGGCGTACTCGGCCTCGGGGCCGAACGCCTCGTCGCCGTCGAGCGAGACGTTCAGCATCTTGACGTCGGCCGTGGCGTAGCCCACGCCCGAGTAACCCATCGCGAACTTGTCGGTCGCCACGCCCTGGACCACCGCGGACGAACCGGGCTGCTCCTTGACCGTGGCTTTGAAATCATTGCCCTGCAGCGCGACGGACTTGAAGAACCCGTAGGTGCCCGAGGCGGAGTTGCGCCCGTACATGCTGACGGGCCGGCTCTTCCACGCGGGATCGTTCACGCCCAGGTCGCCCCAGGTCATGTCGCGGCCCTTGACAGAGAAGACCTCGGTGAGCTGGTTGATCGAGATCTCGTCCAGTGGGCAGTCCTTATGGACAAAGACGGCCAGCGCGTCGATGCCGGTCCGCAGAGCGACGGGCTTGTAGCCGAAGGTCTTCTCGAACTGGTCGACCTCGGAGGACTTCATCGGGCGGCTCATCGGGCCGAACTGCGCCTGGCCCTCGATCAGCGCCGGCGGGGCGGTGGATGAGCCCTTGCCCTCGACCTCGATCTGGGCGGACGGATAGAACGCCTTGAACTCCTCGCCCCAGAGGGTCATGAGGTTGTTCATCGTGTCCGACCCGATGCTCTTGACGCTGCCGGACACGGCGCTGGTCGCCTTGTAAGTCGGCAGGTTGGAGTCGATCGTCGCCTGAGCCCATGCTACTGAGGGCAGGGCGACGAGAAACGCGGCGGCCGCTTTGATCATCATTCTGGGCATTTCTGTGGTCTCCAAAGGGTGGTTCTCTCGGACATGCAAATGGTGGCCACCCAAACCCGAAAGGCACCCCTCCGAGCCATGAAGACTTCGTGAAGACGCCCGCCCCGACGCGGTCGGAGCGGGCGTTCTCGACGCTTTCCAAATGAGGGCCGGGGTTTCACCCCTTGGCCTTGAGGGCCTCCAACACCGCATCGCCGACCTTTTCATCGTCGGGCCGGGTGCGGGGCTCGAACCGGGCGACGACATTGCCCGACCGATCGACCAGGAACTTCGTGAAGTTCCACGCAGGCTCGCCGCCGAGCGGGGCCGGCAAGGCCGCCAACTGCCGGTAGAGGGGGTGGGCGTCCTCGCCCTTCACGCTCACCTTGGCGGCCATCGGGAAGGTCACGTCGTACTTGCCCGTGCAGAACTCGAGGATTTCCTCGTTCGAGCCCGGTTCCTGACCCATGAAGTTGTTCGCCGGGAACCCGATGACCACGAACCCCTCTTCCTTGTGGGCGCGGTAGAACTTCTCGAGGGCCTCGTACTGGGGCGTCAGGCCGCAGCGGCTCGCGGTGTTGACGATCAGCACCACCTTGCCTTCGTAGTCCTTGAAAGCGGCCTTGGTGCCGTCGATCAGCTCGAACTTCTGCGCGAGGATATTCGGGCTGGCGGGCTCCTTGGCCGCCGCGTCAGACCCGGCCGGCTCTCCGGAGAGCCCTCCGAAGCCCGCGATCAGGGCGAAGGGAACCAGGGCCGCGATTGCGGCAATCCGGAGCGAACAGGGCGTGCATGGCATCGGGGGACCTCCGCGGATCGTACTGTTGGACCATGGGACAGACCGCGCCAGACAACCCGGTCGCGGCGGCTGGACATTCGAACACGCCCGCCGCCTCGATGCTTTCACGGACCGTGCGGTTCTGCATCAATCCCGACGGATCGGCCGACGGGCCCAACGGCTTCGGCGG
>TARA_R110000782_G_scaffold19030_5_pt1 | contig 15094 bp, 30 predicted proteins | sample TARA_R110000782 | Tara Oceans TARA_R110000782 (sample SAMEA4397859) | marine metagenome | biome: Polar Biome; feature: [SRF] surface water layer (ENVO:00010504); material: water (ENVO:00002006), including particulate matter (ENVO:01000060) such as... | depth 5 m
ACGGGGTGAGCGCGGAGGCTGTCAGGCAATGGCGGGCGAGGTTGGTGGAGTGATGAACGCTTGACGCGGCTGCACTCTGATAGTTCTTTTGCTTTTCTTTCGTATTCCGCTTGCGCTCTAATCTGGTGTGTCCTATAAATAGAGCACTGGAGGGGAACAAACCCCGCAGCAACCGGAGAAGAAGAACATGAACAACGCGCCCATGCCCACCGGAACCGAAATCACCTACACCACTCGCAGCGGAACCACTCGCACCGCAACCATCGCCTACTGGTACCGCCACCCTGCAACCAACGGCTGGGGCGCGGTCCTCGACAACGGAAGCCACATGAGCGGACTCGACACCAACAACCCCTGGCTCGGGGGCGGGAACGCCCAGCCTGTAACCATCAACTAACCAGCCCCCGGACCCACACCTAACCCGCTTCGGCGGGTTTCGTGCTTGGGTGTTCTTGCGCTTTCCTTCACTTTCTTTCGCATTCCGCTTGCGCTCAATCAGGGGGCGTTATATAAAGAAAGCACTGGAGGGGAACAAACCCCGCAGCAACCGGAGAGAAGAACATGAGCAACGCCGACACAGCTCGCACCGCACGCAACGCCCGCACCGAAGCACGCGAGAACATGGACGCCCGCCAGAACAGCGGGAACGTCATCGAGGATCTCATCGCGGACAAAGGCGACCTTCTCGACGGACTCAGCCACGCAGAGCGCGAGATTGAGGCCCTCCGCGCCATCCTCCGACGCAACGGAATCGACGGGTGGAAGTAACCAGACCGCGCCACCTAACCCACACCTAACCCGCTTCGGCGGGTTTCGTGCTTGGGCTAGCGTCAGCCCACCCCGTTGAACCGCTCCGGGTTACTGACCACGATTCCATACTTAGCAGCGAACCCGATAGCATCGCGCCCGACTGCGTTGGCGGCGTCTCCAGCGTGGGCGGGAGTGCCTCCAGCGGGGCCCTCGACTCTGCCAGTGCCACGAGCAGGAACGACAGCGCCGGGGATCTTCGGGGCCGTCACATCGAGCACAGGAGATGCTGTGGTGGCGACCTCTGCCGCCGATGTGACCTCGGGAGTCACGCCAGCGGGAACCTCGACAACGGGCGCGCGGAATGCCTTGTAGACGGTGCTTTCCGATTGCGCCTCCATGAACGCCGAGAACTCAGGGCGACCATCCTCGGGCGTCTTGCCGTACTGATGCAGGAAGAACTCACGCGCCTCGGCGGGGAGCTTGTGCTGGTCTGCCAGCGTCAGATGCTGCGCGTGCTGCGCTGCCGACCTGACCGCAGCGGACTCAAGGTCAGCAATTCGCGCCTGGAATCCCGCGTGCTGCTCGCCCAGAGCATCGAGCCCCGTGAGCCGCTTAGTCGCCGTCTCCAGTGCCTTCTCGGCTTGCTTCTGCGCCGCGCTCGCCGCTGTGGCGTGCGACTGATGGTCAGCCATGCCAGACCTCAGCGTCTTCGCCTCTTCAACTGCCGTGCGCTTCTGCTCTCGCACGCGCCCGAGTTCCGCCTGTAGGCCCTCAATGGTTGCCTCGTCGCTCATGTTCTCGCTCCCCTTGTGTGGCTATTCGCCAGCGTTTGCGCGCCTATCCGCCTCGGCCTTGACCGCTGCTTCAAATCGCTTTTCATCCTCGCTCTGCTCGCCGCTCACGAGGTCCTCGGTCCACTGCTTCATGATGTCTTGAGCCTCTGCCCGCTCGATGCCAAGCATCCTCTGGAGCGCCCACACTGGCGATGGCTTGATGCCTAGCTTCGCCATCGAGTCGATGAGGTCGGACGCGCCGCGCCTCTCCTCCTCGCTCATCGGGAGCCGCTTGTAGGCTACCCGCCACCCGTCCTCGGGCAACTGAGTCTCACCGTTGAGCCCGCGCACGTTCGACAGCGCCGCACCCTTGGCGAGCAGTTCAACGTCCCCCGCCTCAAACTGCGGGCGCATCCTCGCCTGGGCCTCGCGCACGCTCTGACGCTTGAGCGCGATGGCATAGCCGCTCTCTGAACTCTGCTTCTGGAAATCGCCCGTGCTCAGGTCGAAGTGTGCCGCCGTCCCGCGCTCAAACGATGAGACCGCAACCTCAAGGCGCTCCGGGTCAACTGCCGGATCCCACTGCCCCATCTGCGCGGACTGCATCGGGTCGCCCGTGGCGAACTGCATGATGCTACTCGGGTCGGCTGGCACGTTTGCGTGCCGAGTGAAGTCCTTATCATCGCCCTCAAGGCTCCCGCCTCGGAGGTGCGCGTTCACGGTCCACCGCTGCGCCCATGACGCATCCCGAACCGCGTGCAACCAGAACGTCCAGAGCACAGCCACGATCTTCGTAGCCTCTAGCGCCTCGATGCCTGACCATGCGTCCCAGATCCTCCCGGTCGCCTCTGCGTGGTAGATGACGTGTGGAATGTATGGGCTCCCCGCCCGGTCTCCCTGCGTCCACCGGAACGGGTAAGCGTCCCCAGTGAACCCGCCCTCGGGCATCTCGGGGAAGATCGTCTTGGTGATATCCACCGGATCTGAACCGCCGCCCGGTAGCAGCACCCTGAACTCTGGAACGTCCCCACGGAGGTCGAACGAGTCGAGCGTCCACCGCTTCGTTCGCGTGACCTTGCCCGTTGAATCAGTCGAGATCATCACGCGCGGGACCGCTTCCATGAGCAGCGCAGGGCGGGCGGGGTCGTCCACGCTCGCCTCGATGTAGAGATAGTCCACCGGGACATCGCGGAACGCCAGACGCGGGACCCCGTTGTCCTCGATGATATCGACAGCCATGCACCCCTCACGGATGAAGAGGGTGCGCTGTTGCAGCCTCGTCCCCATCTGCCACAGGCGGGCGCGATTCAACTGCGCTGAGTACGTCTCGACCGCCTCGTGGGCCTCGTCGCTGTCGTGCGCGTCGTGGTGCCCAATCTCGGGCGGCTGGTCATAGAGCGCGGATAGCTGCCGGTAGATGGTGCGCGCGAGATTGCGCGCCATCGTCGGCTTTCCCATGACCATCTGCCGAACGCCAACGAACTGCTGGGAGAGTTCATCGATCAGCGAATCGAGCCACTTGCCCTCTAGGACATTGCGCCGCTCCCGCTGTTGCTGGCGCATGACCTCCGCGTCGTTGTCTCCGGGTAGAGGTGGGACATCAGAGAGTGAGTTGGCTGTGGCGATTGTCACGCGCGATACGCTAGCAAATCGTTTGCAATTTGTAATCTGTTATGCACTGGCTCACCCTCTGCCAATCCGCCGCACGTTGCCACGGGTCGGCGTGAGTAGACCTCCCGGCCCATAGCGCAAAGTATCGAGTGCGTCCTTGTACTCGCTGCCGCTCTTGCCGTCCCACCGATTGCACGCCCGCTTGAGGCGGCTGGCTCGGTCGTTGATGTGCAGCCTCTGGTTGCTAAATGCCTGGATGAGCACGCGGATCCCCAACTGCACGGACCCCGGGCCCTTCATCGCGTTGAGGATCTGGACCTGGGTGCCAGTCGCAGACCGGAAGGCTCGCGCGAAGACATCGTTGATCTTCCCCAGATGCGACTTGCCCGCGCTGTTGGTGTCGCCGTGCCAGCGGTCCACCATGTCGAGCGAGATGCCCCACGGCTTGAGCATCTTGAGCACGCCATCCACGTCCGTCTCGATGGAGGTCTCCCCCGTCGAGCAGTATTCATCGAGCACCCACACGATGGGCTCGCCGCCCTCTTGGTATGCGTACAGTAGCCAGTGCTCCTTGGCATCAAGCTCGCCGTGGTCCGCGCTCAGGCCAAGGCTCAGTTCTCTCGTGTCGTCCATGCCCGGGAGCATCTGCCACTGTCCAGGGTCAACGAACATCACCGAGTCAGGCCCGAACGATGCGATGCGGCGCGCGGGTGCGGGGCCCTCCCAATCTGCATCCCTGCGCTGTCCTCGCTCCCACTCGGGCATATCTCGGATCTGCCGGTCGATGTCCTCGGGTCGCCTGTGAGGCGCGTTCGCGTGCGTCAGCGGAACCACATGCTCGCTCCACTCTGAGCCAGCCTCATCCACGATGGACCGCAACCACAGCACGTCACGGGAGACCCCGTGATCGTCAATCGGCGTGAATCCCACGAGGACCACACAGCCTGCGATGAGCGCAGCGGCGCGCATAATCTCGCCCCATCTGGACCGCATCGGCGGCTCGTTCACGAGCACGATGTGAGACCAGACACCCGCGATGGCTTGCCCGTCCTGGGTGCCAGAGCGGAATATGATGGTGTCCCCGTTGTGGTGCTTGTAGCCGCGCCGTCCGTGGACGGTGAAGCCCTTCAGCTCGGAGTACTTCGTGTCCGCGTGCCACTTGCTCTCGGGCAAGAACTCGCGCAGGCCCACGCACACATCGTCGGCGTATGCGTTGGCAAGGTCTGCGACGACGTACAGCAGGCGAGCGGGGCCGGTGGGTCTCTGGATGGTCGGGTGCGCGCCATCCATGAACATCGAGCACGTCCACGAGATCGTCGCTGTCTTCCCGGTCTTGTTCCCGCCGCGCTCTAGAATCCGCAGGGAAGGGTCCATCACAACCCGCCTCTGCCAGTCACTCGCGCCCCATCGACCTACGCCAGCAGGCGTGCGCAGGAACGCCAGAGCAGGCTCACGCGCCTTGATGTGCGCCAGAACGTCGGCCTCGGTGCCATCACCCCGGGCCCGCTCAAGGAGAGCGCGCAGGGACTCAGAGTCACCGGCTCTCACATGGCCGAGGGCGGCACCCTTACGCACGCTCACGATGTACGCGGGCGGCTTGTTCACGTCTGCTCCCATCGCACTCGCTCCGATTGTTGCTGATTCTGGGATAGTCCATCCCGCGAGACGGACCAATAGCGGCTTGACACGTCCTGTACCCTCTGCACACCAACCGCGAGCGGGGTGTGCGTGACCACAGGGTGGCACGAAGCGCGGGAGCGATAAGGCCACTGACGCATCAGCGTCTAGCCGGGTTGAAGGTCGCTCCAATCACCCGCATCACAGCCCGCCCACGTCAATCGCCTCGGGCGCATCAATCGCCATACGCTCGCCCATCGCGGTCTCAAACTGCGCCCACAACTCCGGGGCTGTCATGTCATCAAGCTCGCCCCGCTGGCTCATGCCCCACACTCGCTCGATGGTCTCGTAGAGCGCAGCGGGTAACGCCCGGTCCTTGGATGTCGAGTGCTGTATCTCGACCCTATCCGCAGCGAGCACGCCTAAGACTTTCGCCTCTAGGCCCATACCGCTCATCAGTGGACCGTGCGCGCCATCCTGGGCCGCGCTCTCTTGCGCTCTCCTGAGCCTCAGCAGGAACTCAGCGCCGACCGCTTTCGGGTCGTCCAGTGTCCCGCCAGCCTGCTTCAGTAGCCATCTGCGGTCGGCCCATATCGTGGACTCGTCCACCCCGAATTGTTCCGCGAGTAAGACCGCCGCGCCATTTGCGCGCGATAGTCCGAGCGTGCTGGCGAGTGCGACAGCGACCGCATTCCGCCGCGCTATTCGCTGTTCTGTGGTGGTAGACCCGTTAGCCACTTGTGTTCATCTCCCCTGCTCGCGTCTAATTAAGCGCCGAACAACCCCACTTGCCGAGGGTCGGGCACTGCGCCCACCTCAATCTCTGCATCGTGTATCGCCGCCTCGATGCGTGCGCGCCACCCGTGCGGATATGTCGCCTTGTCATGCGTCCCGCTGCCGTTGGTCTTGGGGACGAGCCGCATCTCAGGGCGTCGGTCGTGCTCTGCCTCCCATTGGTCTCGGACGCGGGAGCCTGCGGACCATGCGACCCGCTTGCCGAGGTCTGACCCGCCGTCCATGCCGAGGGCGCGCATCACTGAGCATACGGTCAGCATTGCGCCTCTCCCTGCTGGCTTGCCGCCTGCGCCCATTCCAGGGATATGGTCAGCAACCACTCGACATAGGGGGAGCATCCTGATGCCGTCTCATGTGGTCGCCACTCCCACTCATCGCCATCGACCTCCAGAGCCACGACGCCATCAGGGTCCACCGTGTACACAGCGCCGCCGATGCAAATCCGGTCTTTATTGTCCATCACTCTCCTCCTTTGAGCGCCGCCATAGCGTCGTCCGCGACGTACCCGGCTCGCGTGCCCTCATCCTCCCACGACTGCGCAGATACGCACGCACTGTCCCAGGCTTGAGCCCGAGGTCTCGCGCTACCTGTGCGGCGTTCCCGCTCTGCCGATAGGCGACGGAGATGGCTCGCTTGGTCTCTGGCGTCATCTCGGGGCCCTCCACAGCGCCCACAGCGCATCCATCACCGGTAGGGGGACCACGCTCACCCCGTAGAGTTCAAGGCCCGCAGACGACAGCCACGCGGAGCCAGCAGGGCACAGCGCCCACGACTCGCGGCGATTCCTGCCGAATGTCCATCTGTGCCCGCTAACTGTCATCGTTTCCCCTGGTGTGCGTGAGCAAACCTACTCGCGCCCTGTCAGCGTTGCAAGCGTCAACCGTCGCTTGATGCTCGGAACGATGCGGCTCGCTTGCCTGCGATGAATCGCCCCAATGGCCCGCTGATGTGCTCCAGCCCTGGCTCGTGGACCTCGGGCGCTGGGTCTGTGCGGAATCGGATGCCGCCCGACTCCAAAAGGCGAGCAAGCTCTGCGCGCCACGCTGCCTCTTGCTTTGACGTGGGCCATGTTGGCTCGGCGTTCATGGTGTCGGCTCCTTCTCTGGCTCAGGGTCGGCAGCGACAAAGGCCCCGGAGGGCGTCCACGTCCCGCCCGCGTGCCTCGGCAGTTCGCTCGGCTCCTCTGGCGTGGTCTGCGCCATGCCTATCACGCACGCTTGACACGTTGAGACGTAGGTGGCGGGACCGCCGCACATGGCGCACGCGCTCATCGCTTGAACCCGAAGACGTTGAGCCTGCGGGCCTCGTCCCTCCATAGCGTGTAGTCAGTGCCATTGGGCGGCGTCTTGACCTCGCCCTGGACGGCATCCCATGTGAACAGGTCGATGTGTACCGCGTGGAACCCGCCAGCCTCGGCAGCGGCGACGAAAGCAGCGTGCGCCTCCACGACGGCGGGAGGGAGCGGGGAGTACTCGGCGGGCATCTGCGGCTCGTGTCCGAGGTGCCTGAGCAGCATCGCGCGGTGGTTGGTCAGGTCGTCAGGCTCGGACTCATCGAGGTCATAGCGAGCGCAAGCGTCCGCACCCTCCCTGCAGTCGTCGCAGTAATCTCGGTCATCTTCGCTCGCGTGCTGGGTGAAGTGCTCATCCGCCTCCCCTCCGCAGATGCCCTCGCAGGCGGGGCGGTCCTCGGGTGGGCTCGCGTTGTCGTATCGGCGCTGGGCTCGGTCAAAGCTCATGGTGTCTCCTCGGTGCCGGTGAACGGGTTGGCGACGTACTCGGTGATTCCAAAGCCCGTCCAGACCCCATCAGCGCCATCAGCGCGCCAGGGGGATGGATGCCAGGGGAGGATTGACACGCACTCCCCGAGCGACTCGGAGGACCAGCGCACAAGCCACGGTCCCTGCGTCGTCGGGTGGGTCTCGGGGTCGGCGGCGTCGAACCTCATCGCTTCACCTCAAACGTCACGACGACGCTGGCCCGCTCGTTCAGATCGACCACATGGTCAGGCACGCTCATTCCTCGCGCATCAGCCTTGGCCTTCAGCGCCTTGAACTCATTGGCCGAGACGAGCACAGAGCGCCCACCCTTACCGCGCCTGCGGTCGCCCTCGGGCTTCTTGTGCGCGGCCATCTACTCGTCATCCATAGCGCGGGCGTCGTTGATGCAGGCGAGCACCTCGACCTTGGCGGCGTGGCTTCCGCACAGGGCCCGCTCGCAGAGGATGACCGTCGCGCGGTCTCCCGCCTGCGCCGCCTCCGCGCTTAGGGTGATGATCGTCTGTCCGTCGATGTCGCTCAGGGTGAGTGCGTTCATGTCGTATCTCCTCGGCGGTCCATCCCGCCACTGAGACAGACCCTACCGAGTCTCGCCTATCGCGTCAAGCGCGGGTCGCGCTATTCGGCCAAATCAGGGCGCAGTCTCCACGTCCTCGTCGCCCTGGACCCTGGACCCAACTCGACCACTCCACGCCAGGACAGGCGCAGGAGAGCCAGGGAGGCGAACTCGATGCTCTCGCCCATGCTCTCTGCGACCTCTGCCGATGTGCGCCAGCCTCCGAGGTGTATGAGCCACTCAAGGGTCAGATGGTCGGCGTCTCGCATATTCATCCGAACAACCCGACATCGACCGCGCTCGGCGGCTTCGGTTCAAAGTCCCACCCGACGAACTCGCGGCGCAGTCCGATGGCGGCGACTCCCATCGACCCAGACCCCGCGCACGGGTCCGCGATGAGGTCGCCCTCGTTCGTGTAGGTCTTGACGACCCACTCAAGCAGCGGGATCGGCTTCTGCTGGGGGTGGCGGCGTTCGGTTGTGCCGTTGTGGAGCAGCGAAAATCGCTGCACGCTCAGAGGGAACCGCCCGCCGCTGTACTCCCTCGCCCCTATCGGCGCCGGGTTGTAGTTGGCCCCGTGGACGGCTGACCCCTTCCGGTAGGCGTCCCCCGCTGTCTTCTGCGGGTTGTACGTCGGCAGCGATCGATAGAAGACCAGCACGAACTCATGGGCGCGCAGTGGAGCCCGGTTGGCGTTGAGTACGCCCGTGCCGCGCCCCTTCTCCCACACCACGTCGTAGCGGTAGAACTTCGGCTCGCTCGCGATGACCTGCGCCGCGTACCGGAGCGACGACGCCATCAACACCACTGCGCCCGCAGGCTTGAGCGCGGGCCATGCCGCCGCCCAGAACTCCGCGAGGTCGATTGGGTTGTCGAAATGCGCCCGCGTCTCCCCGCTCGGGAGGTCGCAGAACACGAGGTCCACGGAGCCAGCGTCGAGGGAGCGTAGGCCAGCGAGGCCGCAGCCGGTGTGAATGAGGCTCATCAGAACGCCCCCATGTCCGCGAACCGCTGGAAGTGGCCTTCCCACTTGAGAATCGCCCGCCCGCCCCGAGCAAACCGCGCCTTGAGTGCATCCACGTCGGACTCAAACTTCCGCTCTCCGTCTGGGTTGTTCAGCGCATCGCGGTGAATGCCGAGTATGAGCGCCGCCTTCTCCTCCAATGGCCCGCCAAAACGGATGTCACCGATGCGCGGGTGAGGGTCTTTGCGGTTGCTCGCGTCCTTGTTCATCTGCGCGGCGATGATGACGGCGAGCCCGGTGCTTTTCGACAGCTCTTTGAGCGCGTCAGCGACCTCCTGCATGTGCGCGATGGGGCTCATGTTGGGGTCACTCTTCTTGATCTCGTGCAGATGGTCGATGCCCACCCACTGCCAGTCGTGGCGGCGGATGCCAGCACGAGCGCGGGAGCAGATTTGATGCACCGTGTACACCCCGTCATCCGTCATCAGGACGCACTGGTCGAGCAAGCTGAACAGGTTGTCAGCCTCGACGGCTGCATCGTCTGAGAGGGTCCGGTCCTGCACGTCGTCGTAATTGATCGAGGCGAGCCGCGAGATGCGCCGGTCCATCATCTCCTCGCACGTCATCTCCAGTGCGAACATGCAGCCCGGTATCCCATCAAAGAACGCGAGGTCAGTGGTCAGTTGCTCCAACAGGACCGACTTGCCCGCCCTGGACGGTGCCACGATCACCGTGGTGTGGGCCTTTGGGATGCCACGAGCAACGGCACGGAGCGCCCTGCTGCGAATCGGCAGGAACCTCTCGGGCCTCGACCTCGCAGAGAACTGCGGGCGGATGCGCTCGATGGTGTCGCTCGCCCACTCAGCCGTCGAGGACTCAGGCGCAGAGTCCACGAGACGACCCTGCATCCACGCAGACGCCTCGTCAGGGTCTTCGCCGCCCAGAATGCGAGCCTTGAGGGCCTCGGCGTGCATGAGCGTCTGGCGCGCCCTGCTGTGGCGCATGACGGTCTCGGCATATTGCGGGACGTGCTGGATGGACCCGCACGCAGCGGGAAGACCCGCGAGCCAGGAGAAACCGCCGATGCTCTCCAGCTTGCCGAGGTCTTGCAGCCGTCCCGCCACGCTCGGCAGGTCCACCGCTCCGCGCTTGTCGCAGTGCCAAAGCACGTCCCACATCAGGCGGGACCCCTCGTTGTGGAAGTGATCTCGCTCCAGACCGCTACCCGCTGCGGTGTGCATGGTCTCGGGTGACATCATCGCCGCGCCGAGTAGGGCGCGCTCCGCGCCGATGTCGTTGGGTGTGGCGTCGGGGTTGCGGCTCATCGCCTCCACCCTCTCTGCTCGGCGCAGTCGTCCAATACCCTCTGCTGAAACTCCGGGGAGACCTCCGCGATGCGCGGATGAAGTTGGAGCATCTCAACCGTGAGGTCAGCCGGTTTCAGCCTCTCGCGGGCTATGCGGATCATCACCGCATCTTCCAACCATCGGGGATACCGCTCGGCAGGGGGAGCCTCGACGGGTGCGACGACTGAGCCTCCACCAGTCCACTCAGCGACCCAGGGCATCCGCTCGTCGCAGTTGCCTGGGAGCATCGTGCTCTTAAACCCGTCGTGGCCCTCGGTGCGGCAGAAGACCGCCCGCTTGTGAGGGGACTCCTTGAGCCATCGGAAGTAGTCGCCCAGCTCCTCGACGCTGTAGTCCTTGAGGCGAGCCCCGATGGTCTTGCGCTGCCCTGCCGTTGGGGTCGTGCGCGCCGTGGTGTTCAATGCTCGCCAGGATGCCCAGACGCGGTCGGAGTCGGACGGCTTCGGAGCCTTGAGCGGGAGCGCCGGGTCGTTCTCGCGCGCTTGCTCTGAACGAGACGTTACGAGACGAGACGTGACAGCGTGCGCGTCCGCGCCCGCGCGTGAGTCCATGTCCAACGATAGGGCATCAAGCTCCAACGATGGCCCATCCACGTCCAACCCCCTCGATGGTTGGGCATGGTTGGTCACGGTTAAGCCGTCCAGCGTTTGGAACTCCCACGACGGCGGCGCGTTGCGCTTGTCTGCCCACTTCGGAGACAGCCAACCCTCTCGGCTCTGCTCGATCCCCTGGTGAACCTTCCACGTCGCGGAGCCTTGAACGAGCAGGCCAGCGCCTCGGATTCCTGCAATCGCAGCCTCCGACACGGCGTCAGGGCATCCGATCTTCCTCGACAGGTACCGAGCCGAGAAGGTCCGGTCATCAAGCACCCCATCGTGCTGCTTAAGAAGAGCGAGCAGGGCAGGCCAAACGAGAGTCGCCTCCCACCCTGCATCCCATAGCCTCGCGTCGTCTAAGAAATCTGCATCAAGTCTTAACCACGAACTCATCGCGCACGTCTCCGCAGCCACATGGTGGCGGGGTATATCAGCGCGGAGAGGGATTCCCGGCGCTCTTCGGTCGCCGTCCCGGGCTCTTCGGGCCGCCCTCTCCCCCTTGTCGCCAAGATTCGGAGGAGAGGGACTTACAAGCCGAAGAGCTTGGCCCCGGGGTGGGGCGGTTTGCTGACCTTGCGGTCAGCGGGTGCAGTATCAATCAGGGCTCGGGGATGGTCAAGTCAAACGCTCAACGGTGGCAGGGCCTCGGTAGCCCACCTCCCAGGTAAACCACCCATAGTCCGACGAGTCCGTCCCACCTCCCGGCGTGAACGATGGGCGGCGACCCAGCACACCGAGATGACGGAACCCAGCGGACCCGGCGTAGAGGTGGGCGCGAGCCTGCGACGACAAGAAGGCGAGGCGAAACAAGAACGTCACGCGGGAGCCATCCGGCGCGATGCTCAGGGAGTGCTCCACGAACTCCTGAGCCAGCGAATAGGGAGGGTTGCCCACTATCCACGCGGGCTCGTCTCCGATGTCCGTAGCGGCCAGCCAGTCAGCGACCTCGACAGAGTGCCCACGTCGGCGGGCCTCAGTGACCCTCTCGCGGCTGATGTCGAAGCCGACGATGCGCGGCTCCTTCGCCCACTCCCTGAGCACGTCGAGCATGGCACCGTCGCCGCATGACGGCTCGATGATGATGCCGACACCGACAGGAGCCGCTTCGCTGCAAAGCATCGACTCGACACACCACCTGGGAGTCGCGTAGTAGTCGTCCGGGTGGCGTCCATCTGGGCGCTCTGGCTCGGGGTTGCGGAGGAAGCTCATCGCCTCGCCCCTGCTGCGAGAAGCAGCCACTTAGCAAGCCTCTGCGTGGTTATGTGCCTCATGGTCTTTGGGAGGCATCCGAGCCCTTTCCGGTCCTCGCGTCTCGTCCCGATGCACATGGTGGGAGTGCCCGGTGGAGGTAGCGGCGGGATGTTGGCGGGGTCGATGCCTGCAAAGAAAAGCCGCGTCCGCTTGCGAGCCGGAAAGCCGAAGTCGCACTGGTCGATGGTGATCGTGAACTCATGAGGCTTGAACAGCATTAGCCGAAGGTCCATCAGAGGGCGGGGCTCAGGAAGAGCGCACTTGGCCCACAGCCGCGAGCCGTCTGGATGCTCAAGGACACCTCCGAACGCTCGCACCTGTTCGACAGCACGAGGCCCGCAAGCCTTCTCTGCGCTGCGGTCGATGCCGTCGCGGGCGTTCTTAGCCAGCCACGACCACGCCAGTTTTCCCCAAGGCTTGCACGGCGGGTGAGCGATGACGGGCCCCGGGCCTCTGTAAGACATGGCGTCTCTCTCGACTCCCCAGCAGTTACCAGCCCCGAGCAGTTCGACATAAGGCCCTCGCTCCGGGTCCACATAGAGAGCTTGAACGCTCATCGCCTCGCCCTCCTGGTCACTCGCTCGCCATGCTGCCACGCCTCCCGTGCGAGGTCTGGCACGTCATCAGGGAGCGGCTCGCCCCGTGCGCCCATGCCCCAGGCGTAACGCTCAACCACGAGGCACTCAGGACCGCATGAGGCCCACGGTCCATACAGGGCCGAGCGGAGGATGCAGGGTGTGTGGGGTCCGGTCATCGGAACCGCCGCAAACTGGCGAGCAGTTCATTCTTGCTAAAGCGCCAAGGGGCGCGGGGTCCGTCGCCGTCCTTGTAAGCGGGTAGCTGCTTCGCCTTTGCGCGCCTGATGAGCGTGACCTCACTAATTTTGAGGAGCGCAGCGGCTTCTTTTGCGGTCAAAATCTCGTCGTTTTGCATGGCTTTCTCCTGCGCCTTAACGGCGCGATGAGTGATAGATACAGGACAGGCCACGGTGCTGTCAACTTCGACATATTTCTATCAGGCGGCTTGACGGGTGAAACGGCAGCGGATAGATTCCGAGGGCTGGACGACACCGGCACCGAGGAGCTAGACCGATGAACACCGAGACCATTACCGCGAAGACCTGGACCACAGCCAACGGGGAGCGGGTTAGCGTGACAGTCATCGAAGCCGCGCCCGGTATGCCCGCAGGTTGGTACCGATGCGAGGAGACCAAAAGCGGTGACCGCTTCATCACGCACGCTCAGTACCTGTCCCGATGAGCGAAGCCACGACGACGATCACCATCAGAGCCTTTGAGGCGACTACCGACTTCGCAGGCACGCTGATGCGCCTCCCGCGTCATCCGTCTGGTGCAATTAATTGGAAGTCGATGTCTACGGACGAGATCTCGTGGGCCTTTGTCTCGGCAGTCGCCGTGGGCGACAAGGCGATGACCCGCCGCGCCTCCGACGCAGGGGCCCGTGCGTGGCTCCGCACCTTAAAAGCAGAGCGAGCGAACCGATGAGCAAAGCCACAACGACGATCACCCTCCGAGCCTTTGCGGCGTCTCAAGTGCTCCCCTCGTGGGTCACTCTGGCCGACACCATCGAGCACGCCAGCATCCTCGGATGGTCGCTCTGCTCCCACAGCGACCCGACCGCCGATGGGCGCGAGGGCCTCACGCTTGAGGAGGCTATCGAGATTGCGAGCGAAGACCACTCGCTCATCTACCTCACCCGCTCTGCGACCATTTAAGCGGATGATCCCCATCAACTACATCGCCCGAGCCGATCACCTCATCCAAAGCGGATACGCTCCCATGGATGTGGCGAGAGAGATGCGCCGCCACATTATCGAACTCCGCATCAGTGGCGACACGCTCCAGACAGCGCACGATGTGCTCGCCGTCCTTGAGAGCCGCGCACGAGGCGACCAGACCGCACGGGTGCGGGCACTGCTGGAAAGCCCGTGATCTGCTCCACCTCTGAGTTCATCTCCGCGTGGAACGCCTCGGGCACTCTCGCTGAGGTGGTCGAGGCGACCGGGTTGAAGAACAGTTCAGCGAGGCGACGGGCGTGCAACCTGCGAAAGCGCGGGCACGACCTCCCCTACATGCGGCCCAACGCAGCGCGCGATGTACTCAAGACCGGAGACCGCGTGAGGCGTGGCAGAGCAGAGGGGTCCGTCGTGATGTCCGAGCACGCGACCGGCCTATGCGTCATCGCCTGGGATGGCGGCGGAACAGACACAGCAACGCGCCGAGGCGCTATCTACGTGGAGAGAATCAAATGAGCGACGAGACACCCAGGCACACCCTCGCAAGCGCCGTGGCGCGGGCACAGGGCGCGATGAGCAACGTACTCAAAGACAGCGCGAACCCACACTTCAAGTCCCGGTTTGCCAGCCTCGCTGCGGTGCGGGATGTCGTCATCCCCGCGCTCAGTGCGGAGGGCGTGGCAGTGATTCAGATGCCCGGGAATGACGAGCAGGGTCGCGTCACAATCCGCACCCTGCTCATCCATGAGTCGGGCGAGTTGGATTGCGGGACCATCGCCACCACTGCGCTCGTCCGAGGCGGGAACGAGGCACAGGCAACGGGCTCCGCTCTGACGTACCTGCGCCGATATGCTCTCGCTGCCATCGCCGGGGTCGCTCAGGAAGACGACGACGGGAACGCGAGCGGGTCAGGGGGAGGGCGTCAGCAGTCCCGACCGCCACAGCGCCCAAAGTCGGCATGGTCCGCGAACGAGGTAGGTAGCCTCCTCGCCGCTGCATTCGGCCCCGCCGATGATGGACCTCCCGAGGCGGCGCAGGCATACGTCCACGAGGTCACGAAGATGGACATCCCAACCATGATGGCGAGCGCATCCGCGCGCAACGCTGTCGGACTCGCACTGAGCAAGGACGCACGACGATGATGGACCACCCGCTGACCACAGGACAGATCGAGAGCACGCTGGCGTGGGTGGACAGGCTCTGCGCGGAGCAGGACCTGCCCGGCACATCCGAGGAAAGGCAAGACCAGATCAACGATGAGATCAACGATGCCTATGAGCGC
>TARA_R110000782_G_scaffold45706_12_pt1 | contig 15046 bp, 12 predicted proteins | sample TARA_R110000782 | Tara Oceans TARA_R110000782 (sample SAMEA4397859) | marine metagenome | biome: Polar Biome; feature: [SRF] surface water layer (ENVO:00010504); material: water (ENVO:00002006), including particulate matter (ENVO:01000060) such as... | depth 5 m
TCCCCCTCATCGCTCTCACCTTCCCCGCCCCCAACTCCTTCACCGGCGAGCACACCCTTGAGCTGCTTCTGCCCGGCAACCCCCACCTCGTCCGCCGCGTGCTCGACGCGATCCTCGCCCAGCCCAACGCCCGCCAGGCCGAGCCCGGCGAGTTCTCCGCACGCGCCTATCTCAACGGCAAGCTCACGCTCGCCCAGGCCGAGGGCATCGCCCAGCGCATCGCCGCCGAGACCGCCGATCAGCTCGCCGCCGCGGACGCCCTCATGGACGGCTCCCACGCCGACCGCCTCCGCGCCCACGCCGACACGCTGACCACCTGCCTCGCCCTCGTCGAGGCCGGCGTGGACTTTGCCGACCAGGAGGACGTCGTCCCCATCGCCCCCGCCGACCTGGCCGAGCGTCTGCGGGCCGTCGCCGCCGACCTCGCGCCCGACGCCGCCCCCGCCCGTGCCGACCGCGACCGCCCGGAGGCCGTCCTCGTCGGCCCGCCCAACGCCGGCAAGTCCACCCTCTTCAACGCCCTGCTCGGCCGCCCGCGTTCGCTGGTCTCCGAGGCAGCCGGCACCACCCGCGACGCCATCGCCGAGCCGCTCGACCTGGCGGCGGACGCCCCCGGGGCCGGCCCCGTCACGCTCGTCGATCTGGCCGGCCTCTCGGACCGCGCCGCCGACGACACCGACGCCGCCGCCCAGGCCCTCGCCCGCGACCGCCTCGCCCGCGCCGACGTGCTCATCTGGTGCGACCCCAGCGGCGCGTTCGAATCCGCCACCTTCGCCCCCGCGTCCAGGCCGACCGTCCGCGTCCGCACCAAGGCCGACCTCCTCCCAGCCGCGGACCCCGCGCCCCGCGCCGCGCCGGCCATCGCCCTGTGCGCCCTCGACGGCACCAACCTGCCCACCCTCCGCCGCGCCCTGGCCGACGCCGCCGGCCTGTCGGCCCCCGCGGGCGCCGTCGCCCTCCCGCGTCACCGCCGGGCGCTCGGCGCAACCCACGCCCACCTGCTCGACGCGCTGGCCCTGATCGATCCGGAAAGCCCGGGCCTGGCCGATCCCGAACTGGTCGCCGACCACCTCCGCGCCGCCGTCAACGCCCTGGGCGAGCTGACCGGCCCCGTCGGCACCGAGGACCTGCTCGCCCGCGTGTTCTCGGCCTTCTGCGTCGGCAAATAGGCGGCCCGGCATACGCCCGACCCCGGTGCCAGCGATCCGGGCCCGGAATCTAGGAAATGAGCCCGTTTTCACCGCTCTGGGCCGCCCACGCGGGTCGCGACCGCCCCCAAACCGGTTTTGGTCGCAATCGCCCCCCGCCCGCTCCCGCCCCGCCGCCCGCGGACCCGATCCTCCCAGCGGCCGGGCCCCGCCCGGCGGGAGGAGAACGCCATGACCATCCGCCTCGGAGACCTGCTCGTCGAGCACGGCTGCCTGACCCCCGAACAGCGCGACGAGATCGTCCGCGTTCAGCAGTCGTCCGGCCGCCCGTTCGGAACCCTGGCCGAGAGCCTCTTCGGCGTGTCGCCCGCCGACGTCGAGCACGCCTGGGCGACGCAGTACGCCGCCATCGCCCCGCGCTTCGACCCCCGCCTGAGCAGCGTCGATCCCGAGATCCTCTCGGTCATCGAGCGTCGCCAGGCCTGGCAGTTCCGCCTGATCCCCGTGCGTCAGGAGGGGGACGAGATCGTCTTCGTCACCACCGTGGACGATCTGGCCCGCGCCCTCCGATTCGCCGGCTGGCGCGTCCCCGGCCCGTGCACCTTCTGCATCTGCGACCGCGACACCCTAGCCACCGCCCTGAACATCCACTACCCGATCGAGGGCATGGACAAGAACTTCCTCTCGGGCCTGCTCGACGACCTCGAAGCCGCCTGAGCCGTACCGCCCAATCCGCCTTCCCGCACCGGCCCCCATCGGGGCCGGTTTTTCTTGCCGCAAGGCGCGCATACCATTGCCACCTTGGCACATACGACCCCCACAACCGCACCCGAAACGGCCCCCGACCACGAGATCCGCACGGTCTCCTTCGTCTCCCTGGGCTGCCCGAAGAACCTCGTCGACTCCGAGAAAATGCTCGGGATCCTCGCCAACGACGGCATCGCCCCCGTCTCCGCCGAGGCCATGGAGGACGCCGAGCACGACGACCTCTCCATCGCCGGGTCCGAGCAGGACTCGTCGGCTGTCACCGGACGCATCACCGCGGCCGACGCGGTCGTCATCAACACCTGCGGCTTCCTCGAGGCCTCCAAGCAGGAGTCCCTCGGCGTCATCCACGACGCCATCGCCGCCAAGAACCGCGGCGAGGTCAAGCGCGTCGTCGTCGCCGGCTGCCTCGTCCAGCGCCACCGCGCCAAGATGCTCGAGTGGGCCCCCGGCATCGACGCCATGCTCGGCGTCTTCGACCGCGAGAAGGTCCTCGAAGCCGTCCGCGGCGAGCGATCCGAACGGACCAACCTTGAGCAGGCCGTCGAGGAAGGCCCCAAGTACTGGATCTCGTCCAACGCCCTGGTCAAGGCCAAGAGCGAAGGCCGCAATACGGTCGGCCTGACCGTCCAGGGCAAGGACGGCAAGGGCATCGGCTACTTCGAGTCCGACTCGGCCCGCCTGCGCCTGACCCCGCGCCACTACGCCTACCTGCGTATCTCCGAGGGCTGCAACCAGAACTGTGCCTTCTGCACCATCCCCAGCATCCGCGGCAAGATGCGCTCCAAGGGCGTCGACCCCGTCACCGCCGAGGCCCGCGAGCTGCTGCAGGACGGCGCGTTCGAGCTGCTGCTCATCGGCCAGGACACCACCTCCTACGGCGACGACATCGGCACCGGTCTGGGCCAGTCATCCGGCTCCGACCCCTTCCGCGCCGGCCTGCCGAAGGTGCTCAAGTCCATCTCCGACGCCATGCGACAGGAGATCGGCAAGGGCTGGCTGCGTCTGATGTACGCCTACCCCAGCAACTTCACCGACGAGATCATCGACGCCTTCGCCATGCTCGTCGAGAAGGGCAACCTGCTGCCCTACATCGACATCCCGCTCCAGCACGCCTCCAACAGCATGCTCACCGCCATGCGTCGGCACGTCAAGGCCGAGCAGCAGCGCGAGCTGATGTTCAAGCTCCGCGAGCGCATCCCCGGCATGGCCATCCGGACCACGTTCATCACCGGCTTCCCCGGCGAGACCCAGGCCGACCACGAGCAGCTCCTCGAGTTCATCGACGAGGTCGGCTTCGACGCCGTCGGCTGCTTCAAGTACTCCCACGAGGAGGGCACCGTAGCCGGCACGATGGAGGAGGACCCGAAGCTGGCCGTCCCCGCCGAGGTCAAGCAGCAGCGCCACGACGAGATCATGGCCCTGCAGCAGGAGATCGCCCACGATCAGGCCGCGTTCATCGCCGGCGCCTTCGACGAGAACGACCCGACCAACACCGGCCACCAGTTCGACGTGCTCATCGACAAGCCGACCAACTCGGTGGTCGAGGCCACCAGCGGCGTGTCCGACGGCGGCACCCTCTTCCAAGGCCGCACCTACTTCCAGGCCCCCCAGATCGACGCCGTGACCTACGTCCAATCCCGCGAGAAACTGTCCCCGGGCGAGCTTGTCCGCTGCACGATCGTCGAGAGCGCCGGCTACGACTTGATCGCCCGCCCGGTGGTGGAACTGGAAAAGAAGTTCTCGCTGCCGCTGGCGTGATCCCAAACTGCGAAGCACTTACTGCACGTCGCGCCCCAGCACTCCGTCCACCGTGTGGAGACCAACGATTCCGAGCGAGAACTGAGCCCCGTGCGCGGTGCCCTCTCCGCGTGGATACGGCCTGACGAGAGTCCCCGGGTCGGGCCGGCGCGCGGATCCGTCGACGAAACCGAATCCGAAGCGGTGCGGGTGCCCGATCGTGTCTTGCGTCCACCAAGGCAAACTGCGTTCAAGATCCCACTCGATGAAAATCGCCTTCGCGTCCGGTGAGCGTACATCGCCCAACCGGGTCGGGCCGAGCTGGCCCGCGGCACGGGTATGTTCGTTCCAGAACGCCGGCCGGGTCACGAAGTTCGGGCTGTAGCGGTACGTTGGACCCATGCTCCGTGGGATCGCAAACACGCCCCACTCCTGCTCCGTCAGAGCTGATTGCAGGCCAACGCCGTAGTACTCATCCGTCAGAGCAAATGCCCAAGCCCAGCCGCTATCGAAGTACTCGATAATGACAGTCGTTCCACCGCCTCGGATCACGCTCTGAGTCGCGTCCGGATCAGCAATGAAGGGTGCGAAGTCCCTGTAATCACCCGCGTACAGCGTTGCGACTTGCGCGTGGGTCCGCAGGTTGGCCAGTGATGCCACGTCGATCCCGCTGCGTCGCGCTGCGGAGATGGACGGGGCGATCAGCGACATGATCACCGCGATGATCGCGACCGCCACCAGAACTTCCACGATCGTGAACGCATTTCGTGATCTCAGGGGCATGATGTCGCTACCTCGTACTGCGCGTCATTCTGAGCACACACCCACCGACTGCACCGAGCGTGAGGATAAGAAACACGATCGGCATGAACCGTGGCGGAGCGATTGAGGATCCGTGCGCCTGTCTCGCGACCACATCGCCCGTCACCCCGTCGCGATGTATCTGCGCAGCGGGTGTATGCTCAATCACGCTGTCAATCATCGTCGCGCCTCGCAAGGGATCCTCGCGACCTTGCTCTGGTCGTGCCGTCAACAGGCTGATATCCCTTGCAAGCGGTCCCGCCTCTTTGACGGAGAGGGAGCTCTCGACCAGCCCGTCCGCACGCCGGGAAACTGAAGCGCGGGCGAGGTCGAAGGCCGCGCCAGTGACCGGTTGCCAGTCCCGATACTCTTGGTGCGCCCCGACGCTCTCCGGCGGTGCGGCAATCTCTACACGATCGATCCTGATCGCGGCCGAGCCGGGTCCACCGACGTAGACCCCTTTGATCAGAAACGTGCTGTTTTCTGCTTTGATTTCTGCTCGGAACGTGTCCCCGTTGAGCGAAATGGTGCCGAACTCGACGGGGAGCTTGGCAGGCCACGGGATGCCGGTCGCAAGCCCCGCGAGCACGACGGTCAGGGTTCGTCGTTCCAGGTCGGGATCAAAGGGAACCCCATCGGGAAGTGATGCGACTCTGCCCGCGTGCTGAAGCTGTCGTTTGGTGAGCGTCCATGCTCCTTGACGCCCCATTGCGTAATCCGTCCAGTGCTGATCCGGCCCTGTCACAGACTCGCGGCCGAGGCGCCAAGCATTTTCGCTCGCATGAAACAGACGGACCCGGTATCCCCTGCCGCCATGTGCACGCCGTGCCAGAGCATCAGCAAGGTCGACGGCGGCGCCGGAATCCGCCGGTGCCAATCGTTGCAGTTTTTCGATCTCTTGCGCAGCGATCGGTTGCTCGCCGTAAAACGTGTCAATGACAAACTCCGAATCCTCCGGGATCTGGAAGGAGCGCTTCTGCTCGATCCGAGCGATGATTGCCTCCCGAATCGCGTTCTCATCGGCGTGCGACAAGGCCGTGGCGCATGCCGTCAACACGAGAGCGGCGGCTACTCTCAGATCGCGGAAATGGACCTGCTGATTGTGACCACGCGATGTCGCGGTCAACCCACGATCGGAGGGCGCGACTCGGTACCAAGGCACGGTGAACATCGGCAAAGATTACCAAACTCTGTGGCTGGGTGCAATATCCTATTTGAAGGACATCAGGACATTACATTCTCGACCTACCGATTGATCCACCCTGAATAGGCGTGGTTGACTAACGACTAATCTCAGTTCAACCAGAACATGTGCCGAAACGTCCGTTCGTCGAACACCCGTTCCAAGTCCCGCCAGATCCGCGTGTCGAGCTGATCGCCGTGCTCCAAGTACGGCTCGGCCGCCGTCCCCTGGACCCACAGGATCATGTCAAAGCCCTTCGGCTCCGTGAACACACGCCTGGCGTTCAGCCCCCGCTCGCCCGTGCCCCGCCAGAACGGCACCAGCACGCGCCCTTCCAGCACCGCCTCGGCGTCGTCTAAGAAGCGCAGCCACACCGACCGCATGTCATCGTCCATCACCGCGCGCGGGAAGGCCGCGGTCTGCTTCGGGTTGGGCACCCACTCGTCCGAGTCGTCCGTCTCCGCGTCGTAGTGGGCCCACATCGCCCGGCTGTGCCCGATCGCTTCCAGCAGGTGCTCCCGCGCCCGCCCCATCCGCTCGGGCTCCGACACCGGGAAGTCGATCAGGTGGATCATCGACACCAGGTCGATCGGATCCACGCCCAGGAACCCGCTCTCCCGTTGGAACGGCGACCGCCCCGTCTTCAGATACCCGTACGGCGTCACGTTCTCCGGGAACAGCACGTGCCCAGCCCGGTGGAACAACTCCGTCGGGTCGTGCGCCAGCATCACCTCCCCCGCGGCCATGGTCAGGTGGCAATAGCCCCGCAGCCACTCGGCATCCCCGCGGTCAAAGTCCACCGGCAGCTCCGTCAGAACATCCCGCCCCTCGCCCCGCACCATGATCCGCCCCCGGCGCAGCATCGCGCCCAGCGACTCGTACTCGCCCGCGGCCCCGTCCCCGTTCAGGTCCAGACGCAGCGCGAAGATGTCCGCCCGCAACGCAAAGTCCCCGTCGATCCCCGCCAGCGCGGCGTCCGCGGCCTTTGCCTCGGCCATCGCCGCCAGCACCGCCGTGCGCAGGTCCTCCAACCGCACCGGCTCGGGCGCGGGGTTCTCCGGCACCGCCGCCGCGAGCGGGAAGAACGGCCCGCTCAACCGCGCGAGGTTCTTGCTCATTCCGTACCGGTACCCCGCCTGCCCGAGGATCTCGAACCCGCGGATCGCGCGGACCAGCCCCAGCGCGAACCGCGCCTGGTCGTCATCCGGCTCGGCCGCGACGATGGCCTCGAGCACACCGATCCCCTCCGTGAACGTGCCCGACCCCACCCGCCCGACCACGGCGTCCACGACCGGATCGGCGATCCAGACCTGCCCGTCGTCCGGCGGCTCGGCGTGCGTCAGGCACGCACCCACCGCCACCAACCCGGCCGCCAGCCCCGTCGTCATCCGTCGTCTCACGATGTGCCCTTTCGGTGCGTGTGTCCGCCCCGCCCCCGTGCGTCGCCGGGGCCCAGCCTACCACACCGACTTCTCAGCCCCAAGGCCGGATTCGGCCGATACCTCCGCCATGCTCCGGGCCGGACACGGCATCTTGCTCTGCGCGCTCGCCCTGCTCATGCTGGGTGTGGTCATGGTCCAGTCCGCGGGCATGGTGGTGCGTCCCCTCGATGAGGGGGCCGACCCGCAGGCCGCCGCCGCCGTCTCGGGCGTGACCATCGAGTCCCTGCTCTTGAGCCGCACCTCGCTCTACCTCGTGCTGGCGGTGGGGGCTATGGCCCTGGCCAGCCGCCTGCCGCTGCGCCGCCTCGCCGACAAGTCCGAACGCGTCGCGTTCCTCCCCCCCGCGGGCGATCTGGGGCTGTTGATCCTCGGGGCGGTGGCGCTCATCGGCACGCTGTCGCTGGTCTACATCCCGGGCATCAAGCGCGAGGTCAACGGCGCGGCCCGCTGGATTAACCTGCACCTGCCCGGCCTCGAGTCCGTCCAGCCGTCCGAACTGGCCAAGTGGGGCCTGGTGATCCTGATCTCGGTCTACGCCGCCCGGCTGGCCACCCGCGCCGACAACCACATGCGCCGTTTCGCCAAGGGCCTGCTGCCCGCCTGCCTGTGCGTGGGTGTCGTGGCCGGCTTCGTCGTGCTCGAGGATCTGGGCACCGGCGTGCTGATGGTCACCGCCGCGTCGATCGTGCTCCTCGCCGCCGGCGCGCGCCTGTGGCACTTCGCCTTCTTCGCCCCGCCCGCCATCATCGCGGTGCTGGCCGCCATCATCACCAGCCCGTACCGCATCCAGCGCATCACAAGCTTCCTGGACCCCTACGCCGACCCCCAGGGCTCGGGCTACCACATGATCCAGTCGCTCACCGCCGTCGCCGGCGGCGGCGTCTTCGGGCGCGGCCTCGGCCACGGGCTCCAGAAGTTCGGCTACCTCCCCGAGGACACCACCGACTTCCTCTTCGCCATCGTCTGCGAGGAACTCGGCCTGGCCGGCGCGCTGATGGTCCTGTTCCTCTACGCCCTGCTCGCCTGGTTCGGCACCAGCATCGCCGCCCGCGAGAAGACCCTCACGCTCAAGCTCCTCGCCCTGGGCATCACCACCACGGTCATCGTGCAGGCCATGATCAACCTGTTCGTGGTCACCGGGCTGGCGCCCACCAAGGGCATCGCGCTGCCCCTGATGTCCTCCGGCGGCACCGGCTGGATCCTCACCGGCTTCGCCCTGGGTCTGGTCGTCGCCATCGACCGCACCCAGCCCCTGACCGACCCCGCCTTCGTGGACGACCAGATCGCCGCCCGCGGCCACCCCGCCAACGACCGCGCCGAGATCGTCATCCAGCCCGGCGTCCGCCTGCCCGCCCCGACCCCGCCGCCGTCCCCCGAACCGGCGATGTCATGAACCACGCAGTCCCAGCCGAGGTGCGTGAGCACCCGGTCGCGGCGTCATGTTGACCAAGGCCTCCGTGACGACACCACCCCCATCCCCCTCCCTCATCTTCGCCGGCGGCGGCACCGGCGGCCACATCTATCCCGCCCTCGCCATCGCCGAGCACGCCGCCCGCATCAATCCCGCCGTCCGGGCCCACATCCTCTGCTCATCCCGCGCGGTCGATGCCAAGATCCTCAGTGCCGAGCAGACCCCCTTCACGCCCCTGCCCGCCCAGCCGCCGGTGCCCCGACCCGGGCCGATGTTCCGGTTTGTGCGCGCGTGGCCCAAGTCCGTCCGCACCGCCCGCGTCGTGCTGGCCGAGCACACCCTCTCCGGCCCGACCATCCTCGTCGCCATGGGCGGCTTTGTCTGCCCACCCGCCGTCGTCGCCGCGCTCAAACAAGGCGTGCCCGTCGCGCTGGTCAACCTCGACGCCGTGCCCGGCAAGGCCAACCGCTGGGTCGCCGAGCGGGCCGAGAAGACCTTCACCGCCGCCGAGGTGCCCCAGAGCGAACACAACGCGTGGTCGGTGGTCGGCCCGATCGTCCGCCCCGCGCTGACCGATCCATCCGAGCCCGCGGCCGCACGCGAACGCTTCGGCCTCGCCCCCGACGCGCCCACCCTGCTCATCACCGGCGGCTCCCTCGGCGCGCAGTCCATCAACCTGCTCCTCATCAAACTCCTCGCCGACCACCCCGACGCATTCCGTGGCTGGCAGGCCATCCACCAGACCGGCGCCCAGCACGACCCCGCCCCCCTCCGCGCGGCCTACGCCAAAGCCGGCGTCCGCGCCTGGGCCGACCACTACCTCGGCCCCGCCGACATGCCCGCCGCCTGGGCCGCGGCCGACCTGTCCATCGGACGCTGCGGCGCGGGCACCGTCGCCGAAGCCTGGGCCACCCGCACCCCGGCCGTGTTCTTCCCCTACCCCTACCACGCCGACCAGCACCAGAAGCGCAACGCCCAGCCGCTTGTCCGCGCCGGCTCGGCCATCGTCCTCGACGACCTCGTCGAGCCCGAGGCCAACGCCAAGGCCCACGCCCAGACCATCCTCGCCCTGCTCACCGACCACGCCCGCTTCGCCGCCCTGGCCGAACCGGCCGTCCGCCTCCACCCCGCCGACGGGGCCGAGCGGGTCGCCCGGGCCCTGCTGGACCGCCTGGAAACGGGCAGGTTCTCGGACGCGTAACCCTCCCGAAATCAAGCGGCTGGGACGATCCCGCCGCGGCCCCGCACCCCGAACGCACTACACTTGCCCGGTGGGCGAACCAAAGAACAGCCATCCCGCGCGGTGCGTGGTCTGGACCGAGCCAGGCCGGGCCATCCCGCCGGAACTGTCCCGGGTCCTCGCCGCCCGCGGCCTGCCGCCCGCCCACGCCGATTCGCCCCACGACGCCCTCTCCGAAGTCTGTCTGGCCGAACGGGCCGGCGTCCGCGTGGCCCTGATCGTCTCCGACGTCTCCGACACGGCCCGCCTGATCGCCGCGGCCGAACGCTTCGCACCGTCGGCCGTCGTCTGGATCTTCCAGCCCGGCGCGAACCCGCCCCTCCGCCCGTTCGTCCTACCCCGTGAGCCCGACCGCCCCGTGCGGACTCCCGCCGCTCCGTCCCGCGCGGCCGGCAAGCCCCGCCCGGGCGTCGAGCCCAAGCCCCAGCCGGCGGAATCCCCCGCCGACCGGACCCCCCGGAACGGGTCCACCCCGCCGATCCGCCTCGTCCGAGAAAACGGGCTGAAGCCGGATTCTCCCCAGGCCGATGCCATCCGCAAGGACCGTCCGGTCTCGGCCAGGGACATCCTCGACGACGCGGAGCTGGAGATGCTCCTCGCCGGGGAACGAGCCATGGAGGACGACCCGCGGTGACGACGATGCACAGGGCCATCCCGAACAACCCGGCCGCCCCCACCGGCGGCGACGACTGGCGGATCATCCTCGTCGGACGCACCGGCCTCGACCAGGCCCTGCGCCGCGACGATCGCATCGAGCTGGTCCGTGCGCGCGACTCCATGGACGCCCTGGGCGAACTCTCCGACCCCATCGACGACGCCTCGCCCGCCCGCGCCGCGGTCATCGTGGCGCCCGACGCCGAGCCGGCGGGCGACGAACTCGCCCGGTTCCTCGACGCCCTGCGCCGTATCGATCCAAACGTCTGCGTGCTCCGCGTCGGCCAGACCCGCCCCGGCTACGACGCCGCGCTGCCGCGCGACGCCGACGCCGACGACTTCCGCGACGCCATCGCCGGCGCCCCCCGCGCGGGCGCAGTCCCCACCGCCCGTCCCGCGCCGGCCGAATCACCCGCGCAAGAGCCGGCGCCCCGGAAACAGGCGGCCCGCCCGTCCGCGCCGGCCGAGGACACCCGCGCCGACCGCCCCGACACGCCCGAGGAGGACCCGCACGAGCGGGCCATCCGGGGCACGCCCGCCTCCGCGCCCGCCGCCACCCAGGCCCCCGGCGACGACGCGGCCCTCGTCCGCGCCCTGCTCGCCGGCCGCTCGATCCTCGAGCCGGCGATCGATCTCGCCCGCGCCCGCGCCGGACGTGACGACCTCGCCTACGACCCCGACTCCGGTCGCCTGGTGTGCGACGACCACGCCTGGGCCCGCGACCATGCCTCCACCCTGGCCGCGGTCACGACGTGGCTGAGCGCGTGGATCAAGCTCGACGCCCAGCACCGCGAACTCCGCCACGCCGCCTTCACCGACCCCCTGACCGGCGCGTGGAACCGGCGCTACTTCGACCGCTTCATGGACGCCGCCATCGAGCAGGCCAAACGCGCCCGGCGCAGCCTGACGCTGATGGTCTTCGACATCGACGACTTCAAGAAGTACAACGACGCCTACGGCCACGCCGCCGGCGACGACATCCTCCGCGAGACCGTCCGCCTGCTCACCTCGGTCATCCGCCCCTCCGACCGCGTCTGCCGCGTCGGCGGCGACGAGTTCGCGGTCATCTTCTACGAGCCCCAGGGCCCCCGCCAGCCCGACTCGGCCCCGCCCGACTCGGTCTACGCCATCGCCACCCGCTTCCAGAAGCAGATCTGCAACCACCGCTTCCCCAAACTCAGCCAGGAAGCCGCGGGCACCCTGACCATCTCCGGCGGCCTGGCCACCTTCCCGTGGGACGGCGCCGACGCCGCCACCCTGCTCGACCGCGCCGACCAGCTCTCGCTCGAGTCCAAAAAACAGGGCAAGAACGCCCTGACCTTCGGGCGCGGCTCCGACCAGGTGTGCCTGCACCCGGAATGATGCGTTCGGCCTCGACGGCGATCACCTACCCTCCCCCGTGCCCCCACCCATCGACGCCATCGCCATCGACCTCGACGGCACGCTGCTCGGCCCCGACGCCCGCGTGTCGCAGCGCAACGCCGACGCCGTCGCCCGCGCGCGCGACGCCGGCGTCACCGTCCTGATCTGCACCGGGCGGGGCCTGGCCGAGTCCCGGCGCGCACTCGACGCCATCGGTCAGACCGACCCCGTCGTGGTCGCCGGTGGGTCCATCGTCGCCGACCCCGTCTTCAACCGGACCCTCCACCGCGCCGTGCTCGACGCCGAGATCGTCCGCGCCGCCACCGACATCTTCCACGCCGAGTCCATCCCCGCCCTGGTCCTCAAGGACCCCTCCGACCTCGACTACGACTACCTCGTGCTCGAGGGCGTGCAGCGCCACCCGCTCGACGCGACCACCAAGTGGTGGTTCGGCGAGCACCAGCTCCGCGTCCGCACCGGCGCCCACACCCACGACGACGAGCACCCCGAGCACACCGTCCGCGTGGGCATGTGCGCCGTCGGCTCGGTGTCGTCCCGCGCCGCCACCGCCGCCGAGCGCACCTTCGGCCCCGCGGTCGTCATGCACGACTTCGCCGCCGTCCACCCGCAGGACCATTCCGCCGAGATCACCCACATCCTCGAACTCTTCAGCCCGAGCGCGACGAAGTGGGGGGGCATCGAGTGGATCTGCAAGGACCGCTACCTCGACCCCGGGCGCATCGCGGCCATCGGCGACGAGATCAACGACCTGACCATGATCCAGGCCGCGGGCCTGTCGATCGCCATGGGCAACGCCAAACCCGCCATCAAGCAGGCCGCGAACTACCAGACCGGCACCAACGCCGAAAGCGGCGTGGCCGACGCCATCGACCACATCCTTTCGGGCCGCTGGACACCGCGATAGCAAGAGAACAAACTGCGGAGAGCGGACACGAACCGCAGAGAACGCAGAGGATCGCTGAGACACGCAGAGAAAGGCCAAAGGAATCCTGGCATGAATCAACACCCCACCACGCCCTCCCCCCTCTGCGCCACTCTGCGCCCTCAGCGTTCTCTGCGGTTCAGTTAACCCTCGAACCCGGCCAACCCCATGCAGACCCTCACCCAGATCCGCGAACTCCTCGACCGCGCCGGCCACGGCCCGAAGAAGTCACTCGGCCAGAACTTCCTCACCGACCACAACCTCATCCGCAAACTCCTCGACGCCGCCGACATCCAGCCCGGCGAAACGGTGCTTGAGATCGGCCCCGGCACCGGCACCCTGACCGAGGGCCTGCTCGAACGCGGCGCGAGCGTCATCGCCTGCGAACTCGACACCGGCCTTTGCCAGGTGCTCCGCGAGACGCTCGGCCAGTCCCACCCGGATCAGTTCACGCTCATCGAGGGCGACTGCCTGAACGGCAAGCGGGCCATCAACGCCGAGATCGCGGCCCTGCTCGGCGAGCGCCGGGAGAAGAGTGGGGGGGCGGCAGGGTTCAAGCTCGTCGCCAACCTGCCCTACCACGCGGCCACCCCGCTCATGCTGACGCTGATGACGCAGTATCCAGACTGCGTCGGCCAGTTCATCACCATCCAGACCGAGGTCGTCGAACGCCTCGCCGGCACCCCCGGCACCAAGGCGTTCGGCTCGATCTCCGTGGTCGCCCAGCACCTCGGCCGCGTCGAGCGGATCGCCAAACTCCCACCCGAGTGCTTCTGGCCCCGCCCGGACGTGACGAGCGCGATGATGGCCTGGCGCCGCGACCCTGCGATCCCGCCCGACCCGGACGGGTGGGTGCGTCTGGCGGACATCACCCAAACCCTGTTCCAGTCTCGGCGCAAGCAGCTGGGCAAACCGGCCAAACAGATCGCCGGAACAGACATCGTCTGGCCCGAGGGCGTCGAACCCACGGATCGGATCGAGGACCTCTCGGTCCCCCGGATGGTGGCCCTGGCGGCCGCCATCGACCGTGCCCGGGATGCCACCTAGGCTTCCCACCGCGGCGCGATGAGGGATCGATCCGCGGACCGAAAGCCCTAAACCCGGGCCCCACAACGGAGTAGCGAGACATGGCGACCATGGCGACCACCGAACTGGCCATCAACGGCGGCACCCCCGTCTTCGAAAAACCCGTCCCCTTCATGGCCGTCGGCCTGACCAAGAAGGACATCGCCGCCGCCAACGAGGTGCTCGAATCCGGCATGCTCCGCGCCGCGTCCAAGTGCGCCGCCCTCGAGGAGGCCTACGCCAAAGCCTCCGACGCCAAGATCGGCCTGACCTGCGCCAACGGCACCTGCGCCCTCCAGCTCGCCTACGGCGCGCTCATCGAACCCGGCGACGAGGTCATCGTCCCCGCGTGGACCTACATCGCCACCGCCTCCATGCTCGTCGCCGCCGGCGCCAAGCTGGTCTTCTGCGACTCGCTCGAGGACTCCTACCAGGCCGACCCGAAGGACATCGAGAAGAAGATCACCAAGAACACCAAGGCCATCGCCGTCACCCACCTCTACGGCATCCCCTGCGACATCGACGCCATCCAGGCGATCGCGAAGAAGCACAACCTCAAGGTCATCTACGACGCCGCCCAGGCCCACCTGGCCACCTACAAGGGCAAGGGCATCGGCGCCTTCGGCGACGCGGTGACCTACTCGTTCTACGCCACCAAGAACATGGGCACCGGCGAGGGCGGCATGGTCACCACCAACGACCCGGCCGTGGCCCGCCAGATGGGCCTGCTCCGCTCCCACGGCGAGACCGACAAGTACCTGCACGAGCAGGTCGGCTTCAACTACCGCATGAACGACATCACCGGCGCCATCGGCCTCTCCAAGCTCGACGAGCTGCCCGGGCAGACCGAGCGCCGTCGCGAAGTCGCCAAGGTCTACGACGCCCGCATCGACACCATCGACGGCATCGACCGCCCGAACATCACCGCCGGCTCCGAGCCCGCCTGGCACCTCTACACCTGCCGCTTCAACCCCGAAGCCTTCACCTGCACCCGCGACGAGTTCATGGCCGCCCTGAACAAGGAGGGCGTGCCCACCGCCCTGCACTACCCCAAGAGCCTGACCCGGCAACCTGCGTTCAAGCACGTGGTCGAGCAGAACGGCGGCCACGAGCCCCCCGTCGCCCTCAAGCTCGCCCAGCGCATCTTCTGCATCCCCATCCACCAGAACCTGACCGACGACCAGGCCAACGCCGTCTGCGACGCGATCGAAAAAGTCGCCAACGCGTTCCGCAAGTGATCTCCCCCAATCAAAGCCGAGGTGCGTAAGCACCCGGTCACGGCGACCCCCGAC
>TARA_R110000782_G_scaffold8312_3_pt1 | contig 14940 bp, 10 predicted proteins | sample TARA_R110000782 | Tara Oceans TARA_R110000782 (sample SAMEA4397859) | marine metagenome | biome: Polar Biome; feature: [SRF] surface water layer (ENVO:00010504); material: water (ENVO:00002006), including particulate matter (ENVO:01000060) such as... | depth 5 m
GTCTTGACCAGCTAAAAGCCTTGCAGCAGCTTCACCTGTACTACCTCCAACAATCTCAACACCTAAACCAGCGGATATTTCAATCCCTTTATTTACCATGGCTCTGGTAACAGTTCCTTTACCTCCAGCAGCTAACTTCTTTGCCGTTCCTTTCGCTAAAGCCTTTCCTGTGCTAGTTACTATTTTCCCGGCTACACCAGCGGTCATAGCGTCAATCATACCAATCGCAAGACCTCTTGTGGCAGCTCTGTTTCTAATCCTTTGAAGAGCTTCGGGATCATTTAAAACCTCTCGTATCCCCTCTTGATTAAATTTACCTCCTTTTTCTTTAACCTCGTCTTTCATAAACTCAGTATAAGACATACCAAATTCTAAAGCTGCCGAAGCTCCACCCATTGCTCCACCAAAAGCCCCTGCACTGGCTCCAAATAAAGCTCCTGGCCCAGATATTGCTGTTAAAGCAGCACCTGTTGCCGCACCTGTTGCCGCACCTGCTCCTGCCGCAGCGGCAGATGCTGGATTAATCATAGATGCAAGTGAGTCAATAAGTAATTCCGGAGCGATAGATAAGTTTGCTCCAAATCCAAGAACAAAACCTAAGATACCCCCACCATTATCATCATAAATATTTTGAAAGCTTTTCATTTCATCCGAAACAGCAACATTCTCAGATTGTTTAACAGCAGCTAAGTATTGGGCTAAATCTTCGTCTGATATATTTTTTCCTTTTGCAAACAAAGCAATAGAGTCGTCTACAGATTGCCCTTTGGTGTAACCATTACCTATAGCCCTGTACATGTCTCCCCAAAAATCAGCACTTAAAACACCAAGTATTGGAACATCGTCAAAAGCCCAATCCATCGCCTGTCCTAACCAACTTTCTTCAAGCCAAGTCTCACCCTCTTCTAACTCTGGTTGAATTTCATTTCCATCTTCGTCAAGTTCAAAGATATTGTTACCATCCTCCATCATTGCTGAAATTTTCTGATCAGCATTTTGATTACTATCCTCTACTCCTGGTAATTCAACATCAGCAGTTTCTATGTTTTCTTGTACAATGGTTTCGTTTGGATTTTCAACTATTGTGTCTGAAGAATCCGAAGATCCAGGCATCTCCACTGAAGGTGTTGAAGTATTTGATTCCGTATTTTCCTTTTGAGAAATAATAGGAGTATTTTCGGTATTTTCTTTTTTTTTTAAGTCTACATCTCTTTGGAAATTAACACCCTTTTTAAATTCCTCTATAGAATCAAAAGAGCCTTCCTTTAAAAGACCAAATATAGTTTCAGGATCAGCTCCAGAAGTCCAGTCAATAAACTCTTGCAAGGAATCAAAAGCCCCTTCTTGAAGTAAGTCGTATTCAAATAAATCCTCTATTTCAAACATATTTTATTCAGTTTAAGTGGATACTTTGTCTTTCCACATTTTCATAATTCTAGCCTTGTACATAACAGCTGACTCACCTGTTTTTTGAGGGTTCTTTTTCTGTATCATATTTACAGATGGTCTACCTCCTTTAGCTCTTTTTGCGTCTGTACTTTCTCTTTCCTTATTAACCGCTACAACAGCTAAATTTATAGCTTCAGTAATAGATGCTGCTATTTTTTCTTTAGACAAACTTTGGTCAAGCAAAATAGGGGTTTTAGTTCCTGCTATTTCAATCATAACAACTTCATCTCCAAGTGATCTGTTACTAAACGCGCCCTCTTTAAAGTCTTCTGCTAACTTACCGGTAGGATCTTTTTCGTTTAGACCTTTTATGTAAAGCTGTAAAACACTATCAGCCTGAGCGTCACTAAATAATTTTGTCTTAGCGTTACCAAGCTTAGACCTTGTAATATTCTTTTTAACACCTGATCTTAATGATTTCTGTATTACCTCGTTAATAGAGTTTTCAGCACCCTTATCTCCTTTTAGAAAATCAACTACTCCCATTGTAGTGTCGCCAAATGCATCGTCTAGTAAACTCAAAATAGTATCTCCATCCGCATTTACTTTTTGATTTTCAGTAATCAAATCAAAAGCAGATCTTGGAGTCCCTCCACTAAGCCTACCTTTTCTTTTTGTTTTACCAGTTAAATCGTAATTAACCTCTGCAAGACCAGCTTCAATTTCTGACCTGTTAGCAGACTCGCCCGTTAAACTTTTATAAAGACCTGTTATTTCATTTAATATATCAACATCATCATAAGCTTCGTTTATGTCTGGAGTATCAGGATTATCAATTTCTCCAGTAGCACTTCTACGAGGCACTGAGATAGGATCTTCTCCATCTTTATAGAAAACAATTGTATCTTCATTTATATCAAAATCAACAATATCTGAAGCGTTAGTATCTGATTTATTATTATTTATATCAGTTATTAAACTTCTGATAATATTTTCCGCATTTGCTGGATCACCTACAAGAACATCCGCTAATTGCGCAGCATATCCACCAACTTTGGTATCAAGTTTCTGTGTAGCTGTGCCGGCTGCATTTGGTTGTTGCCCAGTAAGTCCTTTTGTTTTTTCAGTTTTCTGACCAAATTGTGTAAGAATCTCATCTCTTACATAACTTTTTGTGGCTGATTTTTGTTCTTCACTCAATACTACACTTGGGGGTTGAGTAGTGTAATCCGCTTGAAGCCAGTTTTTTAAATCTGTACCACCTTTATCCGCAAACTCTTGTGCTGTTTGAGCAATTATATACCTATCGTCTCCAGAGCTTCTGTTAACCAAAACATTTGCCATTGACAAATCATCATAAAGAATAGTAGATGTTATAGTGTCTACTAATTTTAAAAAATCAGTTTGACCGCTTTTATTTTTTAAAGCATCCTCCATTTCCCTAGCACCCTCTCTTGTAACAACAATATTACCACCATCGTCTACGGTGTATCCTGAAATAGTAGAGGTTATAAAAGCCCCTACATTCTTTTTTTCTCCAGCAATTAAAGAGCTTATGTCGTACTTGGCATTATCGTCTTGATATAGCAACAAATCATTCATACTGCTCATGCCCAAGTATTTTTCTCTTTCAGTTTCAAAATCAGGCATGGTGGCATTACCATCTTCATCTACATTCATTCTTACCAAATAAGAATTTCCTGTCGCAGAAGTCCATGGAACAACATCGTTTAGGTTATTAAAAGCAAGAGTAGATTCTTTTATAGCGGTTTCCATTCCTGACGCTACAACTTTATTTGTAGTAGGATCAAGCTGCTGTCTTTTTTGAGACTCTTCATATTTTGAGTTCCAATCTTTAGCGGCTATACCCCAATTAGCAATATCATCTTTAGCTGTTTGAAGTGAAGCCATAAAATCAGCCGGCTTTATTTTCCCAGCTTTCATTAGTTTAGACTGCATTAAAAGGGTTTCCTTTAAGTTTTTTGCTGACAATAAAACTGTTTGACCTAAAGTTTGATTTTGAAAAGAATTTGCTTGCTCTAACTGATTGATTACATTGTCCTCCTCAGTCTGTATATCTTTTTTTCTTTTTTCTCTAGTGTCGGCAATCGCTTTAGCGCCTGTTGCGATTTTAGCCGCTTCCTTAGTGAAGTCTATTTGAGATCCTTCACGACCAGCATAATTTTGATAATCGGATACAGACTCTGTTCTTGTAAATTCGTTTGCCATTATTTATGTTTTATAGTCCTTGTTGACCTTGATTTTGCATATTCTGCAAAAAAGCTAATTCAGAATCTGTTAAATCTTTACCACCAAATAGCGGAGATAATTGACCAGCGGCACCCATAGTGTTAGCGATACCTGTTATCCCTTGGCTAAATTGTTCTGCTTTTGCCGCATAAGCATCTTTGGCCTTCATCTCGTTATCTTTTGCCTGTCCTAAATCTATTCTTTTTAGATCTTGATTTATAGCATCTTTGGCCTGAGCCTTCATTTTGGCATTTAACTCTAAGTCTTTTTGCAAGGCTAATCGAGTAGCATTTGCGGTAGCATCAGAACTTTGCTGAACCAAACCAACACCAGCTGCTAAGTTACGAGAATCACCCTCCTGTAGAGCCTGAATGTTTTGAGTCTGAGCTTGTAGATTATTTTCAAATGCAGCGTCATAAGCCTCTGTAGAGACATTTAAGCCATCATAAAAATTCTTTTCTGCCTTCTTTTTAGCTGCCGCCATGTTTCTTTTAGCCTCTGCTTCTGCTTTTTCCGCTAACCTTCCTTGCTTTGCCGATTGACTAAACGAGTTTATCGCTCCTCCTGCTGAAGCCGCTACCCCTATTACTGCTGCTGTTGTTACTGCCATGTTATAATTTTTTAATCATTTCAATAGAATAAGTAGAAGCTTCTTCGTATCCTATTTTTTTGTAAACATTAATTAAAGGTTTATTTTTTATTAATGCATACACGTACTTTTTGTTTAACTTTTTTGCTTGATTGGTTATTGTTTCTACTAATAACTCTAAGGCGTCTTTTCTATTTTGACGATTTTTATAATGAATATTAGATATTATCCAATCACACCAAACTGCTTCTGAGTTTGTGGTATACATAAAGCCTGCGCAAATAGGAGTATCTTTATCATACACCATAAAACCACCTGTTCCATTTTCAGGAAGAAAATCTTTTGCAGGCGCAGTCCATCTCCAATCATTCCACCACCCAACAAGCGTGTTGTCGTAATCACTTACTTTTAATGGTTTTATATTTAATTTCATGCATCACAAAGATAATAAATTTTTACGGATAACTTTTCATGACATTACTTCCTACAGAAAACAATTCAACAGGGCTAGTGGAGTCATTTTTTAATGTAAACTGTAAATAATAACCTCTTGCTCCATGAGACTCTGCAACAGGATTTTTTATAGACATAATAAATTGTCCCACAGTAGGAACCACTGCTCCAGCAGCAAAAGCATTTACGGTAATGCTTGTAGGTGTTTTGTCTATAATTTGACCTGCTAATACAGGTTGCCCGGTTGCCACTCCAGCCACTATAGTTACAGCGTATGCTGTATCGCCTATATTTGTAATAGATCCAATATCAACAGGAAAAGTAATTAAAGTAACAGCTAATGCCCCAGATACTACGGAAGCTTCTCCAACACCGGTTGCGGAACGCATTTTCCAGTTTACAGTATTAGCGCTTGTTCTTATAAAAGTAAACCATTCTCCTTCTTTTTCCTGAAAATAAGTGTCTAACATTCCACCTGGACTACCATCGGTTAAGTCTGTTAACAAAGAAGTGCATTCCCATCTCGCTTCATTTGTATCAGATACAGTTGTATTAGATTCATAAGACAATGTTTTAAATAATTTAATACTCAAAGTTGGCTCTGGATTAAACACACTCGTTATAGAAGAGGCTGTAAAAACATTGTAATAAGTGTTCCTTGAGGCACTGGTATTGTGTCTCCATAAATTACCTCCTTTAAAGCTATAAAAGTAACTATTCATTCCTATCATAAAGTCAGGAAAAAAAGAATAAAAAGAAGGCCACCCTCCCCCTCCTTGAAGACGGGGTAGCGAGGAAGAGTCTTTGTTGTATGTTAACGTGTAATTTGGCATAGTTTTTATTTATTTTAAATACAATTAGTTAACGTAACTACAACTCCATTTCTTATACCTAGCGCTGTAGTACCACCTATTATAACGTACTGAATCGTAGCTGTATCATTTAAATAAGACGATCCGTCAGGAACTGTAAAAACAAAATTACCTATTTCGGGTACTGTATTTGTCCTTACAGTGTAAGGCACGCCGGTTCCGTCTGCGTTTTGAACAAAATAATACGTTGTTGTAGATGCAGCGCAACCTATGCCTGCTTGTAATGGAGATCCTGTAAAATTAGGTAAAATTACAGGACATTCTACCTCCCAATTAAATGCAGTACCACAAAGTGGCGCAAATATTTTTAAATTTAAAGGCGTAGGCGTAACTGATGTTTTAGGGACAACCATTGTAAATACAGGCGATCGAGGATCTGAAGCATAACCTATGGCATCAGAAGCAACTGTAACATTTTGAGTAGTACCTTGATCTACATAAGCTCCAGAAATTAAAGTAAAATTAGCCGGGGAAGTACCTGTTGTTGGGCAAGATCCTGGGGAATTATAGGGAGACTGATTTAATAAAGCAACATCTTGATTACCCACATAAGTAGGTAGTCCCGTCCCTTGGTTTCCTATACCAGCATAATCCACTTGTGTTCCAGCTCCATTGATTAATGTAACTCCATTATGACTGTCTGCTGCGGTTAGTCTATTGTACACAACATTATTCCAAGTAGCCGCTACACCATCAGGTATACTGCTTCCCATAAAAAACCTTAATACTACAGCTCCTAAGTCATTGGCTAAATCAATACTAGCGTCAAACACTCCATTTTGATTAGAAATTGAAGCAGCAAGACCTGTACCGCAAGGAACCAAGCAGGCGCTACATGGCTGAGCGTTTAATAAAACTCCATTAAATTGCCGCCTTACTATTTGGCCTTGACCATAGTATCCATCGGGAGCCAAAGTGGTTAAAGAAGAATCTGTAAATAAAGACGTTGCTTGCGCAAAATTTGTTCCGTCAAAACAATATGTTCCTAATGTTGCCATTTTTTTTATTAATTTAAGGACAAGATACTAATTCTATTACTATTCCATTTGAGCCGACTCTTATATATTTATTAGTCTCTGATTTATAATACCCAGATGTCAAAGGAACAGCTTGGCTACTTTGACAAGTAGAAGAGGAGTAACAAAAATCTCCAACCACCGGATAAGTTCCTGATCCCGTATGGTAATATGTTTGAGATAAAGGCTGATTACAAACATCCTGAAGAGCTTGATTTGTGCTTGCGGTAAACGCTACACAGGCAACTTCACATTCACAACACGCATCGTCAGGAGAAGTAGCATCGTAGCAAAATTGCTGACAAGATGTAATTCTATAATCGTAAATTAAATACAAATATTGACTACCTGGAGAAATTGACAACGAGGTCAATGTAGACTCATACAGCCCCTCTGATGGATTAACAACACTTCCATTTGGTATAGTGGCAGAGGCAGCTAATAACGAAGCTATATCGGCTTGATTGTTCTCATAAAGAACACTGGTTGATAAGTATTTAAAATTATCACTAGGGTATGCCCAGTCATAATCATCAAAATTTATTTTATTAGATCTTATTGTTAAATCTACTCCGTTATCCGGAAAAACACCTAACGACCTAATTCCAACTTGAGCATCATAAGTAGATGCGATTAAATGAGAGTTTCCAAACAAGCATAAATCACTATCTATTGGACTTATGTTTGTTGAGTTTTCCCAATAATACTCTGCGTGAATATATTTATTAGAATCAACAGCTGAGTTAATAACAATTTTAACAACAGTAATGCTTAATTGGTCTGGACAATTGTAGTCTATGGTAAAACTAGCGCTTCCTCCAACAGCAGACACTATAACCTCAGCATTAGAAGGAGTATTTAAACTTTTGTTCCAATCATAAGTTCCTGATCCCGTAAGGGCGCCACTTGCAAAGGTTGTTCCGTTCCATACAACTGTTATTGAAATACTTCCTGAGGTTACATTGTATCCAAGACCTACGTTTCCAATTACATTTCCGAAATTTATTGTAGAAGAAAGATTAGAGTTTACTCCCAATCCGCTTCTAGATATAGATGTGCCGCACGATAAAACCTGCGGAGGTATAGGTACAGGTGTTTGATTCATAGACAATACATATTCATCCATGTAAGGATCAAATGCGCCTAGTTTTTGATTGTTTAAATTTTCATTAAACTCATCTCTAAACCAAGACCTCATTCCTGACTCTGATATTACAGTTAAAGTCTCTCCCTGACCAGCTGCCCCTTGACCAGAAAGCATTAAAACAGCGCCTCTTTTAGAATCTGTAAAATAAGTATCATAACCATGAGAGATAAAACTTTCAGGGTTAAAACTAATACCATACTCCTCGATACGAGCTATTTGCGTCCCCAATATTTGAGGAACCGAAGTAACAACACCGCCTCCCGTTGAATCAGTTAGTTGATTTTTACTTGCCAAAACATAAGAAATCTTATCTTCTTGTAAAACTAATATATCAGTTTTACGTGCGTGCATTTTTTGAATAGGCCCATAAGAAGTTTCTAAATCTTTAAAATTAACTAAACCTAAATTAAATTCATTTAAATTATTTGTACCAGAATTACTGCTATAAATACCGCTGTAAGTCATTCCTTCAAATCTGTCGGCTTCTTTATAATCTTGATTAGAAACCGCCAAAGTTCTTTCACCTAATTGAAAACTTTTAGCTGCTAATTTATCTTTTATCTTATAGCTTTCTACTCCATTTCCAAACGTATACACATCAGAAAAATTTAAACTAATGATAGCGTCTTGAGATGAGGTTTGATCTTGATCTCCATCAGAAGTTCCAGATAAGTGATTTCCACTTGAGTCAATATCAAAAATTTCACTTGCATCATAATACAAATCTGGATTAGCGTCTAAAGGTTCCGACTCAAACACCATTAAAGTATTTGCCCTAAACACAATAATATCAGCTTCAATAGATGATTTTCTATCAGAAGTAAAAGACCTGTTGGCTCCAGGTATACCGCTATTTATACCAAAGTATAACGGAGAAGTTTCGTCACCTGGAATATCTTGAACAAAACCTAATTTTACCTTAAATCTATTACATGGAAGATTACCAGCAAAACCATATTCATTGCCACTAACAAATGGAGGAAATCCACTGTTAGGAACCGAAACATCTACAAAACCTCCATCATAAGTAGCGACAATCTCGTCTGCTCCAAAACCGTTTACATTTCCTGGAGAAGCTAAATTTACATTTACATTATCTCCATCATACCATCTTTTTAAATCGGCATAATCTCTACTAGCAACAAATTGCTGTTCCCATTCCCAAGTATATTCTTTTGCCGAACCAGGTGAACCTGTAGCAGAACGCTGCGCTATAAATTTTAATTTTATAATAGAACCGCCTGGAACACTGTAGTTTGTTGTGCCAGTCACTACTCCTTGAGCATCGAGCTGTGTTGTAAAGCAAGGATACCCTACCTGTCTTTTGGTGGAGCAGCCATCAGCAGAAGTAGAGGCTCGCTGATTCCCATAATCTATAACTGAATCATCAGGAATAGTGACATTAAAATTTTGATTTTTAACATTCATGTACAGCCCAGGTAATTGACTTACCTCTTCAAAGCCAGTTTCACCAGCGTCTTTTAAGAAATCAGTCCCCTCTGGTGTTATATCTAAAACAGTAACTTTTTCTACTCTTGGTAAAAACCCATCTACATCTGCTTTTACAATTAAAGTTTGGCCCTTAGTTACTTTGTTAGCGTTATCTCCTTCTAGTTTAAAAAAGATCATGTTATCACTTGGTCTTACGTAGTAAAAATTAGTAAATATAGTTTCGTAAGTACCCAGGCTAGGTTTAACAACGAATTTATATTTAGAAGCCCAGTAAGGAGCAATACTATTAACTTGAACTACAAGACTGTTTACGCTAATTGAATTTGCTGGTTCAATATAAACTGTATTATACTCAGAAACTAAAACAGTAGACGCACGAGCGTACTCGTCCATGTAAACAATCCCTGTTTCATAATCTCTATTACTATGCAAGCTAGTGGTGTCGTTGTCTGAGGTAAAGGTAATATCTCCACTTACGAATCTAAAAAACTCATACATATCCGTAAGTATAGTAGGATCAACTGGATCAACCGCCTGATACTTCATTGCAATTGTTTGCAGTTCAAAAGTATCAGATCCCGGAGCAGCACCTGTTAAAGCGAAACCCTGCTGATTTGTAGCGTCAGTTATACTGCTATTAACTTTTGTAAATGTGCAAGTTATAGCTGGTGAAGATAAATAGTTATTAAATAAATCTGTTAAAGAACTACCTGTATCTGCTGAGGCTATAGGTTGGAATCTTCCATCAGCTAAAATCCCTGTACCTACCGCTTCTTCAAATTGAGAAGAAGTTACAAGATCATAAACACTTGTATAATCCTCGTTTAATGTAATGCTAATAGATAGCGAAAAAACTCCATTAGAAAATTCTTCGTTATCTATAAAACAATCAGTAGTAGTTGTGCCTGTTAATTTAGCGTGTTCAAATCGAAACGAAAGACCTATTACAGATCCTGTTTTTAATTTTTCCGCAATCTCACTTAAATCAACAGTTATTTTACTGTTCTCTATATTTTCTGTTGTCCCAGAAATAGTGTAAGAAACACCGTTTCCAGGAGATGGAAATCCAAGCGTTATAAAATCTACATTTTTTGAAGTGTAAGAGGTTGAGTAATTTAAAGCAATATTTGATCCTTCAGCACTATTTCTTTTAAAATCATATCCGTCTACAAAATTTCCGTAAAACAATCTATTGCTCATTATTGTTTGAGCTTTTGCTACTCTAGGAACATTGTCATATTGCCTTAATAATTCATCTCCACCTATAGTGGTGTAAATTTTACTGTTCGTAAAAGTATAACTTTTAGAGGTGTTGTCTGCCCATCCGTAATCTTCTTTTTTAAATCTTTCTATTACAAAAATAGTATTAGAGTTTGTGTCTTTGTACAGCAAATCTATTTCCGATACACGACTACTACCGGTACTAAAAGTTACAACTGCTCCATTGTAACGATTAACCATACCTCCGTTTAAATAATTTCTTGTATCAAACGTAAATGTACTTGCTGCAAATGCAGGTTTTGTGAATAAAGAAGTAGCGCTGTACTGATTATCTAAATAACGATACCTATAAGCGAAACAAATAAAGCGTTCTTTTAAGTAATTTTCATTACCAGGTAATGAGACAAGTTTTACAACCGGTACAGGTAGGGGAGTGTTAGTTGCTGTAACATCCTCAAAGCCAGGTGGTTTAACTATTACTGATATATCCTCTTCAACAATTTGATCTGTATTTCCGGAGGGAAAAGGGTAATTTCTATTAATATTAATTACTCTAGGAGGATTAATATCATCTGTAAAAAACAATAGCTCACCATCCACTAAATCTACAGCTGTTATTAAGTTGTTTTTATTAAAATTTAATACTGATAACGTAATAACATGATATTGAATAACTTGATTCTGAGTATTAAAAGAAACAATTAAGTCAAGTCCGTTTGCTTTCCCAGGAAAATTTTCATCATGTATGAACCAATAAATATTCTCTCTCATACCATCTTCATAAGCTCCTATGCAAATTGCAGACGAGGTTAGTGAGGTGTTTTGAAATTGAATAGTGGTTAGTTGCTCATTTCCCCTAGAGTTTTCTACAGCTCCTATTTCAGTAGTTTCGGTAGAGCCTAAACGAACATTCATTGCGTCAACATATTCACCTGCTGGAAGAAGTCTCTCGTCCACAGATTTATTCATTCTACCTGCAATAAAATTTGTTGTAACTATTGGCATATTATTTTATAATTTTATTCTGACCTCGTAAGTTCATTAGAAGTCTTCCAGGATGTATATTACTTAATCTAATTTTTGCGTTTCTCAATAAAGACGACTTATCTTTTCTAGCCCTATTAACAACGTACTCCGTTACTCCAACTCTTCCGTTTAAAATAGAGTATTTTATATAAGCATACACATATTCTTCAAATAATTTGTTTACATGAACATCCGCATCTACACCATTTTCCATTCCATCTGAAACATACTCTAAAACAACAGAAGAAGAAGATAGTATGTTGCTAAAATTAATAACCCCTGCTTGTTTATTTATTGTAAATGTAGGATTTGAATTTGCGGTTTCTGTATTTAAGCCAAATCTAGCGCCTACAGCATAATTAAAACACCATGCGCCGTCTATACACCATCCTTCAGAATTATTGTATGGGCTACTTGAGTTTAAGTATATACTTGGGGCTGTAGAAGACATTTGATTTAAATTTAATTCTGACTCCTGGGGGCTTAAAGCATTACCGTTTTGATCAAATAATATGTTTGAATCATTATCTTGAAGATACGCTGAAGACCAATTAGTTTGAATGTTTTCCGACAAGGGGTGAAGTACTCCGTTTACAAATTGAGATATTCTAACCCAATTAACATAATCTGAAGGTAATACATACCTTAATTGATCCGTAAGATCTAATTGAAGAATTTTAATCTCCTTCATCGCGTCATAATTCAACTCTTGTATCCCTCTTTTAGCATGAAATAATATCTGATACCTTTCTATGTTATTTATCAATTCATGGTTTCCTTGATACATTAACATAAAGTTATTTACTATATCAGCTAAAGAGACAAATTGATAAGAACCCCAATTTGCATCTGTTGGAGCGTTTCCTGAATTTGCATAATACGCGTAATCATTTATATATGCCATAATTATTGTTGTTGTTGATTATCCATTATTTCTGCATTTTGACCAAACTCAATAACTTCTTTTTCTCTTATTTCAAGACCAACGTATTGACATATTTTAGCGATAAGCATTGGTTCGTCTGATAGTGGTAGCTCAAAATCTTGATAGTCTGAAGCTGTAGGATCAAATAAAGGCTCGCCACCAAGCAAAGTTGCATAAGTCCAATTTGGAGTCAAAGGATACCTAACATATTGAGAAGTAACTTGACCTATCTTGTTTATAGTAATTGGAAAAGCCTCTGCAAAAAGAGCGTTTTGAGTATACGCTGGATACCCCATATTTGGTTTTGTTAAAACAGAATTGTTTAACATAGTAATTTTACTTTGAGCTACCCTTTCTGCCTCTAATATGTTATTGGCTGAATAAATATTATAAGGTTTAGGGAATGTATCCCAAACTTGTACTCCTGGAGTCGTAAAAACATTTAGATTTGTTGCGCTTATAACTGTAGAAACAATTGTGTTGTAAGTTACACCGTTTGTAACAGTAGAAGCTATATCTCCAGGCGCTACACCTGCTGCAATAAAATCTGCTGTAGTATCGTTTACACCTATACTTCCTCCATTGACGGAAGTGGTAGTTCCAGAAGCTAATTCTTTTGTGTATACCAACATCTTATTAATCAAATAATAATCAGAAGGCAGTGTATATAGATTTGGAGAAATACTTGAGCCTCCTATAATCCCAGGATTATTTAATAAAGGAACATTTACGTAAAAAGTATCAATTACCTCAACTAGTCCTTTAGATATGTCAGCATATCCTGTTCCAGATTGTCTTAAATTTTCTTTTAGTATTTGATTGTTATATTGATAAAAATAATCCTCAAACATATCCATTTGAGCTTGCTGCGCATATAGATTAAAGTCAGCTGGAGAAATATAACCGTAGTTGTTTTTATTTGCTATAGCTAATACCGTATTTCGTACTTCGTTTATTGGCATAATTAATTCTTTTCACAAAGATAGCAAAAAAAAAGAGGCCCTATTTTTTTTAGAACCTCTCTTTTAGTTGTCTAATTAATGCTGTTATGCATTAACAATACTTGTTACAGCTTTTGGAAGATTTACCTCAAAATAAGGCTTCTGCCAAGATGTAGCTAGTGCTGTTTCCATGTTGTCTAATATAGACGTGTAAACATCGTGAGCTACTTGAGCATCTGTTGTTACTGTTGTAGTAGTTCCATCAACATAGTCGATTGTAACCGTTACCGCTGTAGCTGTTGCTGTAGCAACTGCTTTTACTCCGTCAAGACTAATCAATTGACCAGTGATAGGAGCATTCGTAATTTTAAGAAATTTTACCATTTTATAAAAAGTTTTTAATGGGTTAATAAAGTACAAATATAACAAAAAAAAAGCCACCCTTTTGAGGTGACTAATTTTCAGGTAGTTGCTAATTTTACTTTTTGTTTTTTAATTTATTTTTCAAAAGTTTAAAAACCTCAAGCCCTTCATCGGATTGCATAAAAGAACCAATAATGTAATTTGGATCTTCACCGTAAGGAACTGTTAGCATTTTCTTTTTATTGTTAGGTAGGTTGTAATAGACATCTTTATTGTTGTTTCTATACACTATAAATCCTGCCATCATAAATTGATGTATTGTATCCATAAGCTCTAACATAGGATCATTTATGGTGTCCATAAAATCTTCAGGTCTTGCTTTTGCGTACAAAAGAATATCTCTTTTTAATTCCGGTATAGTCATGTTGTCTACATGGTTGCCCATTAAGACTCTGCATACTGAAGTTAATTTATCTACATCATTAGTTATTTTTTTAGCTTCTATTTGAGCCTCTAACTCCATTTCTACATGCTCTAATTCTTCAGCAGCATCTCGAGAGTTATTTATTTCTTCAAACACCATCCCATTGCTTGGGTGATAGTGTAGGAATTGTTGTAAAGCTTGATTTTGCTTTTCCACCATTAACATTCCGTCTTCAAAAACAATAGGTTCTAAAATTGCATTTCCATCTTGCTCATCTTCAAATGGGCTTTTTTGGTTTCTCGCATATCGAAGAGGCCTGTTAATTCCTTGATCATCATCAAAATGTAATAAAGGAGATCTTTTTGAATGTCGGGAAGCCAACATATATGATAGTGGGTATTGATTGCCTGTAAGTCTGTAGGCTTTGTTTTCGTACTTTTCTTTTTGTTTTGCCATTATAATATGATTTGATTTGATTTTTAAAAAAAAAGGAAGGTTACTAAGAGAACTTTTACATGTATGCCGTTCACCTTCCTTAAATATTAACTACTAACTAATTATGCATCTTGAAATAAGAAGAAGTTGTTTGCACCTAAAGTACACACAGCTCTTTCAGATAGGAAGTTTACTTCCATTGCATCAAGATCGCTATTTCTTGCACCACCAGCAGAACCAGTAATCCAAGTTTTATAACGTCTGTCTTCTGTTTCAGAAGCTCTATAACGAACATGTAAGAAAGGACGTTTTGCATTCTTTCCTAAAATTTGGTCATATACAGTAGTTGAACCAGCCGGAACTAATAGTCCGTTGATTGCTCCTGCATTTACACCACCTCTCATTGTAGGATCGTTTAAGTATTTCCAGTCAGACTT
>TARA_R110000782_G_scaffold10159_4_pt1 | contig 14854 bp, 25 predicted proteins | sample TARA_R110000782 | Tara Oceans TARA_R110000782 (sample SAMEA4397859) | marine metagenome | biome: Polar Biome; feature: [SRF] surface water layer (ENVO:00010504); material: water (ENVO:00002006), including particulate matter (ENVO:01000060) such as... | depth 5 m
TCTGGGATAGTGAGCATTGGATGAATGCTATTATTGAAAATGATCCGGAAGCAATAGAAGAGGCAATGAGATCATTATGTTCTCAAGGACTTGCAGAATTAAAAGAAGTATTAATAACTTTAAGAGTAGCAGCATGGATTTAAACGGATTTATTATTACAGTAGGGATGGGATTCCTAGGATTTGCAATTGGTCTTGCAATAGGATACGAGAATACAATTAAACGATGTCGTAGAGCATTTAGAAATGAAGGTTACGACTACTCACAGTTTCATGAAGTATTAGAAAATGAAAAGTAATTTAAAAGCAAAGGATTGGTTAGCAGAAAACGAATGGCCAGATATCCCAGTAGATAGCGATGCATTTTCACACTATACGAACATGTCAAAGTTAATGGATCAGTTTGCTAAAGAATATCACCACAATGCCCTCGTAAAATGGGCAATCGTAGAAGGTGCATCATTTGATAAACACATATAGTTACTCATAGACTTCTTAGTAGAGTGCTGGTTTATTTCTATAATTCTTAAAGACTGTTATTCTCTCATTGTCCTAGGGAAATTTTTTAAATGTACAGGAAATTTTATATCAGGAGCCCCAGACCCTAGCAATATCCTAGGTCCTACGGTGACCAAACAGGACCCAACCGGTAACAATTAGTCAGATACTTAGTGTAATGCACTGAATTGGTTACTACCCTATAAGGTATCAGATGGACATCAACAACACCCCTCTCAGTATCAAAGTCGTTCAAATGTACTCAAAGTGTTCAAATGACTCAAATTGCCCCCACCCTCAGAATGTACACTTTAAGACCCCTGTGGGATCCGTACAAAAAATAAATTCCTACGAATTAATACTAATATATAGACTATAAAATAAAAAAAAAACAACAATGAAACATTTACAATTATTTGAACAATTTATAAACGAAGCAGTATGGGATATAGGAAAATATGGTACTGAATCATATCCTATAACTGATGGAGGTCTAGAAACGGCAGCATACAACGGAAGACAACTTGGTAGATATAAATCAAGTGAAGCTAAAGTAATTTGGAGTACTCCAGGTCAAGTAGTTTCTAATAAGAACGAATATTCAACTCAAAAATTAACTGATGCTGCGTATGCCCTAGCTGGTCAAGGAGTACAAGTTAAAGAAAAGCAAATCCAAAAAGGTATTTTAGTTTGTAAAGAATTTAAATATCAATTCACAGGAGGTCAATGGTTAGCTACTTTCGGTAATAGAGAACAACCTATGAACATTTATGAATTCATTGAAGCAACAGTTGCATCAAAGTATATTTGGGAAGGTGATAAAAACTATGGAACAAAATAAATAAAGACAAACAATGAAACATTTACAATTATTTGAACAATTTATAAACGAAGCTAAAAACGCTAAGAAGGACATTAAGAAAATTATTAAACTAGTTAATAAGAATATAGAGGCAGGATCTGATAAAGATGATGCTCTTGAAGATGTATTAATAGACGGTGGATATTTTGATGAAACATCAGATGAATATATGGCATTTGTAGATTCTATAGATTCTAAGTTAGTAGAGCCAGAATCTGACTTTTAAAGAGTACTAGAAGAAGAAGAAGAATTGACCCGACATTGTGTTCGGGTTTTTTTGTGTAAAATTGTTAATAACTCTTAGAAAATAAATTCCCAAACTTTTTTTAGTATCACTTTAATTGATTATATTTACTATATAATAATAACAACATGAACAAGGAACTTACAAATGACGTATCGCAATTTATCAATAAATTTGAAAAGAAAATTGCTGATTTAGATGCAAAAAAAATACTAGAATACGGTAGTGACCGATGGAGTCGACTTCCTGTCATTTTGGAAGCTTTAAAAATAATTTCCGAAGGAGATGGTACACTAAAGGGATTCTCAGTAGGAGATACTAATGATTACGGTTGTGTACAAAATTCTAGATTTGTAGTGAAAGCCTATAGTAAAGAACATGCTTGCTTAAAAGCTGCTATACTATCTGGTAATATGGAATGGTATACAACTGGTTTTTATGCAGCTGAACAAGTTGATCTTGATGAACTTATTAAATCAACTAAAATAGTAATTAAATCTGAAACTGAGAAATTAAGTAAATTACTTAACTTATAATAACTAACATTTAAATCAAAAACATGTCAGATACTAGAACTAATTTAAATTGTTAATAACTTTTGAAAAAGAATCGCTCTAGATTTTTTTATATCACTTTAATTGATTATATTTACTATATAATAACAACATCTAAACACCACGAATTATGAAATTAATTAAAAGAACAAAATTACAGTATTTTATCGATGTAAACGGAATGGACGTATTGGGTACTAGCAGTATGGAGACGGTTGAAGTAGTTGATAAGATAGAGTATATTAGTTTGTTAGAAGCTCAAGACTATATAGCAAATAGCTATTTTGGTTTTATGTGGAAATCACTAGAAGAATTTTGTGGAACTATCACATGGAACGAAGAAGAATCTAAAACTATTTAATATGAAATATATCGTAAAAGCAATTATTTTATTACTGTTTTTTGTACTAGGATTTGCATGGATCTCAACATGCCACCTACTTAATATTTTTTGGTCATTTAATTTAAATCCAAATACAAGTTGGAAAGATTCAGATTTAAAAAAAAGAACAGGACCTTACCATTTAAGATATAAAAGCTGGTGGCAATTAATAGTCAGCGATACTATATTTACTTACAAGAATAAAAACAGAACATAATGACACAAGCACAAATTGATCAACAAATACAAAACGACCTAGATGATCACTTAGAACAATGCGGTACTTGGGGAAGATAATTAACACTTTAAAACAAAAGTTATGATAGTATTCCTGCTGATAGAATATTAAATAACATAAATTGACTGATATATAAAGTGTACACTCAAGTACGCGCTAAAACATAAAAGATTACACGTATGAATACACTATTAATTATTGCTATTGTAGTTGCAGTTGCCTCACTGCCTATGATTCTTAAAAAAAGATCTAAAAAGGTAAAGTTGTATGACCCTACAACTAAACCACCTTTAGATGTTGTTAAACCTGTTAACCCGGATTTAGATGTTATTAAACCTGATTTAGAGTTTATTAAACCTGATTTGGACGGACATGGAGGTACTAAGGGAACTGGCGGAATTAAACCTATTAAACCTATTAAACCTATTAAGATAGAACAACCATGGGAAGAAGACGATGCTACTGAAGTAGATAACATTAAACCATTACCTAAAGATAGGATAAAGACTGGACCTGTTAGGCCATTTGAAAACCCCTTTGGACCAACTCATTTAAAGTAGGTCTATTTAAACTTTAATAAAAATTAGAACCCAAGCTATTGTTTGGGTTTTTTATGCACTTTAGATAAATTGTTAATAACTTTTGAAAATAAATGCAATAAAGTTTTTTTGTATCAATAAAAAGGTTTATATTTACATATAACAAATAATTAAAACCAATAAAATGGCACAAATATTCAAAGTAGGTGGTTGTATTCGGGATAAATTCTTAGGAGTAGATTCAAAAGATATAGATTTCACATTCGTTTTAGATGACTTAAGTGGAACAGTAGAACAAGGTTTTAAAGTAATGACAGACTGGATGACTACTCGTGGTTTTGAAATATTCTTAAGTACACCTGATTGTTTTACAATTAGAGCTAAATTTCCAAAAGATCACCAACACGCTGGTCTTGTTGCAGATTTCGTAATGGCAAGAAAAGAGGTTGGATATGTTGAAGGAACAAGACGACCAATATTAGAACTTGGTAATATTGAAGATGATTTAATTCGCAGAGATTTTACAGTTAACGCATTAGCTGAAGATGTTGATGGAAATCTTATAGATATTTTTAGAGGTGTAGAAGATTTAGCTGCTGGTATTTTAAGAACACCATTAGATGCACATGTAACTATGATGGATGATCCTTTACGAATCTTAAGAGCTCTTAGATTTACAATTACCAAGGATTTGACAATGTCTACTGATATATGGGAAGCTATTAAGCAACCAGGAATCTTAAATAAATTGGAATTAACTGTAAGTGGTCAAAGAATCAGAGAGGAAATTGATAAAATGATGAAATTTAGTACTGTTAAAAGTTTTAGACTTTTAATGGATGTAGATGCTATCATTCCAGGTTTTTTAGAATTAATCTTCAAAGATGGAATGTGGTTAATGCCAACCTTTAAAAAATAAAATTATGGATAAAAATCATGTATTTAGAACCGGTAAATATGCCGGCAAGACGGTAAATTACGTATATCAAAATGATAAAAGATATTTTAGTTGGATTCTAGAAAACCGACCTGAGATGTTAAAGAGTCATAAAAAGAAGGTTGAATCAAGAACATATGATAAACCATATAAGAAACCAGTCTATATAGATCCACCTGATGTATCCGACGAGGATATGGGAAAGATAAAACCAGCAACAATAAACGAAGCATTTGACATAGATTAAAAGTAAACAAAAATGAAAACTGATATTGTATTAAGAAAAAAGTTAAGAGATTTTATTGTTTGGCAAAAACAACATAACCTATTAAAAGATACTTTAACTATAGATTACGAATTAGCAGATACTTATTTAGAAGAATTGTCAGCAAGTAGCCCCACTAATATGAAAACAGAAAGCCAATTAGCAATTCTAGCAGAAACTCACCCAGATGATGATATCGCTCTTCGATACATGAAAGAGTTAAGAAAAAGATTCGATGAAACTTATATTTGGTGCCAAGATTGTGACGGTTTAGTTTGTAAAGAAGAAGATTGTTGTTTAAATAAAGACCCTTTAGAAGAATCATCAGACGATGATTTAGATGAATTGTTTAAAGATTAAACAAAATAAAAAAACCGTATATAAACTATAACTAATAACAAACACCATGCCGGAATTAGCAGAACTTAGATTAACAGCAGACTATATTAATAGCAGAGCAGACGGCCTAAGGTTTGACTCAGTTGAAAAAAATCCAGAACATAAATGCGCAGATCTAGAAATTCCATTTAAGAGATTTAAGATCAAAGCGCAGTCACGTGGTAAAGAAATCGTTATAGGTATATTAGATTGTTATAGTGATAAAATTATTCCTATTAGAATTACAATGGGAATGAGTGGTTATTTCTCAATGACAAATACAGGCAAGGAAGCAAAGCACTCACACCTTAAATTTAATACAACAGACGGAACTACACTGAGCTTTGTAGATGTTCGAAGATTTGGTAAATGGAAACAAGGAGTATGGTGGAATAAAGATAGAGGACCAGATCCAACTACAGAATTTAAACAATTTAAAGAAAACATATATAAGAATCTAAATCGTGCAGCTTTTAGCAAACCGATTTATGAAACCTTAATGGATCAAAAGTTCTTCAATGGTATTGGTAACTATTTAAGAGCTGAAATCTTATACAGAATTCCAACGTTAAACCCAAGTATTAGTGGCCGAGAAGCTATAGAGTCACATCCTATGGTACTTGAACTATGCCGTGATATTCCAATGATGGCCTATCAAAGAGGTGGTGGAAGCATCAAGGACTGGAAGAATCCATTCATTGATGAACTTAATGAAAGCTTCTTTATATGTTATGGCGTAAAAGGTATGGGACAAATCGTAGATAGAAACGGTAGAAGATTTTGGTTCGATCCTAAATGGACTAAGAATTTAAATTTATAAATATGACACAAAATGAAATAGCATTAAAAATCCTAAATATGGGAAAAGATGGCTACAAAAACGATGCAGAAGGTTTTAAAAAACTAAATCTAGCAAATGATTTAATTGAAAATCACGTAATCAATCAATTTTCTTTACAAGAGAATCGACATATTAAGGAATTGTTATTGAAAGCATATAAAGAAGGTTTTGATTCGGCAACGGATAGTTTATTAGCTGCTAATAAAATGGTACAAGACAGAAAGCTGTAATAATTACAACAAAATACTATTATGATAGAAACTAAAAATGATTGCAAAGAAAAATACCAAAGTTGGGAAGCTGAAACAAACCAAGATGGTAGCGATGGAATGGGACATTATAACGCTCACTTTACCGGGTATGGAGCAAATGAACACGAAGCAAAGCAAAACTTAATACAGCAAGTTGATAACCTTATTAAAAACCTAAAAAGAATTAAAGACCAAGTTGATATTTAGTACTATTATAACAATTAAAAATAAATTATAATTAATATGAAAAACGTTTTAGTAACGGGGGGAGCTGGTTTTGTAGGCTCTAACTTAATTAAAAGACTGAAAGTGGATTATCCTGAAGCAATTATTGTTTCATTAGATAATTACTTCACAGGAAAGCAAGAAAATCATGTGGCTGGTGTTGAATATTATCGCGGACATACTATGAATGCAGATACTATCTTTAGCAATAGAACATTCGATACTGTATTTCATTTTGGAGAATATTCAAGAATCGTACAGTCATTCGATGACATTAAAATAGTAACTGATTCTATTTTAGTAGGTACTCCTAGAATATTAGAATTATGTAAAGAATGGGGAGCTAAGCTAATCTATTCTGCAAGTTCTAGTAAATTTGGAAATGAAGGTAAAGATGAAAACTTAAGTCCTTATTCTTGGGCAAAATCTAAGATGGTTGAATTAATTAAGAATTACGGAGAATGGTTCGATCTTGATTATGAAATCTGTTACTTTTTTAACGTATACGGACCTGGTCAAATTACGGAAGGATCATATGCTACAGTTATTGGTATCTTTGAAAAACAACTAAGAGCTGGTGAAAAATGTACAGTAGTAACTCCTGGAACACAAACAAGAGACTTTACACATGTTGGCGATGTAGTTAATGGATTAATAAAGGCTTGTAAGAGAAGTGATAAACATGAATGGCATTTAAGAAGTGGTGTAAATGTATCAATGATCGAACTAGCTGCTATGTATGGTAACGGTTATGAAATCATCGGAGAGCGTAGAGGAGAAAGATTTACTAGCGAGGAATTTCCATCAGATACTAACGAAAGATTAGGATGGGAACCTCAAGAAAGTTTAAGTGAATGGATTGAATCAGTTAAAGCATATAAATATGTCGGGTAAAATAGCATTAGTAGGGGCCGGAGCATCAGGTAAGGATTATTTAAGAAGTAAATTTCAAAGCAGAGGATTTGTTTATGGAGTATCAAGCACCACTCGGCCTCCTCGTCCTGGAGAAAAGAATGGTGTAGACTATTACTTTTTAACTAATGACGAATTTAACGAAGGAATCGAAAATGAGCTTTTCGTAGAGTGGCAAGAATTTAACAACTGGAAATACGGTTTAGTAAAACCAGAATTTGAAAGATGTGATGTAATGATACTTAACGCGGAGGCGGTTGATTTATTAGAACCAGAATATCGTGAAAGATTATTTGTAATTTATACAGATATCAGTGAGGATATAAGATTTAAAAGATTAAGTTCTCGAAAGGATTATGATACGCCAGAAAGAAGAATTGTGGAAGATGAAAAACAATTTCGAAACTTTTCTAACTTCGACTGTAAAATAACTAATGAAGATTTTTAATACTAATATATAAATAATTAAACACGATAATACTATGAGTAAAAAACTAACAAAAGACCAATTAATCGCAAATAGAGTTGAGCTTGAAAACGAAGCTAACGAAAAGCAAGCTAACCTAGCAACTACACTATATGCAGTCGAATTTGAAGAAGTTGCAAATATTACTTCAATTTTGAAACAAATTGATAAATCTTACGGATGGACAATTAAGAATGCAGCTTATGTAATTAGCTTATATGACAATCTTAAAGCTAATAAAGTTGCTATCACTAAATCAGGAGACACTGCGACAGTAGACTTAAATTCTTTAGATTTAAATACATTGTACCAAGTTTTAACTAACATTAATGGTACTGGTGTTGAATCTGCAAGAACATTCACAAGGTTATTAACTAATGTTGGAAAACAAATAACAGATGCTATGCAATCTATGGCCGCTGATAATAAAGCGATTCAAGAAATACACGCTCAGCTTGCTGAGTTAGACGCTGGAATTGACCAATTATCAAAAGAAACCGTAGAAGCAGATGAAATTAGCTAGTAAAAGTAAAAATAGAATTGCTATCCTGGACATGGTCCAGGATGGTATATCTACCCAAAACTTATTTGAAGTTCTTGATTTTAAAGATAAGACTGAAGATAAAATAAAACAACTAATATATCCTAACCTTCTAAATAAAGTTACAGAACATGTAATGGAAAGAAAGGGATTTAATAGATCTTTGGCTAGAGAAAAGGCAAAAACCATGATACAATGGGAAGGTACCAATACCAAACCTGTTAGTAACATAAATTTCATGGGTACTTCAAACAAACCTGATATGACATTAGATATTAGTGGAGTTAAAATTGCAATTGAATTTAAGAAAGGTAATAGAGGTTCCGCGCTTCGTGAGGGATTTGGACAATCTTTAATTTATTCAACAGTATACGATTTCGTAATTTATATGTTTATAGATACAAGCGATGAGAATAAGATCGTTAATGGTTCATCAGCAGTAACTGAACAAAAATTCCTATCTAACATTTGGGAAAACTTTAATGTAAAATTTGTAATAGTCTAAAAACTAAAACTTAATGAAAGTATTTGTAACATCTAATCAGCAGTTTGGTCGTACTGGTGCCATCAAGGCATATAAAAGACCATTTAATGATGTATCAGAAATGAATGATCATCTTATTAAGCAATGGAACAGTGTTGTGCGTAAGGGAGATGCTGTATTTGTATTAGGTAACTTAATGTGGGATCCTGAAACTGGAGAACAAATTATTAAATCACTTAACGGTGATATATTAGTAATAGAAGGAGAATGGGATAGAGCAACTGAAGATATTGTAAAGATTAAAAAAGATTCTAGTTTAGCGGAAGCTAAAATAAGATACATTTCAGAAGGCTTTAAGGTAATGAAAGTCCGAAAGTCTGTATTATCATACTGGCCTTTAAAGGATTGGCCTGGTAAAAAGAACAAATCATTTTCTTCTTTTATAGGACATCCTAATCCGAAATATAAAACGGACCATAAAGAAAACGTTATAAACGTAACATGTGACCGATGGAATTATAAACCTATTGAAATTGATAAAGTAACAGAATTATTTAATGATCCTGATTTAAAAAAATAAAAAGCTATGAAATCCGACTAGAATTATCTATGTCGGTTTTGTTGCCTTTGTTGAATTGTTAATAACTTTTCTAAAATAAGTGATACAGGTTTTTTTATATCATTTAAAATGATTATATTTACATATAACAAATAATTAAAGCCACAATATTATGTCAAAATTTACAAGATTTAACCGCCACGAATTAATGAAAGCAGATACTTTAACTGAAATCATGAGTATTAAAAGATCGCTATGGACAAGAGAAGATATTAAGTTCGAAACTCAAACCCTTGAAAATATGTTATCTGGTTTGATGGATGGATATCTTTATGAGAATTTAATCTTAGAAGCTCAAAAGCTTCCAGTTGATCTTTATGAAAGACTTACGAGCGTGTATTTCATTTGTAAAGATTATCCAATTAGTGAAACTAAAGTATTTTAGTATTTTGTGAAACTTTTTGTAAAATAAATGCAATAAAGTTTTTTTATATCAATTAAAAGGTTTATATTTACATATAACAAATAATTAATCATACAACCACAAAAAAATACAAAATTATGGCAACTTACAGAGAAATGACAGAAAACTATTTAGCAACTAGATCAGAAGAAGATTTCACAAAATTATTCTACAGAATTAAGCCAGGATTAACTAGTTATACTAATAAAATTATAAAGGATCGTGATATTGCTGAAGATATTGCAATTAACACCTTAACTAAATTGTGGACTAAAATTGATCAATACGATCCTAAATACCAAATAACAACATGGTTATATAGAATTGCATTTAATGATGCTCTAGGACATATTGCAAAACGTAAGAAAAGTTCTTCTCTAGATGCTTTAGCTGAATTTGGTGTAGAAGTTAATAATAATGGATCTACTCAAGCAACTCTATCTGCTGCAATGGAAGAAGCTTATGAGATGACAGAGCAAGACTTTCTTGATGAAGATGATGAATTAATGGAAAGATACACAAATACATTAGAAGCAATGCAAGGACTTAAGGATATGTATAAAGATATTGTAGTTGATAGATTGGTTAACAATATGAAATATGATCAAATTGCAGAAAAATACAATATCAGCTTACAAACTGTTAAAAACAGAATTCGCAGAGGTAAGGCATTAATAGCAGAAACTGTAACAGCACTATAATGATAGTAGTTGTATATAGAAAAGGCGAATCCGCTAAGAAAAAATACATGAAAGTATTTATAAATGAATTAACACCAGATAGGATTGTTAATTTAAACGCTAGAAAACCTCTAATACCTAATAAATATCCAATTGACGAAATAGGTATTGGAGAATCCTTTATAGCGAGGTATAAGAAAAGGTTTAATATAAAGAATCATGAAATAATATCTTAATGGTAAAAATAATATGCTGTTAAGATTAAATCAATACGAATGAGAACAGAAGTAAAAGGTAAAATGTGGAACGTTGAATTACCATGTAAGCAAATTCTATATTTCGATATGGATGGAGTCCTAGCAGATTTCCACAGGGCAATTCGCGAAAAGGTAACTCCAGAATTAGCAGTTAAGTATGGAGAAAACATTGATCAAATACCTGGAATCTTCAATGATTTAAAACCAATCAAAGGTGCTATCTTTGCATTTCAAGAACTTAGCCAGAAATATGATTGTTATATTCTTTCAACGGCCCCTTGGGGAAACCCTGAAGCATGGATGGAAAAGAGATTATGGGTTGAAAAGTGGCTAGGATTATTCGGACATAAGCGTTTAATCTTATCACACAACAAGCACTTGAACAAAGGAGATTATCTAATAGATGACAGATTAGCAAATGGCGCTGATAAATTTGAAGGTGAACATTTGCTATTCGGTGGGGATGAATTTCCAAACTGGTCTGTTGTTTTAGATTATCTTTTATAGATATATAGAGTATGGAAAGAATAAAATTATTTGAAGAGTTCTTAAATGAAAAGAATGATAATACATATAGTTACGGATGTGTTATGCTATACTTTGATTTTCCGAACATTAAAAAAATCCATGGAGGAATTCTAGAAGAAGATCTTTATGAAGAAGACAATGATAAAACGTTTGGTCTTGAAGATGAACCGCATTGTACCTTGTTGTATGGGTTAGAAAAAGAAGTGACAATAGAACAAGTAACTGAGATTCTAGATAAACAAACATTTGGAACATGTAATTTAGCTAACGCCTCTCTATTTGAGAATGAATACGACGTACTTAAGTTTGATGTTAAGGGTGATTCTTTAATAGAATCTAATAAAGCTCTTTGTGAACTACCATACCATAGTGACTATCCAGATTATCATGCACATATGACTCTTGCATACTTAAAGAAAGGTACTGGTAAAAAGTACTGTGAAACATTAAACGGTGAAGAATATAACGAAGTCCCTTCTTATGCTGTTTTTAGCCAACCTGATGGAACAAAGACAAAGATAAAAATTAAAATAGATTAATGAAGTACGTTAAATTATTTGAAGAGTTTCTAAATGAAGCTAAAGAACAACAAGACCTTTTTAAAGCGTATTTATGTATAGATCCAGGTAGTGGTCACCGATGGTGGTCTTATAAGGATTTCGCAGGAAGCAAGTTTTTTGTACAGCTTACATTAGAAAATTATAAAGATATAGATATTGATCCAGAACTTCCAGTTCTTAATTATAACTCTAAAGTTTGTAAAACCTTATTAGATGAAGGATTAATCAAAGATGATAACGTATACAACCATCCAAAATATATCAAACAATCTGGTTCTAAATCAGAATTTCATAAGATCGTAGATGGTGATGAAAATATTCCACAAACGTGTCACAATAAAGAAGATGCTTTAGAGATTGGATTTCCATTAATCGCAAAACCAGCAGATGGTCATAGTGGTTTAGGAATTCAAGTTTTTAAAGATAAAAAGAGTTTTGACAGCGCTGATCATTCTAAATTGGATGTTTATTCAGAATACATTGATAAAAAGTCAGAACATAGATTATTTAACTTTAAAGGTACTCCATTCTTTTGGATGGAACGTGAACCATTAAACGATAAAGCAAAGAGTGGAGACGGTGATGGAGAAGAAGAAATGCAGTTTAAATATATTAAACGTGATGTATCTACAATTCCTCAAAAGTTCCATGATCTTGTTGAAAAATTCTGTAAGAAATTCAGCGACTTACCATATCTTTGTTTTGATATTATGGAGGATCAAGATGGTAAATTATACATTATTGAAAGTAACTCCCAACCTGGGGTTCCTTATGACTCTACAATAGAAACATACAAGCAAATCTTTAATGATTTCTTTAAGAGGGATTTAGATAAACAAACACTTACCGAACTTGAAAAATTAGCAAAGTTCATGAATGCTAAGACTCTTGAATTAGATCCAAAAAGATTTGAAATAAAGTAAAAATAAATGCATTAAAGTTTTTTTATATCGTTTATTTTGTTTATATTTACATATAACAAATAATTAAACCTAATATAATGAAAATCTTTAATCTATTAATATTACTATTATTACCAATTTACACATTTGCACAAGTTGCGCCAATACAGCGACAAAGTGCAGATGTTTTTTCATGTTCTAAGGAATCTACTCATACTTCACATGAAAAAGAAAAATCAATTAATTATCAAAGTAGAAACCAACAAACCGAAGTTAATGTTATTGAGGTTTTGGCTAGTTATGATGATATGTACGAATTATATCTTTATTTAAGAGACTATTCTCAATCGGGATTAACTGATATTTTCTCGGAAGAGAATTATATGCTTGCAATTAATCATTTTAATGATGAGGTTGTTTTAAATATAGATTCTACATTACAAAATAAAGATTTACAAAGATATACTAATTATATTAGATCACTGGATTGGCATTCATATTATCGAGACGATGTTTCAGCATCTGATGCTTATTTAACTATACTAATTGAATCTTTTGGGAAACTAAATAACAATGAAGTTTTCTGGGAAGAAACTCAAGAACTTGAGGATAATAGATGGGATATTGTTGCAATATCTGATATTCCAAATAGAAGAGGAGAACTATGGAATGATTATATGTCTATTATGGAATTTAGATACGGTTCTGGTTTAAATGCAACCTCTAGAATATTATTTAGAGGATTAAATAATGTGGATGAATCTCTTCTTCAAGAATTGTATGGAGATTCAAATTTAATTAACGTGCTACATCATGTTATAATAAGTTCGCCTGATGTTATTTCAACTAATTATATCGGAATACTTGGATTAATATTAGAAAGACATAGTCAAGGATATTCTGAAGGAACTCCTTTTAACATTGATGAATACATTGGGATGATTGATCAATTAATATCTACGTTTGAATATGGAACACCACAACATATGAAATTAGTTTCAACACTATATAATTATACTGAATATTCATTTGAATCTGATTTTCAAGCATTTAAGGATCAATATTATGATGAACAATTCACCAACATTTATTTATTTAATGATAGCGAGATTGAAATTCATACTTTTTTAGAAGAATCTAAAGCTTATGAGTTATATTTAGCATTAAGAGAAGCTAAGGCTAATTTCTTTAAATTAACAAAAAATACAAGTGCTATTGATACTGATCCAAATGAAGTTATTAAGATGTATATTTTTAAATCCGAAGAAAATTATGAGAATCTAGGAAGTATGTTTTTTAATATACCAACAAGTAACGGTGGAATTTACATAGAATCTGCAGGATCTTTATATACATATGATAGAGAAAGTGAAACACTACCGTTAGACATGTTATTAAAACACGAGTATGTTCATTATTTAGATGGACGCTATAATATTCACGGAACTTATGGTGAACTAGAATTTTACGATTGGAGTACTGGTATATATTCTTGGTGGACTGAGGGACTAGCGAATTACGTTGCAAGTGCAAGCGGAGAAGATGGATATTATATTTCAGAATACAGTGCTAGTTGGATTTCTAATAATGGAGGTAATCATTTTAATTTAAAAGAATCTTTAAGAAATAGTTATAATAATGGAGGAGCATTATATGCTTATTCTGAATCTGCGTGGGGATATCTTAATACTATAATGCCAGAAAATATACATGAAATGTTCGAATTGGTTAGTTCAAATTCTACTCAATCTTTTTGGGATTTGGTAAATTCAATTGCAGATGATAGTAGTTTAGAACAAGGGTATATTGAATACTTAAATCAGGTAACATCGGACTACGATAATAATATCATAGAAGATCCTTTACTAATAGAATACGCATTCTCAGACCCAGAGATTGCCCTAGAAGAACTTTTAAATATCATTAATGATAATAATTTAATAGAAGATTATAATCATGAGGTAGTATATACACAACCCTACAAATTCTTAAGATTAAACAAGTCAATAAGTTACACCGAGGATTTAGATACTTCTATTGAATATATCAATCAATACTTAGAAGATGTGACTATTCAATTTCACCAGAACACTATTGAATTCAGTGGTTTTGATATAATTACAGCATGGGTAGAATCTATTGAATATATCGGCGATGATATTAAATTCAATATTGCTTTTGAAATTCCAGTAAACGGAACACTTAATACTGTAATTGATACTGACGGAGACGGAATCGGTGATGATACAGACACAGACGACGACAATGACGGTGTTTTAGATGCAGATG
>TARA_R110000782_G_scaffold183574_1_pt1 | contig 14819 bp, 8 predicted proteins | sample TARA_R110000782 | Tara Oceans TARA_R110000782 (sample SAMEA4397859) | marine metagenome | biome: Polar Biome; feature: [SRF] surface water layer (ENVO:00010504); material: water (ENVO:00002006), including particulate matter (ENVO:01000060) such as... | depth 5 m
TTCTTTCGCAGTAGCTAAGCTATGTGAAAATCGCGGATCGTTTTCGATCACAACTGCATTTGTCGAAGGTTATAAGAACAATGTTCATATGCTTTCTCAACAAAAAGATTCAAGACTTTTTAATAAGTCGAGAACAGAACAACAAGCAGTAAAAACAGATTACTATGAAATCATAGGTGAGACAGAAGCCAATGACGTAAATGAGCGTCACGGTGACACTCCAATCAATAACTCTCCTCACACAAGAAGAGCAGTTACACTTCAGGATAAAGACTGGGGAGATATGATTGATCGTTTAGATCGTGTACGTCTTCTTATTAACCCTGATGACAGTTATGTAAAAATCGCTGTTGCAGCTCTTAACCGTAAAAAAGATGATATCTTCATCGCCGCAGGTTTTGGTAATGCAAGATCTGGAGTAGATGGTTCTACAAACGTAGCTCTTCCTTCTTCTCAAAAATTAGTTTCTACTAACGCCGCCTCTTCTGCTCTTGCTCCACTTAATGTTAAAACATTAAGAAAAGCTATGAGAAAGTTTGACGAAGCTGAAGTAGACGAAGATGACAAAAGATATATGGGCTTTAATGCTGCTCAGAAAGAAGCTCTTCTCGGTGAGACAGAGATTACTTCTGCTGATTTCAATACAGTTCGTGCTCTTGTTCAAGGTGAAATTAATACTTTCCTTGGATTTGAATTTGTTCGCTCTGAAAGATTTCCTGTTACTCTTGCTTCTAATACAGCCGCTAGCTTTGCTAACGGAACTGTAGATGGTGGAGCTGATACGATTCCTGCAGGATCAAACAGACTTCTTGCTTGGACTGAGCAAGGGATGATTTCTTCTACTGGACTTGATCTATTCGTAGACATCGGACCAAGAAGAGATAAGAAAATGAGTACTCAAGTATTTGTTCAAGGTTCTTATGGGGCCGTTAGAATGGAAGAAGAAAGAGTAATCGAAATTCAGTGTGCTGCAGTAGCATAATGAAAATCAGTAGGTCACATTAGTGACCTACTCTCTAAATTAGTAAACTTTAACTTGAGGTAATAATGGCAGAATTCAATATGGTAAACAAAGCTCTAAAGGCTAGTGATGTAAAAATCGCTCCTGGAAAGCATGATTCAGGAATCAAGTGCATAGTCGATTCATATGTATTTGGAGCTGAAGCGTCTATTGGTGACGAATACCAAATGACAAAAATCCCTGAGGGAGCAACAATTTTAGGAGCTCATATTTTCGCTCCTGCTTCACTTGGTACTACTGGTATTTTTAATATGGGCCTAAAAGCTTATACTAATAAAGACGGTACTTCTGTAGTTGAAGATGATAACTCTCTAGTTCAACTTGCCGATGGTGGTGGACAGGCTGTTCTTAAGGAACAAGCTCTAGGGTCAGTAGCTCTTCATAAAGAAATTGGGAAAGGCGGAGCAGAGCCATTCTTAATTGCTTCTGAAGCGACTGATGCTGCAACTGGTCTAACGATCTATTCAGCAGTATTTTACTCACTAGCTTAATTAAAAACTAGGAAGACACGATGGCCACTGAAGTCGAGATATGCAACTCAGCATTAATAAAACTCGGAGTCGAGGTCATCGTATCTCTTTCTGAACAATCCAAGGCAGCTAGACTCTGCAATGAGCAGTACCATAAGATTCGAGATAAAAACCTCGAGGCTCACTTTTGGAACTTCGCAATGAAAAGAGTCTCGCTAGCGATTGTCTCTGCTGACTCCCCTCCTGTTTTTGGATATGACCTAGTGTATCAATTACCTTCAGATGTTCTGAGGGTTTTAGATGTCAATGAGTCGGGAAATTCTTTCAAGGTCGAGCAGAATCGATACTTGCATACCAACCTATCTGATGCAAAAATACTTTATATTTCAAGAGAAACGGATGTCTCCAAATATAGTTCTATGTTTAAAGAGCTCGTTGCCTTTGATTTGGCAATAGACCTCTGTATGTCGCTTACTCAGAAGAGAACTTTGAGAGCAGATCTCAAAGAGGATAAAGCTGAGTTCATACGAGATGCGAGATCCGCCGATGCCCAAGAGGGTTATATGGATCAAATCATGGAAGATGTTTGGTTAGACTCTCGAGAAAGTTACGGAATATTATAAGAGGTAGTTGATGAGTAGGTTTAATAAGCTCCTGTCTAACTTTAGACATGGGGAGCTAAGTCCAAAATTTTACGGAAGAAAAGACCTTGAAGAATACGGCATGGGTGCTGAGATCTTCGACAATTTTATCCCTATGATAGAAGGTGGTTTTACCCGTAGAGGTGGGACTGAGTATATTGCCGACCTCAATAATGTAACTATCGCCCTCGGAAATGATAGAGGTCCCGCTTTAATCCCTTTCGTAGTTTCAAAAGATGAGGCCTATGTAATAGCCATAAACCCTTATGCCACCACCTCCGCCGCTAATATAATAGAGGTCTGGGAGAATGATGGGACTACTGAAGCTTTCACCGACTTCACCTTTCGTAATAATGTAGGTTTAGTTGATCCCCGAGGTTTCGATTATGCCAAGGTGGGGGATGTAATGTGTATCACCCATAATTCAGGAAATTTACAGCCTTTCCTTATATGGAGATCCTTTGATGGAGTGAAATTCTCTTTTAAAGGAGCAGACTTTACTTTCGCAAGTGGAGTCTTTAATGATATAGCCTTCCCTAATCCAGATCCTTTTGTCTCTCTCCCTTATAGAGATACTAATATCTCCGCCACTACTATGATAAGCAGTGGATTGACAGGGGTAGTCACTTTAACTTCTAGTGCAGCCTTTTTCAATATCGGTCATATCGGTACTTTTTTTAGAATTAATCATGGCGGAAACAATACTGGAATAGCTAGGGTCACAGCTTACGGAAATACCACAAATGTTACCGCTTCGATTGTAGTGGCTTTAACTGCCCTAACTGCAACCTCTGACTGGGAAGAAGCAGCTTGGTCAGACTATAGAGGATGGCCAAAGACGGTTGTCGCTCACGAACAAAGATTCGCATTTGGTGGGAACCAACACCAGAAAGATACTGTTTGGCTTTCCAGATTAGGGTCAACCTTATTTATGATGCAAAAAAGACTTGCTCAAGATGTAGCCTCGGGAGCTGATACTTCTGGGATAAACTATTTTATCGATACTAATATTCCCGATAGCCAAAAGAGCTATTCTGGCGCAGGAGTTCAGATATTAGAATCCGACCCTTTCTCTTTCACCCTTGCTTCAAAAGATGTAAACCCTATCACTTGGATGAGTTCAAAGAGGAATCTAGTTATAGGTACTTTAGGTGCTGAGTATATTGTAAATTCTGAGGGCGGGTTATCTATCCTCACTATTCAAGTCAGAGAGCAAACCAGTTATGGCGGATCTCCTATAAGACCTATCGGACAAGCTAACGAGGTTTTATATCTTTCCAGAGATGGCCATAAACTCAGGACTTTTAAATACAATGATTCAAACGGATCTTATGTTTCTGCAAATATATCTATTATGGCGGATCATTTAAGAAAGCTCGCAGGTACAATCGAAGAGAATAACGCTGATAATTTTGAGTTCCTTTCTATGAGCTTTCAACAATCTAGCGAGATTATATGGTTAACTACTTCATCAAATACCTTAGTCGGGGTCGTCTACTCCAAAGAGAATGGAAATATCTCTTGGTTTAGAACTACTCTTCCTGGCCTTGTAAATGTCTGGGGAGTTTGTAGCATACCTCACGCTGATGGGGGGTCTGATGATGTATGGATCTCTCTTGAAAGAACTGTCGATGGAACCTCAGTATTTTACCTGGAAAGAATCGGGACTCGCTTTGATGCCCCTACTCTTGAAGAAGCTAATACTGATGTCGAAGAGAATCTCCCAAGGTTCTTAGACTCTCATGTAAAAATTGATAATACCGCGACTTCTATTACTGATACTGTCTCAGGTTTAGACCACCTTGATAATGAGACTGTTAAATTTATGTATCGTGGAGAAGATCTCGGAGACTACCTAGTAACTGCAGGAGATATAACTCTATCAGCAGCAGCTCAACTTAAAGTAGATACAGCGGGAATCGGATTCGTAGGAATCGAATATACCTCTATCTTCCAGTCCCTTGATGTGGAAGCGGGTGGAGACTTAGGCTTCTCAGAAGGTCATACTCAGAGAATCGAAAGAGCTGACGTAAGATATTACCAAACTAGGTCCGCTAAAGTGGGATCACCCGATACTCAAGATCCTGTAAGCTTAACTACTTCGACTAACCCTAGAGATCTATACTCAGGAGTTCATGAGACTAGAGTTCCTCTTTCTCCTGATAAAGACCAAAAGATCAAAATTGTCGCAGATACTCCCCAACCTTGTACTGTCCTAGCGATAGCCTTGAGAGGGTCCACCGATGATTAAAACCTGTAAAACTACTATCGAGCATTTAGATTATATCGAGTTAGATGATGAGCTCCAAGATTTCCATATGACTATGGTTGCAAATATCATGGACCCTACAAAAGATATGATCTCTCTGTTCTCTCCTTCTGGGAGAGTTATCGCTATTACAGGAGTAAATCATTTAAGATTAGGTGTATGCGAAGCTTGGATAATTAGAGGTAAAGGAATCGACAACCACAAACTAGATTTTTTTAGAACTATAAAAGGCTTAATAGAGTTCGTCTTTGAGTTTATGGGAATCCATAGATTTGAGATAGCCATTCTAAACGAATGGGAAAAAGGCCACAAGTGGGCAAAAACTTTAGGGCTTGAATTTGAACATATTTGTAAAGCGTATGACTCCCTTAAAAGAGATCATGCAATTTATACGAGGATAGTATAATGGCAACAGGAGCAGCAGTAGCGGCGGTCGCGGGAACAGCGATAACAATAGCAGGGCAGCGAAAAGCGGCTAAGGCTCAAGAGGCAGCAGCTAACAGTAATGCTGCTCAGAAAAGACTTCAAGCTATGGAACTTCTCGATAGGTTTGAAATTAACTCTCAAGGTTTGAAAGCAGAAGGTGAGCTTATGAAAGCTCAGCAGCAAACAAGTTTTGCAGGAAAAGGGATCGATATTGGTTCTGGTTCTGCCTTATCTGTAATTGAAGAAACAAATTCATTAGTCGCAAGACAAATATTACTTGATAGAAAAGAAGCAATCTTTAAAGCTTCACAGCTTCAAAGAGGCGCTGATACCGATACGAGACTGGCAGGAGATATCAGATCTGCTTCTAGACTCGCCCAAGTAGGGACTTTCCTTAGTGGAGCAGGTAGCGCGGCGGGATCTCTTTCAGGTGGGAGTAAATCGTGAGTAAAACAATAAGACTTTCCTTAGGGAAGATAAGTGGGAGCCCTCAAGCTGCTCAAGAGTCAGTCTCTCAAGCCGGAATGGTAGGGAATGAACTTGCCAAAGTAGGGCAGACTATTGCTAGTACTGGACAGAAACTAGGCTCTCTTGTCGAAAGACGTAGAGCTGAGGAAGCCCGAGCGACTATCTCTCAAGAGTCTACCAGGAATAAAATTGAATCTAAGGCTGAATTTGAGAATCTAAAAGAGCAGTTCAAAGATAACCCTTTAGGGTTAACTAAGGAGCTCTCCAAGATTCAAGAGAAAAGACACGCTGATACTCTGAAAGGAATCACTAGCGAGTTTGCTAAAACTAAACTTACTGAAGACTTTGAGATCTCTAGATTAGAGAATCAACTGACTTCTACTTCTCATGAAAGAGTCCAATTTACTAAGAAGGGGATCGAGCAAGAAGTCCGAGGCGCTGAGGAAGAAGCTCAGATGGACTTCCTTTATCCTCCATCAAGTGAAGAATATAAGGTGGATCTTGCCAATACCTTAGACCTAGTAAATCAAAGAGACTGGGATGATGACACTAAGGACAAAGTTTCTAAGTCAATTATCAAGACCAGAACTAAGGGAGTTCTTACTGGTTATATGGAGGGTGGGCAGAACAGCGATTTTAATAGAGCTGAGAAGTTAGTCTCTGACTTAACCGAAAATGGCCTACTCTCTTCTCCTGATGCCAAGGCATGGGGAGATAAGATTGACAATGAGCGTAGACGAAAAATGAATGATGATATCTTTAGAGAGTCTCAGTCAATCAAAGCCGCAGAAAAGGCTTTTGACAATGAGCAATGGGCGCTTGGTGGGGAGTTCACGAAAGTAGCTCAAGACCCTAATTATGATCCTACTGCTACTATCAAGAGTTTGAAGACTCGTGGAGTTCCAGTTCCATCTAATTTCAAGATAGTCTCTGAGACTAAGATGAGCGATACTCAAAAATCTAAATCTGATAATATTAAGTACTCTGCTCTTGAAGAGCTCAGTTCTACTTCTGATATCCGTAGAGTCAGAACAATAGTAAATAAGTCTACAATGTCAGGAGCCCTCTCCGCAGAAGGAGCCCAAGAGGTTCTTAACTCTGCTTTAATTAGAACTAACTCAAAGGCCAATACTAAGGCTTTCTCTGAGTCTGACTCAGTTTTAAAGAAACACGCTACTTCTGGGAACTTCTTCGATAAGACAACTGATCAAGAACTTCTCCACGATATGAAGATCCAAAGAGATAAAATTGTCCAGGCAACTGGAGTCTCCCCATATGAAGCTAGTTTGATGACTCTTAAAGAATTTGGGAAGAATCTCCCAAGTAATAAGATCTCAGGGCTTAGCTCAGATACAACTACAATTAAGGGAGCTAGAGAAGCCCTTGAGGAAATTGTACAAAAACAGAAGGATGAGACCTTAGACGAGAAGAAAGCAAGTAGGATGTATAGAAGAGTCGAGAGGATGATTGAGCTTATGGAAGCTGATAAGTCTGTGACTCTTAAAGAATTTCTAGGGAGAAATAAGTAATGAAAGATATGTATAACGGAGAGTCTAAGGTTTCGGCGGCTTTCCAGGAGAATAGCAGATCAACTGCCTCTGAAGGTTCTTCTTGGGCTGACATTATGGCAGAGAGAGAGTCTCAAGGAGCTGCAGTTTCAAAGCAAGCGCCAAGAGAAGAGCAGGATGATGAAGCGGGTTTTCTCGCTAAAACTGCCGAGATGATCCCTTCCGTAGGTCATGGGATCCTCAAGTCTGTTCAGGAGACTGGAAACTTAGCTCTCGAGGCTTCAAATGGGATCAACAAGTTCTTATCACAGAATGGTGCAGAGTTCTTAGCAGGGACTACAGACCGTAAGATGATGGACTGGGCGGACGATCCTTCTCTAGTACATCAACCAGAATACACCGCAGGAAAATTAACTTCCGCAGTAGCTAACTTTATGGCCCCTATGGGAGCTTTGAACAAAGCTACGAAAGGAGTCAAAACAGTCTCTAAATTAGCCAAGTTCGCTAAGGCAGGATCCATCGGAGCTGCTATTGATTTCGCTGCTTTTGACCCTGAAGAGAAGAGACTTTCCAATTTATTAAGAGAAAATTTCCAATTTAGAGATCCTATAACTGCTTATCTAGCCTCAAATCCTAAAGATTCTAGGGCAGAAGGTAGGCTTAAAAATACATTAGAAGGTCTTGGAATCGGTATCGCTGCTGAGGGTTTGACCAGTATGGTTAGAGCCTACAGAGCAAATAGAATAGCAAATAATGTAATCTCTGATGGAGCTGAAGTTACTCAGAAAGCAGGTCAGATCGATCTTCCTCTTGAAGGTGGTGGAACCCCTAAACTAGATGCTGACGGGAAAGCTATTGATGAGGTTATCCCTGCTAAAACTGATGGACCTCCAGAGATCCCAGAAGAAGCAATGACCAAGATAAAAGGCGAAGTAAAGGCCAATAGACCTTCTCAGGCTCCGATTGAAGAGCAAATTGATATGGGTTTCGGTGAAGTCACTTTAAAAGAAATGAGCGATGAGGACTTAGGTCGATTCATAGCTGACCTAGATGAAGCCCCAACTAAAGGTAAAGTTGGCAGATTCAATCTAGACATTATACAATCTTCAGATGACCTTAAAAGGTTAGTGGGAGCGATGGCCAAAAGATCCGATGATGGGATTGAAGTCGTCACTAATGAAGCCACTTTAGCAGTAGCTCGTAAGGATATGGCCAAAGGTTTAGGTCTCACGGAAGAGACTCTCCTGGCCCTCCCCGAAGGATCAGTCCTCACCTCCCCTCAAATGGTTCAAGCTAAGGCAGTATTATTCGCCTCTAGGGACTATCTAGCTGAATTAACTGAACAAGTTATCAAGAACCCATCCGAAGCCAATAAGGCCAGACTTGCCATGCAAATGGATAAATTCGGCTCTATTCAAAGAGCTTGGATGGATGCAGGTACAGAAACTGCAAGAGCCCTTGAAATTAGAAAGACAACCATTGACTTAAAAGGAGTCGCTGAGCAGAACAGATATCTTGATGATGTCGTTAATCTTGCAGGTGGATCCGATCAAATAGACGACTTCTTAGAAGCTGTCCAAAAGATGAGCCCTAAGGAGAGAGGCGCTGCCCTTTCTAAAGCTTCTCGCGGGATGACTGACGGGAAGACTATGGGAGAGATTGGCCGTGAGATTTGGATTCATGGCTTATTATCTGGACCTACTACCCAAGTGGGTAATTTTGTAACCAATACTTTAAATTATACTCTCGCTCCTTTGGAAAGAGGACTTGCAGAAGCCTCCTCTAGACTTGGTGGAAATACAGCTTCATCTATTTCTAAGGGTGAAACTGCTGTGATGCTTACACAAATGACTGATATTGGTACTTATATGGATGCTTTCCGTATGTTCAATAAGGCCCGTAAATCTGGAAAGAGTGGGTTTGGTGGTGGAACTAAGATCGATATTGAGACAGCTCTAAGCTCTGAAGCTAGAGGATGGGACCCTAATGGAGTCGCCGGAAAGTCGATTGATTTCCTAAGCCCTTATATTCGTTGGGGGAATAGATACCTAACTGCCGCTGATGATTTCGCCAAGCACTTAAATTACCAACAAGAAGTCTCGGCACTTGCCCATAGAAAAGGGATGAGAGCTCAAATTGCTAACGGGATGGATGATGCAGCTCTTAGAGATTTTATTGACGATGCTATGAGGAATCCTGATAAGTCCATCAAACATGGTGCTTTCAAGAAGACTCAAGAAAATACTCTGACAAAAGATCTAGGGGATATTAACCTTCCTGGTTTTAAATCTGGTGAGACTAAGATGACTTCAGGAGGTACTAAGATTACCTCTCAAAGTGGTCTCGAGTCTTTAGAAGAGACAATTAAGAAGATCCCAGTACTTAGAAATATTGCTCCTTTTACTAAGATTTCAATGAACATGACTGAGTTTGCCGTTAATAGAACTCCTTTCGCCAAAGGCCTTAAAGCTGATATTGCAGCGGGTGGGATCAAAAGAGATGCTGCCTTAGGTAGAATCGGTGTAGGGATGTCAGCTATGGGGATCGCTTCATATCTGACAACTCAAGGGAATCTAACGGGATCTGGTCCTAGTAATATGAACGCTAGGAAAACTCTAGAAGCTAGTGGATGGCAAGCTGATTCTATTCAAATGGGTAATTATTCCGTTAAGTTAGATACTCTCGGACCTATGGGCGCTATCTTAAAACTCGCTGCGACTTCAACTGAAATAGCAGGGGCGATTGATAGAGACCAAATAGATGGAGCTCAAGACGCAATTATGCAAGTTGGGTTTGCGATGGCGGAATTTGCCACTCCTGAGTTTATTACAGAAAGTTTCTCTGAATTTCTTGAAGCCTTAAATGGGGACGAAAAAGCGGTAGAGTCCTTCGTATCTGGTGTTGTAGGTAGTTTAACTCCAATGTCCTCAGCGGTCCGATTCGCTGCTAAGAAGACTGATGGAGTTAAAAGAGACTCAATGGGAGATCCTAACTCTGCGATCCCTATGATTGATAAAATACTGAATAATCTAAAAAAGGGTATTCCTGGCCTTAGCTCGGATCTTCCTGCTGTTAGAAATATCTTTGGTGAAGTCCAAGAAAATCACTATTCTCTAACTGGAGCTCATCCTGATGATGTAGTTCTAGGTGACAATAAGGGTGATGCGATCTCTGATTTTATGAAAGAGACTAATATGACGGGTCCAGGAAATATAGATAATGACGAGGCGCTAGACTATCTAAAGATTACTAAACCTTCAAAAACTATATCCTTCTCAAGCGGAGGAATCTCAGCTCCTCAGAAATTAAGTCCTAAGCAATACGAGAGATACTCTCAATTAGCAGGTGGGCATGATCTTGAGACCAATGCCTTTGGTGGCGCTACTCTTAGAGAGTCTCTAAATGACGAGATTAACAGCGATTTCCCTATGTTAGGGAACGGAGAGAGAACTACAATGGCCAAAATTTTGGTAATTAATAAGATAGTCTCTGAGTATAAGAAGGCCGCAAAGGCTCAATTAATGGCAGAAGATCTTGACCTAAGCGATAGTATTCAAGAAGGTTTTATGGAAAAGGCCCAGAAAACTATGGGCGGTAGTGTAGACTTAAACTTATAATCACTTTAAGGAAATAATTATGAGCGTATCAAATTTAACCACAGAGCAAACTTATGATGGTACTGGATCTCAGTCCGATTTTGCGGTGGCCTTCGACCTAATTGATAATACAGTTATTGTCGTGACTCTTATTGATGAGCTCACAGTAGATACCGCCACTAAGAGTGGTTTTGCTGAGACTCTCCAGACTATCACGACCCATTATACACTTGACGCGGATCCCGCGACTTTAGTTCAAATGGTAACTGATCCTACAACTGACCAGAAATTGAGAGTAGAGAGAGTTTCTCCTCTGACTCAACCGACTGATCTTCAATCGGGAGTCGATGGAGAAGAAGCTACTGAGACTCAACTCGATAAGATAGTCCATGTAATCCAAGAGCTAGATGCTCGAATTGATGCAGAGGAAGCTGAGACTGGTGCTACGGCGGCTGTCAATGCGGTAGCTCCTGATTGGATAACTGCCACGGCTTATACTTTGACTCAATTAGTGGTTCAGAATGGCACTCTTTATAGATGTGAGACAGCTCACACTTCAAATTCTTTTGATACTGATTACCTTTCTAACGGTTATTGGATAAAGCTTCTAAGCGGTAGAGGTCCTGCAGGTCTTGACGGATCTCAAGGACTTCAAGGAGCCACAGGAGCCACGGGCGGGACTGGCTCAAATGGGGCTGCGGGAGCTGACGGGGATGACGGATTAATAGTCGCTATCGCAAGTCAAGGTGAAGCCCAAGCCGGAACTGAAAATACTAAGGCCATGACTTCTTTAAGAGTAGCCGAAGCCATTTTAGCTCAAGTTCCAGTATCTCAAATTACAACTAATCAAAACGCTATTACTGCTGCAAACGCAGCGGCTAATGTACTTCAATCTAGAGTCACGGTTCTAGAGTCTTTAATTCAACAAGCGACTGGGAAATTTGCAGGCCAGCAGATCCTTCTCAATACTCAAGCGGTTGCGGTTCCTCTTATCGGTCTCCTAAATGGTGGAGTTCTGGATCAAGGTGCAGGACTTTGGAGAGAAGAATCAGGTACAAACTTTGCGAAGGTTCAAATGTATGTTCGCAGGATTACAACTACTGAGGAGAGATTTTCTTCTTGGGATCTTATTATGCAATATGTAGACGGGGCTTGGTTAATCGGTAGAGATGCCACTGACCAGCTAGATGCCACGTTAACTTTTGATGGAGTGACTTTATCGGTAGCGACTGACGGTAGCGGTAGAGGGCAAGTTTCTTATATTTCAGACACAATGGCAGGAGCCGATCATGATGATGCTTCTATCATCGCATGGTTAGGACAGGAGATTTCTAAATGAATAAGTTAATTTTAATACTACTCACCTTTTTATCATTAAATGCTCACGCATTTAAGCATATGGATGCAGGGGTAATTGTCGGAGATAGACAAGCTCCAGAGACCTCGGCGGCTTTCCAAGTCGAGTCTACTACTCAAGGGATGCTCGGACCTAGAATGACCGAAGCGGAGAGAGATGTAATCACAGCGATTGAAGCTCTTATGATCTATAATACCACTTCAGGATCTTATGAGACTTGGAATGGAGCTGCTTGGGTAAGTCTAGGCGGAGGCGTGGGGATGCAAGACCCTACCGCGGTTGACGGTCAACTCCTTATAGGAAGCACTGGTATTGGATATGTCTCGGGATCCCTTACAGGAACTTTAAACCAAATTACGGTAGTTCCTGCTTCAGGAACTCTAACCTTAAACTTACCTCAAGATATCAATGTCGGAGCTAGTCCTACATTTGTAAGTGGAACTTTCACAGGTCTACTCCCCAGTGCCTATGTGAGAACAGACGTATCTTCAGGACTCTCTTCAGTAGTCAGTATTCCTTTCTCTGACGTTACGGGCATTGTTCCAGCAGCTCAGGGTGGTTCAGGCTTAGACGCGAGTTCAGCAGCTAACGGAACCTTCCTTATAGGTAATGGCTCAGGCTTCGATCTTAATGTTGTATCAGGTACAGCTAATCAAGTTATAGCTACTCCTTCAGCAGGTGGGTTAACACTCTCTGCTCCCCAAGATATTCACAGCGGAGCATCACCTACCTTTGTAAGTGCTACCTTCAGTGGAGTTCTTGCTAACGAATACTTAAAAACTGATGGGGCTTCGGGGCTTACTTCAGTTTCATCTATACCTCTTTCAGATCTGACAGGAATACTTCCGCAAGATCAAGGCGGTACAGGTTTAGATGCTTCTGTTCTTGCTAACGGAGAGATCTTTATTGGTAATGGTTCAGGTTTTGTATCTGCGACTGTCACAGGAACTCTTAACCAAGTAGCTGTCACGAATGGTGCAGGTTCAATCACTCTATCAGCTCCACAAGATATCCATGCCGGAGCTAGTCCTACATTTGTGAGTGCAACTTTCTCAGGAGTCTTACCAAGTGAGTTTCTTAAAACTGATGCTTCAAGTGGGCTTACTAGTATTTCTAGTATCGACCTTACTGCTGATATCTCTGGTATTTTACCGATTGCTAATGGTGGGACTAATAGTTCTACAGCTCTTAATGATGATCGCATCTTGGTTTCTTCAGGCGGCTCAATCGTTGAAGCTGCGGCCTTAACTGACGGTCAATTGCTTATCGGCTCTACGGGTGCTGCGCCGGTAGCGGCCAACCTCACAGGAACAACTAACCAAGTTAACATTGCGAATACTTCGGGGACTGTAACTTTCTCCCTGCCTCAAGATATTCATACAGGTGCAAGCCCTACGTTCTTGGCAGCAAGTCTAGGTAATGTTGATGTTGTAGGGAATATCATTAGCTCTAGTAATGCTAACGGGAACATCACTCTGACTCCTAATGGAACTGGTGCGGTAGTAATATCTTCAGACCTTCAAATTTCTGGAGACTTCATCACTGTCTCTTCTTCAACTATGGACGTAGACAATGCTACTATCTCAGTCAATGTGAATGGGAATCAAGCTGCAGCAGATGTGAATGATGCCGGACTTATTGTAGTCATGTCTGATGCAACTAACTCTACTATCCACTATGACAGCACCTTAACTTCTAAGTTCGCAGCAGGTGACATCGGATCAACTAGTGAAATAGTTACGGTTTCAGATGCTCAATCAATTACGAATAAAACTTTAATACAGGTAGACAACCTAAGTCTTAATGGGAACACCCTTTCGAGTTCAGCAGGTGACATCATACTAGATCCTACAGGTAACATTAACTTCCCTGACCTGACAGCATCTCTACCTCTACAGCTCGATGCTTCTAACAACGTCATCGCTGCGGCAATTGATTTCACAAACCTTACGGGTATCGTTCCTCAAGACCAGGGTGGTACAGGCCTAGATGCTTCTGCCCTAGCTAACGGAGAGATCTTCATTGGTAATGGTTCAGGTTTTGTATCTGCAACTGTCACAGGAACTCTTAATCAGGTAGCTGTTACAAATGGTGCAGGATCAATTACACTAAGTGCTCCTCAAGATATACATGTCGGAGCTAGTCCTACATTTGTGAGTGCAACTTTCTCCGGAGTATTACCAAGTGAGTTCGTTAAGACTGATGCTTCAAGTGGGCTCACTAGTGCCTCTTCTATCAGCTTAACTGCTGACGTTTCAGGTGTTCTTCCGATTGCGAACGGTGGTACAGGTTCAGCTACTCAGAACTTTGTAGACCTAACAACTAACCAAACTATCCTAGGGGATAAAATTGTTAGTGGAACTCTTACTACTACTCTTCCTTTTAGTGCAGGACAATTTGCTACTGGAGATTTACCTGCAGCAGCTTCTTTCGATGGTTACATTGCATATGATACGACTCTTAACTCTTATGTGTTCTCTGATGGGACTACATGGGAAGCTCTAAGCGGAACATCAACTACTGTCAGTGCAGTTAACCTTGTAACTACTGAGATAGCAGACGGAAATGTCGCAGTAAATGCTATGACTATAAACCCTGCAGCAGGAGATCATACTGTTAGTTTCAACACACAATATTCTACGGCAGCAACCCTTGCCACAGCTCAAGCAAAAACAGAGCTTGCCGCCTTGGTTGTCGCACTAGAGGCTTTACCTATAGCGGGTGGAGCACGTGGGTTGGCGTTTGGTACTGAAATAATTAATGCGGGAGTCTATGATCTAGTAGGAGCAGCAACAGGAACCGCCTCTGCAACATTAACCTTAGATGGTCAAAGCAATCCTAATGCACTTTTTGTTTTTAGGATAACATCGTCGCTTACTATCGGGTCTTCATTTACAATTAATTTAATAAATCAAGCCAATCCTAACAACGTATTTTTCTTAACTACTAGTGGAATATCAGTTGCAACAGGTTCAGTTTTACAAGGAAACTTTATAGCTAAGACAACTGGATCAGCAACGACCTCTACTTTACTAGGTCGTTTACTTTCTACTGCAGGAGCAT
>TARA_R110000782_G_scaffold68436_2_pt1 | contig 14778 bp, 20 predicted proteins | sample TARA_R110000782 | Tara Oceans TARA_R110000782 (sample SAMEA4397859) | marine metagenome | biome: Polar Biome; feature: [SRF] surface water layer (ENVO:00010504); material: water (ENVO:00002006), including particulate matter (ENVO:01000060) such as... | depth 5 m
TAAGAAGTTTCCAGTATTTTCCGCTATACCTCTAATGACAACAGTGCCTGCTTGTGATGCACTGACAGCGGGAATAGTATTGCTATTGGAATCTGTTTGATTTATTACAATTCGTGTAGAAGTGTTTTGTGTGGTTTGATTACCACGAAGGTCTCCAGCCGCAGGGTTACCTACAATTTCAGTCCTAAACTTATATGGGAATATATTAGGTGCTTCCGCTCCTGTTGTTCCTTTCTGACCCTTCTGTCCTTTAGTTGCAACCCCTGGTGCTCCTTTAGCGCCTTTAGTTGCAGTACCTTCTGATCCTTTAGGACCCTCGTCTCCTGGCGCTCCTTTAGCGCCCTTGGCTCCATCTGTTCCGTCGTACTGAAAAGAAACAGTAACGTCATCTTCGTTGGTAAATGGATTACTGTCACTAGAAGAGGTTATTGCTCCTGACAGTTCTATTTCTCCACTAGAAGTAGTACCCTCTGTAAACGCAAACTGCAAAAAGTTACCGGTATTTTCTGCTATGCCCCGAATAACAACAGTCCCTGCTTGTGATGATGTGACCGCAGGAAGGGTGATACTGTTCGAATCGGTTTGATTTAAAACAATCCTTGTAGAAGCATTTTGTGTGGACTCATTACCTCTAACTTCTCCAGTCCCAGGGTTACCTGAGGTTTCAGTTTTAAACTTATATGAAAAGATGTTTGGGGCCTGCGCTCCAGTTGTTCCCTTCTGTCCTTTAGTACCTGGCGCTCCTTTAGCGCCCTTAGTTGCGGTACCTTCTGATCCTTTAGGACCCTCGTCTCCTGGTGCTCCTTTAGCGCCTTTAGTTGCAACTCCTGGTGCTCCTTTGGCACCCTTAGTTGCAGCGCCCGGTGCACCTTTAGCGCCTTTGGTTGCAGTACCTTCTGATCCTTTAGGACCCTCGTCTCCTGGTGCTCCTTTAGCGCCTTTGGCTCCTTGGGCACCACCTTCGGCAAAAGATAAAGTTATCTCTTCTCCATCACTGAACGGAGTACCTCCGCTACTGCCTTGTACAGTAACAGTACAGGTTATTATTCCTGTATCAATTGCAACACTATTAATGTTAAAGTTTATAAAGTCTGTAGACGTAGACACAGATCTTACTAATACTGACCCAGCGCTTGGGGTCGGTATAGTGTCTCCATTTTTGTCAGAAGAGTTAATAACAACAGAGGTAGACGTATTCTGAGTTTCATTATTAAACCTAGCAACACCCGTAGCCGGGTTTCCTGTTACAGCCGTGCTAAACGCATACTCATATGTTGCAGCAGGCAATGGTCCTTGCTCTCCCTTAGATCCCTTTGCTCCCGGTGCGCCCTTAGCGCCTTTGGTTGCAACTCCTGGTGCTCCTTTAGGACCCTCGTCTCCTGGTGCTCCTTTAGCACCTTTGGTTGCAGTACCCTCTGATCCTTTAGGACCCTCTGCTCCTGGATCTCCTTTAGCACCCTTCGTTGCGTCTCCTGGTGCACCCTTAGCGCCTTTGGTTGCAACTCCTGGTGCTCCTTTAGTACCCTTAGTTGCGGTGCCTTCTGATCCTTTGGTTCCTGGTGCTCCTTTTACTCCTGGTGCTCCTTTAACCGAAGTACCATCTGCACCTGGTGCGCCCTTAGCGCCTTTAGTTGCTGTACCCTCTGACCCTTTGGTTCCTGGTGCCCCCTTTACTCCTGGTGCTCCTTTAACTGAAGTACCATCTGCACCTGGCGCTCCTTTGGCACCTTTAGTTGCTGTGCCCTCTGATCCTTTAGGTCCTTCTGCTCCCGGTGCGCCTTTAGGTCCCGGTGTTCCTTTAGGTCCTGGTGCTCCTTTTACTCCTGGTGCTCCTTTTATTCCGTCTCCATCAAGACCTTTCTCACCCTTCTCACCTTTGGTTCCTTGTGAACCTTTAGTGCCTTGCGCCCCTTTAGGACCTATCTCACCTTTAGCACCCTTCTCTCCCTTTGATCCTTTGTCACCTTTAGAACCAATAAGTTGTTCTACGGCTCCATTATTAATGTCAATAGATATAGGGCTGGGTTGAGTAATGGTTATTACATCACCAGGCTGATCAGTTATAATAATATCGATAGGTCCTGTGTCTGACATAATTTAGTTTACAATATTTTGCTGTACATCGAAAGTTCCGTAGAACCACGTTTCTTTTTCCCCAGTCGCTGTTAGGTTAAACTCTACACCATATACATAAGTACCAGCATCAACGGTCATGATAGCGTCGGTAATAGTTATAGTAAGAAGCCCCGCGGCCGTTCCTGTGATGGTTATATTTGAATTAGATATAATTAATGGACCATTGTCATATTCCCTTACTTGCATTTCATAAGTATAAAGGGTCAGATCAATAGCCGTTCCTGTTGAGTCTTTTACGTTTGCTTTTAGAATAAAAGTGTTCGCCCTTCTACAACAAATGTTTAATTGAGAAGCCGCAGAAAGGTCTACGTTTTTTGGGGTTTGACATCTGCAAGCAGAAGAAGATTGGTTACATGAGTTACAGGCCATTGCTATTGTATATTAGTTAAGGCACCAGATAAGGTTTCGTCCAATGGGGGTCGATCACCTTTTCTTTGCGCTATTAGTTTACTTTGAGCCATGGCTTGTCTGTCTATCCTTTCGTCTTTTCTATTCTCCGATTCTGTATTCTCTGCCTGTCTGACTCCACTTTCTATTTCTTGCTCAACAATATCGTATTGGCCTTTGAGTTGCTCAATCTGCATTTTGTACTGGTACTCTAATTCCATCAGTTGAGTTTTTATTTGTCCCTCTAACTGCATCCGCTGTATCTCTAGTTGAGATCTCATTTGTTCTTTTTCCATTTCAGCCTGTGCAGCCATTTGTTGAGACTGAGCATTCATCTGCGTTTGCATCTGCATCTGCTGCTGGGCTTGCTCTTGTTGGCTCTTTATTCTTTTCGCTCTTCTGACAACTAGCAATCTCTCCGCTTGTTCTACGTCCCTTAATTGCCTAATAGCAATAGCATCCTCTAAATCTATTTCTTTTTGACCCAGTGCTATTTGAATGTTTTGTTCTAGATATGCTTTTTCAGAATCATTCATTTCAGTAACAACCATGACACCGAAGTTGTACATGCCAAGATTATCAAATGAAGAAAGAACGGCCATGTTGGTTTCTCCTACTGCGTTGGTGTAGATGTTATAAAGAATACTTTCCTTAGGAATGATTTGCAAACAGCGAACGATATCGTCACATACCTTCTTGTATAATACGTGTGCCGCATTTGTTATATCATATATAGCATTATTACCGGCTGACATTGCCTGCTCTCTAACCCCGACAAGTGCATCACCCTTAGGGGTAGTGCCATCCATTACTTCGTTAATACCTGTGGCATCTCGGATCATTCGGAGATAGTGATTGTATATGTTTACTAGTTCTCCAATGTTTCTGATAGCATTACCTATCTCTCTTACTGGGGGGTTTTGGAATCCTCCTTCTGGATTTTTAGACCTGTAATAGAAGACACCAGTCTGCTCGTATATGTCTTGTATCTCCAGGGGTTCTAGGGACCCTCCTTTTCCTAGTTGAACATTTTCTAGTCCCTCAATATCTATAATAAGTCCATCAGGCTTTGCCTTAGCAATAGACTGCTGAATCTTTAAGTGTGTAATCTGAAGCATGTCAGCAAAACCAATTACTGAAGAGACCATAGACTTGGGGATCATGCCCCTTATGTTGGTAGCGACTATGCTGTATGATAGTCTGGCTCTACTGATGTCATGAACATTTTTTGGGATGTTCTTCTTGGGTCCATAGTTATAAATGTGATCTGTTCCTACTATAAGTGTTCCCCCATATACCGAAGCATTGCTCATGTACACAGCCTCCCTGTCGTAAACAGATTGTTGAGGAGCATTGTATTCCGTGCCTTTATGATAGAACCCAATGTTACCATATGCAGATTCTTTCTTTTCAAATATTATGTCATCAACAGACATAAACTCAAACTCTAAAACCTCAACCTTGTATTCATCGTACCCCATTTGGAACCTGCTGTTGGCTCTGCTATATCCAGACTGAGTAGAAGTGGAGAACTGATCCGGTTGGTTGCCGTACTTGTTCATTACCGTCTTTGCAATCTCTTCGTATTGGCTCTCTGTGAATTGATCACCGGCCACTCTCTTGAGTTCCATTATCGTTATGTAACGAAAGTTTCCTGCATATGTTAGGTCAGTAAAGTTTGGATCGTCTGTCCAGTTGTGTACGAACTTTGCTGGGTCTACATACTCCTCCTTGATACCGTAGTTAGGATCATTAGATCTCCTGGCTATGCCTAGACCTGTTACGGCCAAATCCTCTACACACCTTCTGTATATTGCCTCACCAAAGTCATTCCACTTTAGCGTCATCTCTGTTGCTAATTGAGCGGCTATCTCTGCATCGGTCTTTACATTGGTGTCTATAAATATTTCTGTCTCCTCTGGGGTCTCAGGGAGAGAGGCTGGGTCAACGTCTACGTCAAGACCAAGGCTCTGTGCTTCCATAAGAATATCCTTGTTCTCTATCTTTAATATTGTAGCGTTTTTCTTCTTGTCTTTTTCAGATCTAGACAGTGGATCTATTGCTTCTATATTTGGGTACGGTGCTCTAGATAGTATTTTATTAACCACAATCTTAACGAACTTAGGAACAATAGGGACTGGGGTATAATCTAAAGTAAGAAGAGTTCCCCCTCCTCCATTAGGGTCTAATGAGTTTAATATTTTTCTATAAATAGAAGTGTCTTGAGTTCCTTGAGCGTAGTCTCTACATCTCTCTATCTCTGCGTTTCTTCTTCCATATAATGAATTAGAATAGTCGCTGCCCACCCACTGAGCAAACATAGCCTTTGCGTACTGAAGACCATATGAGTTGTCTAATTTCTCTTGCGTGCTTGCTAATGGGTCTGGGAAAGATGACTGTCCCTTGTTATATTGATTGTTCATACTCAATGAGGGTAATATTGCAAATATACTTCAATTAATTATCGTATAATTATCTGACCGGGTCTAAAGAATTTCTTTAAGTTCATGTCAGATTGGGGTTTTTTCTTAGGTGTGCTTTGGGCTGCAAGGAGTGCAAGGCCGCTAGAAATAGAGAGGTCAAACTTTGTTCTGTCGTCTACCTTGAAGTTGACCCAGTCTTCGAGCGTTCTTTCGAAATACATATTCCCGTACTCTAATGTTTCCTCGTTGAGGCCCACGTAGTTGTGTACATAAGATTCGATAGCCTGAGCATGGGCCTGAATTATGTCTTGTGAATTTGATGGTATACCTTTTGTCTTTGTCTTAGTTCCAAAGCCAGACCCGATATGTGTAGGCCTTTCCATTAGCCAATCTGAATAACCTCTTGACTCAAAATGCCTGGCTATACCATATTTGTTGTTCTCTATAAGAATAGGAAAGCCATAATACTTAGATGCCATCAGAACGTCCTCGTAGAATATTTTTGCTAAGGGAGGTCTAGATGCGTACTCGGCTACAAAAGTATTAGATGGGTGAGCCATGTTAAATTTATTATATAAATGACAAGCACCTTTAGAACCCCTACCATCAACAGTGGCATCAATATCATAGGAGTCAACGCCTCCACACCCAAGCCAGTCATTCGATGGTTTTGGTAGGTTCCTTAGTTCGTCAGGGGGAAGCCATGATACTCTCCATCTTCCATTGGGATCGGACTTGAACATAACCTGAGTATCCTGCACCCCTTCGTTCCAAACAAAGTTTCCAACGAGAACAGGGGAGGGAAACATCTCCTGGTTATGCTGCACCTGTTCATATATCTTCTGCACATTAAACAGTGATGCCTTTGCGCTATCTCTAAATGCTTCAGCCACTGTAAACGGAAACTGCCTTATTACTTCGTTAAGTTCATAGGAGTCTCCTGTTAGTGCTTTTCTTTCGTTCTTTAAAAATGTTCGAGCGCCTATCTCAATAAACTCTCCGTCATTAGATGGAACAGGGGTCTTTGGATCTTCTGCAACAGGTAGGCCATACTCGTTAAAGAATCCTTCTAGTGCATCGTGTGATGGAACAAAAATAGAGTATAAGCCACTGCGTGTTCTTCCGTTTTCGTTTCTCTCTAGTGGGTTACTTGCTTCATACAGGTCCCTGAACTGCCTTCCGCCTTTGTCTAAGGGATTAACGGTGCTTCCTACTAATGCTTTGCCCACAATCTTTCTACCGACCAGCAGGCACGTCCTATGGATCCTCCAGGATTCTCGGATATCAGTAGGCCTTTCCCATTTTCCAGCCTCATCTAAATATAGAATGTGAAGTTTCTCTCCGTCGTATGCATTATTGGTTGTGCTCTTCCAGTTGATTACTGTGTTTAAAGCCTCTCCGCTTTTGGATGTTTTATTTTTTTTAGTTATTCTTTTTGATGGCTCCCTGAATGCTAGTTCCATTCTGGGGTTAGTAGTTCCATCCTGAATTGGCTTAAAGAAAAACGGAAGGCTTTTATAGATAGGGACAACCTTTTTCATGAAGATATTCTCCTGAGCGTCCGCACCAGTCTTAGACATTAGGCCTAATAGTTTTTCTTTTACTTGTGTCCCTTCGTTTACCAGTATTGATGCGGACATATTGGTGTACCCTGAACGCCTACACTTCACATATACCTGACCTAAAGATCTAGGATCTTGTGAGCAGGCCTCAAGGTGTATATAGAGTTCACGCTGGAAGTCCAGATAGTCAGGATATCCGATGTCAATTTTAGACCACTGTAAAAAGAAGTAGTGGTTGCCTGTGATATAGGTGGGTAGTCCGTTGTTGTAGAACCAAACACCGCTGCGTCGTCTTTCATATTCTTGTGCAATATAAGATGTATGTACCTTCCTGAACGATTCAGGCATTGTTAACCACTCCTCCATAGAGGTTACTTTCCTTAGGTCTTCAGGCAATGATGTTCTCTGCCATCGCTGTTCTTCCTTTGGGAGATCGTAAAATAATATGTTTTTCTTTTGAGGCCTCTTGGGTAACTGTATATCAAGTTCTGCGATTACAATATTGTCTCCGGGAGAATTGTCAGGGCATATGTTTACTAAAGTGTCTTCGTTTAATTTTATAAGCCCAGCCATAATATTATTCCATTAATAGATCTAATTTTCTATCCCAAAGGTTTATTGCTATAGCACTTCTTAATCCGCTGTTAACTGGTTGAACAGTGTGCTGATGATTTCCTGCATCAAATATAACAAGGCGATTAAACCTTGGCTTAACAATCTCTGGTTCATTATCTATCCCTGAAGAATAAATTGCTAAGTCCCCTCCTGTTATGTCAAAAGGAACTGGATAAAATACTGTCCCAATTACCGGAGGAATAACCTTTCCGCTTCTTGCCCACTCTGCCTCGTCCTTGTCAAAGTGAATTGGTAGTTCTTTGGTGTTCGCGTCTGGACCAAGTTGACCAGTCCAATATTCAAACCCCTCTATTTTTACCCCTTTATAAGGAGAATTTTCCCCCCATAATTCTTTTATTAATTCTTTCTTTAATGTATTGGGTTCTTGTTCCCACCATCCGTCATACCAATAGTATTGACCATTGTTGTTAAAGAATGTTTTGTCCTTCGCTATATTGTCTAGAAGGGTTTTGTTTTGAATAAAGTCATCTATTATAATCATAACTATTAGTATGTAAAATTGTTACTCATTTCCAACTGTCCTTGTTGTAATTCCCTATTTCAAAGATGATCTTATCTTTTTCATAAATTAAATCTGCCACTTCTTGATCCATATATTTAGTTACCTTCTGATGACCGTTCTCATCATACTCATCGAACTTATTCTCAAAACTGTGATTGTTCTGAATTATATTGCTCACTTTAAAATCTTCCCAGCCTTCAATATTATCCATTAAATTAGGGATGCTTTCCCAGTCCTCAATCATGTGCTCTAATCTAATAAACCAGTTAGGTGTACCCAACTCTTTCCATTGATGCCAGTAGTGTAGGTCTACATCGTTAGGCCAATGTAAATACCTATCACCAAAACAATATTCCTTAAAAGTAGAAGGTACACCATCCTGTAGCAGATCAAGGTAGGCTGACATTGCTCGTGTATAGGGATTTCTAATCATACATATAATTTCATATCCTTCGCATCCTGGTGGAATACCTTGTTGGTGTGTGGATGTTCCAAACTTAAATGTCCCCTTTTCCATACAAGTGTATCTGTCTCCTAGGTGATCAAAAACACCTATATTAGTTCTACTGCCACATCCCGCAGTTCCCCAGTAAATTAATTTGCGTTCTTTATTATAGTTCATTTTGAATATTTTTCTGCAAATCCACCTGAGTAATCCTGCTCTTCTTTTAACTCTCCCTTGTCCTGAAGCGTTTTAATTAACTGCTCTAGTCTTTCTCTTTCAACAATCAATTCCTTAGCATCAACGGCTGTTTGTTTTATTGCCTGGAGTTCTGCTTTTCTTTGAGACCCGCTTAGTTCCTGATCTACAGGCTTTTGTATTTCACTGATCATGTGCTGTATTGCTATTTGCATAGCCTCCTTTAAACTTACAGCAGTTTCTACGTTGTTATACTTCGCTTTTGACTTTGCCATATATGTGATTTACGTATGTTCGAAATAACTTTTCACCATCAACATACATAACATAGTCCATGTTTTTTCTTATGTAGACTTTGTCACCCACCTCAAGGCCCAACTCCTTTAGTTTTTTTGATCCAAACTTTACATAACCATATTGAGTGGATTCTGGTTTCTTTTGAGGTAGTAATTGAATGATGCTACTTTTAAGTTCTGGCTCTTGCTCTCCAGGAATCAAGAAAACCCACTCCCCTAATAGTTTTATTTCCCCTGTCTTTTTGCTCTTGTAGGCGTAAGCCTGACAGAAGAAGGGATCTTCTCCTCCATCAAACATAACATAGTATAGGTCCTTATACCCATGCACATACTGACCCTTTCTTTCGGTGGCCTTTAGTTGCTTTTCATTCTCCGGTAAGGTTAGGTGATTCCCGCCAAGGGTTACGTGGTGATGAAAATAGAGGGTGTCTCCTTTCTCTACTCCAGTTTTATACTTAGTAGGAACGGCATGAACCACGCCTTCCATAGCCCTATGTTCAAACTCATTGTATTTAGAGTCAAGGTAAAATTCTTTATCGCCAACAGTGAACGTATCCGCTGTTGCTTTAGGTATGTCTACAATAAAATATCTAAGAGGCTTCATTCAAAGTCGCAATCGTGTTCAATTAAACATGGCATGTCGTCTATGGTTTTCCATAGCATTACACCTTTCTCTGTATCAAATAAGTATACAAGGTAACGACGAATTCCGTGTTTAGCAAATACTCTTTCGTCTAAGACGATAGAATCCACGATTGCCCCACCGGCACGTTGCCCCACAAAGTAGGCCATTGCGTCCTTGGGATTTTGTCCAATAACAATTTTTCTAATAATATCCATTTAATTTTATTCTTTTTCATTTTAACTTCCACACGTTTCGCAGTCGGGGTTGTCTATGCTGCACGAAGAGTCTACCGGTACTTCTTCTAAATCGCTTATCCAAGAACTAAAAGCGTCCTTTTTCTTTTCTTCCATTTGTGTGTGTTTAGTTTAGGTTAATCCAGTAGTTGATTTTATTTGAAGGACCGTGGGTCTCTTCGCTTTCCTCATAGATGCGCTCCATCGCGTCGAACATTGCATCTATTTCTTCCGTGTTCTCTGCGTTAAAGCCTGCAAAGAATTCATAGGAGATTTTGTTTGTGAAGTGTTGTGTTAATGGTGTGTCCGTAGATAGACCAAAACAATAAGACGCTAAAAAATCTTCAGTAGCATCATGGTTTTTTACGATCTCTTGAATCTCGTCCATCTTTAGTTTGATGGCTAGAAACAATTCTGCTCTCTGCCTACTGTCCATCGTCAGAAGTTTGAGTTAGGCTCTCCTTCTCTTAATACCCTTACTGTACTATTCCCTGTAAGTTGAACCGAATCGGATGAAGATACTTTTACTTGATAAGTTAATCCACCAGTAGCATATAGGCTTCTACTTAATGATACCGTACTTGTTCCCGCGACCAGTGTTTCTGAGAATTTCATTATACTTCCAGTGTCATGTATAAGTTGTACCGTAACAACTTGAGATCCTCCTGTTGTTACTTCTAAATCTAATTCAAACCTATACTGATTTGTTGTGTCTATTTGAATGTCTGTCCTTATTCCTGAACCGTCTGTTAGTCTCACATCAGCCGTAGCGGTTCCAATGGCAGTAGATGATGTCGCTGGAGATGTTCCTGCATCAAGTCCGTAAGTTGGTGCAAAAGTTATATCCAAACCGGATGACGCTATAGTCTGTGCTGCTACCCTTGCGGTAAAAACATTTATGTTTGCCGATATTCTACCCTGAACACTCGTGGCAAGGTCTGACGTTGTAATAGATTTATATGATGAAGTTGATTCATCCCAGATTAAGTACTGATCGTTATTGGCAACATTTTCTGCGGTAAGCGCAGTAAGTGCTGAAGGGTCGGTAAGACCTACTGTACTTCCTGTTGCTACTATGGGACTGTTCGCTGTAATGCTCGCTGTACCTATAGGGTTGGTAGAAAGATTTCTTTGAACAACAACACCACCAGCACTTAACATCAATGCTTGGTTATCAGTAGTGGATGTGTTGGCTGATCCTATCTTTAGTGAACCGGTTGTTTCTACTGTGTCCGTTGATAATTTTAGTGCGCTATCGTTTCCCGCTCCATCTTGTACAACTTCTTCTGTGGCTGACAACTGTGAGGTGGCCATCTTTAATAGAATACCAAATGTATCTTTAATTTTTACACCGCTAAGACTTCCCATATTATTACTTTTGAAACAAAGATACCTATATCATGAAAAGTTACACAAGCCGAAAGAAGTTATTTCGGGAGTTCGCTAAGAAAGAGTCTAAGGATATCCCCTACACAAATCTTAAAAACATACATTTCCTATATAAAGAGGCAAAAGATATTCATGAACTAGGAAGGGCGGAGTTGGATTTTATAATGTTTATCTATGACTATGAATTCTTCACCATAGAGCACATTGCTAAAGCCCTGAATAAGAGCGAGTCACGTATGCGTAAACGGTTGATCTATAAAATGGTTAGTGATGGGTGGGTTTATAAACACTTTGACAAGTTGACACCTAGTGCTAGTGTAGAAGATGCATACTTCAGGGATGAGACTAAATACAACTACAGAGTAAGGTATGCCATAACTCAAAGAGGTCGTCTCGTTGTTACTCGTTTATATAGAAAGATGAATGGGGAAGAACCTTTTAAGACCTAGTTCTATATTTCTTTGTTTTGTTTGCTATCTTTTTGGGTTGAGCCACAAATTGCTTTCCCCTTTTTGTTCCCTCTCTTTTTGCTGCCGTTGTTGCCGCATACTCTTCGTCGCTCATGTTTTCTATGGCGGCCTCTGGGAGGTATCTCTCCCCAGTCTTAGAAGACTTTTTCCCGGACTTGGTTCTCCATTTCTGGGCTGTCCAGTTCTTTAATGATTGTTGTGACTTACGTAATGCCATTAGTTTCTGTATCCTCCTCCAGCGGCCTTATATGCTTTCGCTAACATCTGTGCTTTCCTTGCAGACCATTGTCCTGCGTTGCCTCCTTTAGCCGCGGCCTTGATTCTATTGAATATTCTTTTGCGCAATGTTGGCTTAGTGTAGTTTCCTGCCTCGTTTACTTTAGACTTTTTTTTTACTTTGCCTCCGTTCTCGTACTCCATAGTCTTGAGTCTACTCTTCGCTTCCTTGGCCGCATTTACTTTCATTCCCATGTCTGCCTTCATGGCCTTGTCATGGGTTACTATCCTAAATGGAGCAGATGGACTAGCACCTTTGTGTGGCTTATAGTCTCCCTTCATTAAAAAGTGACGGCCATTCTCTGTCATCCAGTGAAATCCTTCAGGGGCTTCTACTTTTTTACTGTCTTTGGTTTTGGTAATTTTCATTTTTTCTGTGAGAATTTCTCTAGGCCTGCAATCCCAAACGATCCGAGAGTAACAAACAAGAATGAATTATATATGAACTCATTGACTACCAGGTCTTTACCCAACCAGCCACTTATTAAGTCTACGATCATTACTACAATCATAACGGCAAACGACATAAAACCAATTATAGTTTTTTCGTTATAGTTATTGTCATCTTTAAAAATATCTAGTAGACTCATTTCAGTATGTGTATGTGAGAACAAAGTTAATAGATTTGATCATTGTAAAACCAAATGAGACACCATGAGTTTTCTTGACGATATACTTCAAGTTCGATTATCTTCTAATGAATATATTAAAGATTCACAGGATAAAAAACAAATCTACCTACATCACACAGCAGGATCCTCTAGCGGGGAGAGAACAATAAATTATTGGAACCAAGACAACAGAGGGCGAATAGCCACATGTGTATGTATATCTAATACTGGGGCAGCAGAAGGTGATGGTAAAATAGTCCAGGCATTCTCTAGTAAGTACTGGGCATATCACCTGGGGATTAAACGTGAGGTGTTTGATTCTTACAATCTTGATTATGTTCCTTTAGATAAGCGTTCCATAGGTATAGAACTTTGCGCGTGGGGACACTTAGAAGAAAAGAAGGGTGGTTTTTATAACTATGTAAACAAAGAGGTTCCAAAGGAAGAGGTGTGTACATTAGAAGAACCATTCAAAGGGCATCGTTATTATCATAGGTACTCTGACGAGCAGATAAGAAGTACAGAGAACTTGTTAAAATATTGGAAAGAACATTATAATATTAATACAGAGTACAATGCTAGAGATATGTGGGGAGTTTCAAAGAAAGCACTAAGAGGAGAAAGTGGTATCTTTACGCACAACTCTGTGCGAAAGGATAAGTCAGACATATTCCCTCAACCAGAGATAATAGAAATGTTAAAATTGTTATAATGGCAAAGTATCGTAAGCAAGTTCCTTTTGCAGAGAACAAGAATCTTTCTTCTGGCACAGAGGTATTCGCTCCCATGGCTAAAGAAGTTCCTGCTTTTTCTAAGATGTTGAAAAGTAGAGACGGAAGAGAGTTATTAGTATTGAATGGTATTGTCTTCGACGACTCAATGGCGAAAGGCGGAGGAGTTGATGCGGGATGAACTATAGGTTTAGACCCCTTGAGGAAGGCGGTAAACTTTCCGCTGTAAAGAAACAGATTAAAGCATATCGATCTCCTGCAAAATTGGTTGACAGGATGAGCGCTTTTATCGATCCACCAGAAGGAGCGCCTACTCGTGAACAACAAGTAAATGATTTCATAGGAAAGCCAAAAGAAAAAGCATTTGATTACGCTGAGAGTTTAGTAACCTCTGGAAGTGTAGAAGGTGATCAGCCCGATAACATACGTCATGCATTGGCCGGAACATATACTGCACAAAATATAAGCAATATGATTACCGGAGGTTATAATTCTAACATCATAACAAACATAATTGGAGATGCCGCAGGTTTAGTTACCGCCAATATACTGGGCGCGGGGCACGAAGCAAAGCATTTACCCAAGGCATTAAAAGAAGGATACGGAAAGAATGGACTCCGTGGTGTATACGATGCACTAAGAACTACAGGAGAAGATGTCGCGAACAACTTCGTGGGTTCCATACTAGGTGTTCTTCCTAATCTAAAGCCAGGAGATGCTGAAGAGATTATAACAGAGTTAAGTTTCTCTGGTATATTACCCGATGGTATGTCTGATCCCAGTATGAATATGTATCCTAAAAGAAACAATGATGAAAAATAAGTTCGATAAAGGTGGAGCGTTCAAGAAGTTGGTTGCTCAACTTATGAAAAAAGGAAAGTCCAAAGAGTCAGCACAGAAGATCGCTTATTCTATAGGCGCAAAGAAATACGGAAAAGCAGGAATGGCCGCCAAGGCTGCTGCCGGACGAAATGCATAATGATTGTGCTAGGGATCTTGTACGGAATGATAATATCCTCTTTTGTTTTCCTCCTATACACTTTCTATAAGGATGAAAAATAGAGTCATAAACTTTATAAAAATAATACTGCCGGAAGCATTGATGATAACTGGCGGGATGCTACTCACAACAGGGACTATTAAATCTCTGTTAGGTATTGTATGTATATATCTAGGTGTCCTAATGAATAGGCAAAATAAATTATAGATCTAGAAGAGTTTAAGGGGAAGGATGTTATAACACGGGTTGCATTTCCATTTTTTTTTCCGTAACTTCGAACACGTCTTTGTGTTGACAATATGTACAAAGACCATATCTATAAGCAGAAAGCGTAATATAGATTGCGTCGTACATCGACGAACAACTCGACATTCAAAAGACGAAACTCAGTGTGCCAGGGCTACTCCTTTGCATAAAATTTAATAGAGTAATTAATTGACAGAGGGAACGCATGATATACAACGAGAGAACAATAGATAAGACAGTAAACTGTACCCACAAATCAAATAAGCACCGTGTAGACATTCTATTACACATGGACGCAGTACAGTATCAGAACTTAGGGAAAGATAGTACCAAGGCTGATAAGTTATTCGTTAAAAAACGAAGCCGCACAATCTATAAGGCGATCGCCAAGATTGATCCACTACTAGGAAATTCCTTTCTCCTGCACCAGGATAAATAATCGGGTGTTTACAGCGGTAGTACCCTGAAAAAATTCCTCAGAAATAAGTACCGGGGGGATTATATATATATACGTACGCGAGCCGAGGCAATCCGAAACCCAAACCAAACACTAGGGGGGGGTCTTTACTGCCGAAATGCGCGCAAGGTTTACGCGTTTCCCCAGCAAGACCGAGG
>TARA_R110000782_G_C14818697_1_pt1 | contig 14640 bp, 12 predicted proteins | sample TARA_R110000782 | Tara Oceans TARA_R110000782 (sample SAMEA4397859) | marine metagenome | biome: Polar Biome; feature: [SRF] surface water layer (ENVO:00010504); material: water (ENVO:00002006), including particulate matter (ENVO:01000060) such as... | depth 5 m
CCGATTACCCCAATACAGGGGTCAATCTTGCATGCCGGTTCACATCCATGTGAATTTCCTAGTCTTGTTCCGTGGCGGCGAACCGCTGTTGTGCTTCGAAAAGTCGGAGCACAGCCGTAAGCACGAATTGAAGGACGCCAATCGGGCCGATGACCTGTATCCACTTGAGCTGAACTGCGATCACCGCAGTGGCTAGGCGGTTGTCGGAAAAGGCGCGGGACGTCAGCTTCCACAGGTACCAGCAGAAGACGATCCCGAAGATGAGGCAGGCGATGGCGGCAACGTGATCGAGGTACTTTCGGATCCAATTGGGAAGGAAGCCTTCGAACAACTCGACCGTTACATGCTGTCCGGACTGAAGCGCAGGTGCCAGCGACAGAAAGACAACGTAGGTGAAGGCAATCTGAGCATAGTCGTGCGCCCACATCTGCGGTTCGCCAAAGGCGCGGGCCAGGGTTGCGCCCACCACGATCAAGCCGATGGCGGCGATCAGAAGACAAGCGACGAAGGTGAAGAGGGCGTTTACGCCCTCTACCGTTCGTTTGAAGCCCAGGTAGGGCTGAGATTGGTAAAATGCCATCTCGGCACTCTTACCGACCGAAAGCGTAAAGCGTGTCGACAAGATGCTTGCCCAACTCGTCGGTCACTTCGCCCATGGCTTCCTGATAAACCGGGTCCCAGGTTTGCAGCAGGTTTGCCAACTCTTCGTCGGTGACCTTATGGTAGGTTGCCTTGGCCTTGATGTTCTCGGCTTCCTGGACACTCACTTCGCGAAGCTGCTTGGTGCCCTTCACGGTGGTCTCGTTCGACAGATCGGTGACGATCTTCTTCTGCTCGTCCGTCATGTCGTCCCACACGTCCGCGCCGACCAAGGTGATCAACATGTTGCCCGCGAACCCGTAGTCCGAGAAGTAGGGAGCGACTTCGTAGAGGGAGTTGGACAGGTAGATCGATCCCGAGATCAGCGCGCAATCGATGGTGCCGTTCTGCAAGGCCGGATAGATGTCCGACGCTGGCAGAGAAACAGGACTCGCGCCAGCCGCTTCCATCTGCTTGGCCTGCCAGCGGCCAGCGGTCCGAACCTTCTTGCCGCTCCACTCTTCCACGGATTCGAGGATCTCACTGGTACAAGCCAGGCCGCCCCCGAAGGCGGGCATGATCCAGAGCGCCTTTGCATCATGGGGCGCCAACAGCTTTTCTACGTCGGGAAAGATCTGTGGCATCGCCTCTTCGGTCAGCGGATTATTCACCGGGACGCTGAGGTTCAGCTCCAGATAGCCAAAGGCCGGGATCGTACCAGCCATGGCCGAAGCCACACCCATGGCGGCTGGAACCACGCTGCCTTGAATGGCATCGAGCGTTTCCGGAATCGTCACTAGGGCCGAGTTTGCGACCGGCTCAAAAGTGATCTCGCCGTTCGTCGCGGCGGATACCGCGTTGGCCCACTCGATACCGATCTTCGAGAATTCGTTGGTCTCGTTGAATGGCAGTGAATACTGCATGTCGGCTGCGGCTTGCGTTCCGATGATGCTCGCAATTAGCGCACCTGTCTTCAGTTTTGTCATTTCTGTTTCCTCCCATTTGGTTGGCTGTCCCCGTCACTGCGATCGGTTGACGCCCTTTTCAGGCCTTGCGCGCAGCGCAGAGGCATGAATTCACTTCCGGCCGCGTTGGTCGGCATTGGGGGTCTCGTGAGGCGGCGCCGGTGGCGTCACAGCTAGCAACATGGATGATGCGATGCTGTCGATTACGACCTCAGGGCATTCAGGCCTTGCCATTTTCCTCTCCTCCCGGTGCGGTGGCCCTGTGGGCCAAACACTCCGGCTCCCCTCTCCTGACCCCAGCACCGGTCCTCTCCGGTGCCTGCGGACTCGCCGATGCTGCGGGTTAGATTTCGTCCAGATAACTGCCGGTCTTCCGGACCCGCCGTGCTCCCTACGCACAGGGTTCGGTCGCTCATCGGCCGGACGTCTTGCCCTTGGCTCTGAAGGGTTCAACACGTGCGAACCCAGATGTGTCCGGATGTGTTGCGGTCCCTTGCGGGCGGTCGAACCACCCTTCAATTCGATATTGCGTAGATTTCTAAGCTATGCAAATTGATATTGAGGGGCGGCTTTATTCGCGTGGTGAATTTAGGGGGGAGCATGCACGGCTTGAACAACTTGGACCTGAACTTGCTGAAAGTTTTCGACGCGATTCAGCAGGAAAGAAGCGTTTCGATCGCGGCGGATCGACTCAATATGACACAACCAGCGGTCTCCAACGCCCTCAACCGGCTCAGGCAGACGCTTGGCGATCAGCTTTTCGTGCGGACGCGCAACGGAATGGAGCCGACGCCCCTGGCCCAGATGATCAGCAATCCGGTGCAACAGGGACTCAAGGGAATTGAGACCTCTATCATGCAAGGGTTGTCCTTCGTCCCGGCTGAGTCGACCCGAGCCTTCACCATCCTTGCGACCGACGTGGGAGAAGAGACCTATATCGCCGCACTTATGAAGGTTCTTGAGACCGAAGCGCCGAACATAGAGATCAGCGTTTTCGAAGCGCCCTTGGACGAATATGAAACGCTCCTCGAATACGGATACGCCGACTTCGCCATCGGCCGGCTGGAGATCTCCGAGCGCTTCAGCCGAGAGCACATGGCAAGTTGCCGTTATTCCGCACTGATTTGCTCCAAACACGCGCAGAAGATAGGAGTTACGGAAGGCAGCACGATCCCGCTCGACGTCTACCTGGCACATCGTCATATCAACGTTCTGACACGGGCCACGCCTGCGCATCGCCATCCGGTCGATGTCACCCTCAAGCAGATGGAGCGCCCCAGAAAGATAGCGCTGACCCTGCCTCACGCGTCCGTACTCTCAGAAATCCTTCTCGGCACCTCACTGATTGCCACGGTCCCTGACCCGGCCGTGGCGCCGATTCGGGCACGGGCGGACCTCGTCAGGGCGCGCCTGCCGTTCGAGACAGAGACGCTTCAGGTGCTGTTGATTTGGCACCGGCGCCAAGAGATGGACAAGGGCCACACATGGATCAGAGAGCAAATCTTGAAGCTGCCGATGGCGGCCTGGAACGTAAAGGATGTCATTGAACCGCGGTGATCTGTGCCCAATGTCTTCATGTTGAATGTGTCGTGCCTGCTTTCATTGGGGCAGATTGTTCGTCAATAATTTCAGATTGTTGCGTTAGGCCGCGACGTGACTGGAAAATCCACCGAAACAAGCTTTATTCACCCTCGTGATTTTATCTGAAGATTAAATCAATTTGAGTAACACCGATGGCCATGCCTACGCTGTCCTCAGGATGACAGATTACTAGACCGCATTCGGCGCCGAGCGAGGACGACGCAGGAACATGGTCAGGTCATCCAAAATTCTGGAGGAGGAAATCGAATGGGAAACCTTCGAAACGACGCCATTGATGCACAGACCGCCCGGCGTGCCGACGCGGTTCACACCGGGGCAGACCTGCTGATCGACACGCTGGTCGGACTTGGCGCCGAAAAGGTATTCAACATCACAGGGCTTGGAATGCTGGGACTGGCCCGCGCCCTGATGACCCGCCGCAAAGAGATAAATTGCGTAAGCCATCTGAACGAGACGAACCTGACCATGATGGCGCAGGGCTACGCACGTCAGACGGGCAAGCCGACGTTCTGCATCGTGTATCACGCCTCCGGCACCGCTCTAGCGATGATGTCGGTCACGACGGCCTGGGCGGACAATATTCCCATGGTGATAGTGTCGACGACCGGGTCGCGCACGACAAGCGGACGTGATCAGTATGCCGCGACTCCTCGCTCATTGACCGAAATGAGCGCGCAGTTCACCAAATGGAACTACGACATCACGACGCCTGAGCGCATTCCCGAAATCCTTGCCCGCGCTTGGGAAATCGCATCGACCGCGCCCATGGGCCCGGTCCATATCTCGATCCCCTCGGACCTCTACGATATCGAATTGTCCGGCCCCCCGCCCCGCGAGGACTACGCGCGGATGCGTACGTTCGACGCGCCGGTCGCGGACGAACTCGGGTTGGCGGAAACGGCACGGCTTCTGGGCGAAGCGCGTCGGCCGGTGCTGCTTTGCGGCAGTGAGGTCGGGCGTCTCCGGGCCGTCGACGAGATGGTCGCACTTGCCGAGGCAGTGGGCGCTCCGGTTGTGTCCGAACAGGATCCTTCCTTCATGGGGTTCCCGACCAGCCACCACCAGTATGTCGGCACTCCGGCGAACAATGCCGCGATCCTAGCTGAGGCAGACGTCGCCTTTGCCATCGGCTATGAGTTCACCGAAAAAGGCGTGCCCGATGAAAAGCGGATGCTGCCGTCCGGGACGCGGCTGGTTACGCTGTCGGTCGATCCGATGCTGACCGCCAAGCAACTCTGGCCGGACGTGGCCCTGCACGGTCATCCGAAACCAAGCCTCGCCCGGCTGGTCGAGATATTGAAGCACACGCCTGTCGCCGAAGACGCACGGGCACGCAACCGCGAGATCTGCGCCGCACCAAGACAAGCCCGGCAGACCGCGATCGAAGAGGCGGACGCGCTACCAGGCGATCAGTCCCCAGTGCCGCAAAAGAAACTCATCCGCGAAGTGTACAAGCAGTGCGGATCCGACTGGATTATCGTTCAGGCAGGCAGCACCCTCGGCTGGCATGTCGAGACGATGTACGACTTCGACGACCCTCTGAATTTCCACGCCGTATCTGGAAAAGGCAGTGCGCAGGGATGGGGCGCGCCGACGGCGATTGGCATGCAGATGGGCGCCGAGGATCGACGGGTTCTCGCCTTCCTCGGAGACGGGAACCTCATGTTCAGCGCTACCTGCATGTGGTCGGCTGCGCAGCAGAACCTGCCTGTGGTTTTCGTGGTGAACAACAACCAAGGCTGGCTCTGTGTCCCGGATGCGATCGATGCGGTCTACGACATGTCGACCGGTCTTCAGGAACGCAACGAAATGGCATGGACCTGGGAATCCGCACCGGTCGATTTCACCCAGTTCGCTCAGAGCCTGGGTCTTGAAGCCAAACGTGTGACGACCGCGGATGACCTGTCGGCCTGTCTGAAGACGGCAAAGGCAAGCAATCGGCCCTGGCTGATCGAGGTGGTCGGCGAATAGCGCCGGCCTGCGCGCCGGAGGGCGCCATCAATCAAAGCCATCGGGGCCCCGACCCCTAATCCTGCTGCCAAGGGCCGACGGCCCGGCAGCGGGCCGGACCTGAACGACTTCAGCAATGGATACGCGATGAAAGCGGCCTTCTACACCGAAACCGGCGCACCGGAAGTCCTGCAATACGGCGATGTCGAAGACCCGACATGCGGCCCGGCGGACGTCGTGATAAAAGTCAGCGCCATCAGCATCGAAGGCGGTGATCTCCTGCATCGGCGGATAACGCCGGTGGACGGAGCGCGACGGATTGGCGGTTATCAGGCCGCCGGGACCGTCACCATGGTCGGACCCGAGGTCAAATCACTGCGCCCCGGCGACAGCGTTGTGGGGTTCAACTTCTCGTGCTCTCATGCCGAACTCTTCGCGGTTCCCCAACATTTCGCCTACCCGGTCCCCGCCGGTACCGATCTGAAGGCGATGTCAACAGTGCCGGTTGCTTTCGGAACGGCGCATCAGGCGCTCTTCGAATACGGACAGTTGAGATCGGGTGAAACTTTACTGATCCACGGCGCCTCCGGAGGGGTGGGTATCGCTCTCGTCCAGATCGCCAAGCGGGCCGGCGCCCGGGTGATCGGCACCGCTTCTTCACCCGAGAAGATCGCCGCCCTCAAGACGCTCGGTCTCGATATCGGTATCGACGGCAGGACGGGCGACATCAGGGCCGAAACTCTGGCGGCGACCCGGGGATATGGTGTCGATCTAGCGATCGACCTTGTCGGTGGCCCCAAGTTTTCCGACTTATTTGCCGCCATTCGCCCCCGGGGTCGGTTGGTCATGGTCGGCATGGCAAGCGGCGTTCAACCCACGCTTGACCCTGCCGCGATCCGACAATCCGCGGTCACGGTCACAGGCTTCATCTTCGGCAAAGTCATGCACCTTCCCGAAATCGGACAAATGATTTCGGGCCTGCTTTCGGATGTCGCCGCCGGAGAACTCGTGATGCCCGTGGAAAAGACTTTCCGACTGAGCGAAGCTGCCGCGGCGCATCGCCATGTCGAAGATAACCGCCCGTTCGGGAAGGTCGTCCTGATCCCCTGAACAGACCAAACCTAAGCCAGCAAACAATGGAGTATACCATGGCAGACGCGACAGCGAGCACCTTCAAGATAAATGTCGTAGGCATTCCTGAAAACGAAACGATCCCCGAAACCTTCGTCTTCAATGACTGGGGCTGCACCGGCGACAACAAGTCGCCCGGCTTGGAATGGAGCGGGGCGCCCGATGGGACCAAAAGCTTTGCCCTCACGATGTACGATCCCGACGCCCCGACCGGCAGCGGGTTCTGGCACTGGATCCTCTTCAACATCCCCGCCGGGACAACCAGCATTCCGGAAAACGCCGCAGCGACCGGCGACCTTCCGATGCCGACTGTTCAGGGCCGATCTGACTGGGGCGCCCCGATCTACGGCGGTCCGGTTCCGCCACCGGGCGACAAGCCGCACCGCTATGTATTCACATTACACGCCCTGAGCGTTGAAGCTCTGCCGCTCGACGATCAGGCCTCGGCCGCGATGGTCGGCTTCATGGTTCATCAGAACAAGATCGCGTCGACCACCTTCACGGCATACTACGGCCGCTAGTCCCGACGCCGCCCGATTGCACCGGCCGGAGGAGGAGATCGGCCCGCAATCTTAAGGTGAAATCTGGATGTCAGGCCCCAGGGCCTGACTGTCCCGCCCGGATCGGACTTTCGGCACCGTCGTCCGGATGAACGGAATGACCTGGCCTGAAGACGCCGAACCGCGCCGAATAGGGAGGAATAGCATGCAGGACGACACGGTACGCCCCGACACCGGTTTCCAAAACGGACATGAGAGGGTCGGATCATGAGCGACGACACCTTGCTGGACGTGCTCATCATTGGCGCAGGACTAGGCGGCGTCGGAACGGCTGCGCAATTGATCGAAAGCGGATACGACAACATCGCCGTCATCGAGGCCGCAGATAGCGTGGGCGGCGTCTGGCGGCAGCACCGATATCCCAATATCGCCTGCGACACGCCGATCGACCTTTACGCCTACAGCTTCTACCCCGGCACCAGTTGGTCGACCAATTTCGCGCCAGGCAGCGAAATACTAGCCTATCTCCGCGACCTCGCCGACCGGTATGGCGTGACCCGCAAGACGGTGTTCAACACTCGCATCAGTCAGGCCACCTGGAACGATGACGCCGGATGCTGGCGCGTGACGAGTCGCGATGGCCGGACTTGGGCCGCACGGATGCTGATCTGGTCCGGTGGCCTCCTCTCGCAGCCGACCCTGCCTGAGATCAAGGGCCTCGACGGGTTCGAGGGCCAGTCCATCCATACCTCTTTCTGGAACGACGATATTGACCTCGACGGCAAGCGGGTGGCCGTCGTCGGTGGCGGTGCGACCTCAATCCAGGTGGTGCCCTATGCGGCGAAACATGCTGAAAAGCTTTATGTTTTTGTGCGTACCCCCTCCTATGTCATGCCGCGTCCGGACATCTCTTTTGCGGATATCGATCGCGACAGCGAAGAGTTTGCCAGTCAGCAACTGGAACGGCGCAAGGAATGGTTCGACCGTTTCGAAGTGATCGCCAAGTCCCGGTTTCCGATGAACGGCGCCGTGATCGCGGAACAGGAAGCGGCTTGGCGCAAGCTGTTTGACGAACAGGTCAAGGATCCGCATGCCCGCGAGGTGCTGGCGCCGAAATACCGGTTCGGGTGCAAGCGACCACTCTTCAGCACCGACTATTACCCGGCTTTCGAACGCGACAACGTCGAATTGATCGGACGCGGTGTGTCCGGCCTTTCGGAGGACGCGATCGTCGATGTGGACGGCGAGCGTTACCCGGTCGATGTCGTGATCTGGGCCACCGGTTTCGATCCAGCCGGGATGATGGGCGACCTGACCATCACCGGCAGCCAAGGCCGTGTCCTCGCGCAGGAATGGCAGGAGGTCCCGCACGCCTATTTCGGGTCCATGGTCGAAGGGTTTCCTAACTTCTTCATGATCTGCGGCCCGAACGGCGGCGGCGCGTCGGTCACCGACATGGTCGAGGCGCAGACCCGTTTCATCCTTGATGCAATGAAGCAGGCCGAAGATCGCGGTGCAGACATCCTCGAGGTCGACGAAGCGGCTTATGCCGCCTTCAACGACGATATCCAGGCCAGGGCCGATGCCAGCGTCCTCGTTCAGGGGAACTGCGTGTCCTACTACCGGGTCGGCGGCACCGGCAAGGTGTTCACTCACTGGCCCGACACCATCGAAGCCTTCCGCAATCGCGTGAAGAAGGAAGCGCTGTCCGGCGTCCGGTTCAGGGCGTCAGACTCTGCCGGTCCTGCATCGGTTTGACAACACGCGGGGCCGAAGGCCTGCGCGCCTGTCGGAGGAGGCAGACGCGCTCGCTGATACAAGTGCGCGGCAATCAGCCCGCACCAACCAGGGAGGAAAACACATGAAGAAATTTGCAGTCATATCGGCAAGTGCGCTGTGTCTCGCGACGGGGGCGATCGCCGAAGAACATCCCTACTCGCTCCCCTTCAATGCCGCGAACGAATTCTCGCAGATCGGGGTGACATGGGCTGAGACCCTGGCCGAGGCCACCGGCGGAGAGGTGCAGTTCGAGGCCGCTTTCAATGGTGGTTTGGTCTCGATCCCCGAAGCGCTCGACGCTGTGGGCAGCGGCGTGCTGGCCTGTCGCGACGCCTTTGTCGAAACCATAGACGACTGGGCGGGAAAGAAGATCCGAGCAGCCGGACGCTGGCAGGCCAAGCAGGTCGAGATCCTTGGCGGCAGCCCAGTCGCCCTGCCGGCCTCTGACGTCTACACCGCACTTCAGACTGGAACCGTCGACTGTTCGCTGACCGTTCCAACGATCTACCTTGCAAGTTCAATGTACGAGGTCGCGCCGTATTTCTCGGGCTACCAGCTGACCGGCAATGCCTTGATTACCGTTGTCGGAATGGATGTCTGGGATGCGCTGAGCGAAGAGCAGCGGGCAACCGTCGAACGCGTGTCCTCCGAAACAACATTGAGTGGAACGAAAGGCCTGCGCACCATCAACGAGACCGCGCTGACACAGGTTGAAACAACGGCCAACCTCTATCGCGTGACCGAAGAGAATCGCCAACGTCTCGCCCCGGCCTGGGACCCGGTCTTTGCCGAACTCGCGTCAGAGATCACTGACGAAACCAGCAAGAGCCTGGTGACCACATTGACATCGCTTCGGCAATAATTCGGGCGCCCTGCACTTGCCGGTCGTACAAGCGTGCGGTTGGCATTCAAGGGCATGGCCGGCTCAACCACCGGCCAAGCCTAACGCAATAGTCGCAACATTCCGAGGCGGACAGGGCATCAAAGCGACACAGAGATTTTCAGGAGGGTTGCCCGCATGGCGACCGTGACAGGGAGGGCAAAACCATGAACACAGGTCTCGAGATTCAGACCGGCGCAGAGCAGCAAAGGGCACGCAGCCAGCAGCTGGGCGATCTGCTGCGGCGAAGCGCGGCCCGGTATCCAGACCGGCTCGCCCTCGCCTTCCGCGAGCACCGGGACACATTCGCCGATCTGAACGACGTGGTGAACCGGACTGCGAATGCACTGATATCGCTTGGCATATCGAAGGGGGAAAGGGTTGCCATCCTGTCACGCAACAGCCGTGCGTTCGTCATCGTCCGCTTTGCGCTCGCAAAGATCGGGGCCATCGCAACGCCCGTCAACTTCATGCTGAACGCCGAGGATGTCGCCTACATTCTGGATCACTCTGGGGCCCGTGGCCTGATCTGCCAAGATACGCTCTGCCCGGTCGCGGAGGAGGCGCTGGACCGGATCGGGGGCGGCCCCGACATTCTGCTCTCTATCGCGCATGGGGGCGGAGCGGTGTCCGACCGGTGGAGCCCGGTCGAAGACCTTTTTGCCTGTGCCGATGCCTCCGAGCCTTGGACAGATGTCCAGCCCGACGACCCGATCCAGATGATGTACACCAGCGGCACGGAATCCCGGCCTAAGGGCGCGATGATGAGCACTTCCGCGCTGCTCGATCAGTACGTCACCGTCATCGTGGATGGAGAGATGCAGCCGGACACTGTCGAACTTCACTGCCTTCCGCTCTTTCATTGCGCCCAACTGGATTGCTTCCTGACCCCCGACCTCTACCTCGGCGCGACCAGCATCCTGCATGATGGGGCCGACCCGGCGGCCATGTTCGCCGCTATCGAGGCGGAAAAGGTGACCAAGCTTTTCTGTCCGCCCACGGTCTGGATCCTGCTGCTGCGCCATCCCGAGTTTGACAAGCACGACCTGTCGAGCCTGCGTCAGGGCTATTACGGCGCCTCTATCATGCCGACCGCCATCATCGAGGAATTGTCGGCGCGACTGCCGAACATGCGGCTCTACAATTTCTATGGCCAGACCGAAATGGCGCCCTGCGCGACAATCCTCAGACCGGAAGAACAGCTGACCAAACTAGGATCCGCGGGCCGTCCGGGCCTGAATGTCGAGACGCGTGTGGTCAACGATCAGGACGATGAGGTCCCGGTCGGGGAAGTTGGCGAGATCGTGCACAGAAGCCCCCACCTTACGCTTTGCTACTATAACGACCCCGATAAGACGGCAGAGGCGTTCCGCAACGGCTGGTTCCACAGTGGCGACCTCGGACGGTTCGACGAGGATGGGTATCTTTACGTCGTCGACCGCAAGAAGGACATGATCAAGACCGGCGGAGAGAACGTCGCGAGCCGCGAGGTCGAGGAGACCATATTTCGACATCCCAAGGTTGCAGAGGTTGCTGTCTTCGGCGTTCCGCATCCGAAGTGGATCGAAGCCGTCGTCGCCGTCGTGGTGCCAAAACCAGGGCAGAATGTGACCGCCGAAGAGGTTACCGATTACTGCCGCGGCGCGCTCAGCGTATTCAAGACACCCAAGCACATCGCCCTGCGGGACAGCCTTCCGAAGAATGCGAGCGGGAAGATCCTGAAGCGTGAGCTGCGTGAGGAGTTCGCTGTATTATTCGAAGGGTAGAGTAACCATAAACGCTGATTAATCAAAGAGATCAGCGTCGCGACTTTTCAGCTGTTCCGCTTTGGCAACGGCCCTAAAATCTTGTGTCTGACGTCCGGAGCCGATCAGCAGTTGTGCATTGGCGCAATTTCGAAAAAAAAACGCTTTGACCTTACGCAAATATGAACTTGACACTCATAAATTTAGCCATCTACGTTTATTGACAGGATGGCGGGACGAGAGGAGCTCTGCGCCATCCAAAACACAACCTGGAGGAGAACCATGTTTCGATTTTCATATCGGGCGGGGCAGAAGATGCTTTGCCTAGCGCTTGCGGCCAGCCTTGCAGCCCCTGTCTCGGCACAGGACAAAACCCCATTCCGCGAGCATAGCGGCGTTCTGCCCGACGGCACTTCCTGGCTCATCCGCGTCCCGGAGAACTGGAACGGCCGCCTGTTGCGCGATCTCGATTTCGCCAGCTTCATCCATGACCCGGGCTACGCGCCCCGTTATGAAGATCTGCTGGCGCGCGGCTATGCCTTTGCCGGTCTGGCGCGCCATCCCCTCCGGTTCTGGCAATACGATCCGCAGCGCGAGATCCTGAACCTCCAGACCGTTCAGGACACCTTCACCCAGCTCGAAAGCGAGCCCGACATGGTGATGCAATACGGATGCTCCGGCGGCGGTCTGGACAGCCTCGCCTCGGCCGAAGATTACCCCGACAAGATTGACGGCTCGGTGGTGCTTGCGGCCCATACACCGGTCTGGATCATGAACAGTTTTCTGGACGGTTGGTTCGCGATGCGGGCGCTGCTGGCGGAAGATTTCGTGGCACAGGGCCTGGGCCAGGCCTCGGATCTGACGGTCGCTGGTCTGCCGAACGCAGGCGCGGGCGGCGATCGTAACCTTGACGCAATCCGAGCGTCGTGGAAGAGCGCTATCGAAAACGCGGGCAAGACGCCCGAAGGTCGCGCCCGTCTGGCGCTCGCCTTTGCCATTGGTCAGTGGTCGCCCTGGATGGTCGAGGGAACCGACCTGCCCGACACGTCCGATACCGCCGCGATGGCTGACATGGTGGTAAAATCGGCGATGCGTATTGCCGGCAATGTCGGCGGCACCGCGCGGCTGTACTTCGAAAATGCGGCGTCGGGTCAGCAGTTGTCCGGAAACGAAGGCGTCGACTACGCCGCGTTCTACGCCAACGCCGCACCGGCGATGAAACAGCTGGTCGAGGCGCTATATGCCGAAGCCGGGCTGGACCTTCAGGCCGATCTTGCGACGATTGAGGCTGAACCCCGGATCGCGGCGTCGAACTATGCGCTCGACTTCTGGGCCGGGGACGGACGCACCACGACCGGAGAGCTCGAAGTTCCCGCCATCCGGATCCACATGCTGGGAGACTGGGCCATCCCCTATTCGCTGATGCAGGGGTACGAGGCGCTGGTCGAACAAACCGGCACCACCGACCTCTATCGGCAGGCCCTCGTTCAGGGGACCGGGCACTGCGACTTCACGGCCGCAGAAAGCAGCGTGATCGTTGAAATTCTGGCCGAACGGATCGAAACCGGCACCTGGCCGGAGGTCACGCCCGAGGCACTCAACACGGCCGCGGCCGCGCTGGAGACGGGATCCGATCCCCGCTTCGTCGAATTTGGCGACTGGCGCGTTGGGGCGTACAACCGTCCCTGGACGCCGAGCCAATGACCCCTCGCGGGGTCTGCCCACCTGGGTGGACCCCGCCCCTAGCCTGACAGGAGCTCGACGTTGCGCGTCAGCAAGACAGACTACCGGATCAGCATCGCCAGTAGGAATTCAGGCGACCGACAGACACATCGGATGACGACCGGCGCGAGACCTCCCCGCGCCGGCTTTTTCGTAATCTAGGGCACGCTTGGAATGCCTATCGTGTCATTATGTGGAGACGAAGGGATTGATCTCGAAATCGTAGGGCAAGCCGACGAGGTCCCAACCACGTTTGAGGTCCGCGACGTGCCGCGCCATCCAAAGCTCGGCCTCGTCCGGATCCTGCCGCTCGACGGCGTCGAAGATCTTTTCATGCGCTGCCATCTCGCGCGGCCGGGCCTGCTCGAGCACCGGTTTGAGGTGCCGCGAGGCCGGAAAAAGCAACTGCCCGATCGGGAAACGGGTCAGTAGAAGCGCGACATTGTTGCTCGCCTCCGCAATCAATGCGTGAAACGCGAGGTCGATCTCGTAATCCGCCCGTCCTGTTTCCATCGCATCCCGGAATTCGATCAGGTTTGCCCGCAGCGGAACCAATTGATCTTCTGTCCGGTGGATTGCCGCCAGTCTCGCCGAAAGCGGTTCGACCTCACGACACACCTCCCAGAGTTCGAGGAACGTAATGCGTGACAGGACCATGGCATCGGTGGCGCGCGGCGCGATCTGCGACGTGTCCGGGATCGACACGAAAAGTCGCCGGCGTCCCGAACGCCGGACCAGCCCGTCGGCTTCGAGCTGACGGATCCCCTCGCGCACGGTGGACCTGTTGACCCCAAGTTTCTCGGCAAGACTGAGCTCCGACGGAAAGGGCTCACCCGGTTGGAGACTGCCCGACAGGATGAGTTTGCGGATCTCGCGCGACACGACCTGATAGGCCGGCGGCGCCGACAACGCCTCGATTTTTAGGTCTTGAACCATTGTGCTCCCATAGTTCCGCGCACCGCGCCGACCTTGATCACCGCAAGGTGTCAGGCCGTCTTGATGTCCCGCAGCACGTTCTTCAAGACCTTGCCGTTCGCATTGCGCGGCAATGGCCCATCCAGAAAGGTCACGAGGTCGGGAACCTTATAGTCGGATAGTCGGGCAGAACAATAATTTTTGATCTCGTCCGCGTCCACCTGATTTCCATCCAGGAAAATGTAGGCGTGCACCCGCTCGCCCAACACGTCGTCAGGGACGCCCACCACTGCCGCTTCAACGACCAAGGAATGCGACGCCAGCACGTCCTCGACCTCGATACAGTAGACCTTGAAGCCCGCGCGGTTGATCATGTCCTTCTTGCGGTCGAAGACGCGGACGAAGCCATTCTCGTCTTTTGAACCGATGTCGCCCGACACCCAGTATCCGCCGGTGAACCCCTTGGCATTGCCTTCCGGGTTCTCCCAGTATCCCGGCACCACCATCGGTCCTCCGATCAGAAGCTCTCCGCTTTCGCCGGGGGCCACTTCACGACCAGCGTCGTCGACCACGATGATGTCAGCAAGGGGCAGCACCTGTCCCACAGTATCGGCATGTTCTGCGATCTGGCCGCCCGGCATGATGGTGACCGGCGATGTGGTTTCGGTCGACCCGTAGACATTGTGCAGCACCATGTTCGGCAGGTCCCTTGCCAGCGCCGCAATTGTGGATTGCGGCATAGGCGCACCGCCGAAACCGGCCACCCTCCAGCAGTCCAGATCAAAGGAACGGAAATCGGGGTCGAGCAGGCACAGATTGTACATCGCGGTGTCAATCGGCATTGAAGTTTGACCCCCTATCGGCATCCAATA
>TARA_R110000782_G_scaffold62542_2_pt1 | contig 14554 bp, 10 predicted proteins | sample TARA_R110000782 | Tara Oceans TARA_R110000782 (sample SAMEA4397859) | marine metagenome | biome: Polar Biome; feature: [SRF] surface water layer (ENVO:00010504); material: water (ENVO:00002006), including particulate matter (ENVO:01000060) such as... | depth 5 m
GACGTCCTGGATCTTCTTCTATGACCGGATGGACGATGAGCGTCCGGAGCGGGACTGGGGCTTCCGGCACGCGTGGACGCTGAACCTGTCCGTGCCGCGGGAGATCGCGGGACGGTTCGATGGGCGGCTGGGACACCCGATGTTCGATGATCTCGAATGGGCCTTCCGTGCGGGCGCGGGCGGGGCGGTCCCGGTGCTGTACAGGCCCGCGGCGGGCGTGGTGCACCACCACCGGTACTCGGCGTCGGCGTTGCTGCGGCGGGAGGCGTTGCTGGGGCATCAGGCGTGGGCGCTGCGATCGATCAATCCGGCGTGCGCGGCGGCGACCTTCGGCGAGCGGTTCGACAACAGCGAGCGGGCGCGAGATGCGGCCCGGCGGATGATCGACGCGGCGCCGGACGCGGCCGGCGCGTTCGGCGGGTTCCTGGCCACGGCGGACCGGCCTGGCGATGGGGTTGACATCGCGGGCGTGTTCGAATCCGCCCGGGTGTGGCGCGAGGTCGCGCGTGCGGCGGGGTATCTGGCGGCGGCGGATGGACGGGGCGTGGAGGACGCGTGCCGGGGCGCGGCGGCGTTGCTGACCGAGCGGGTGGCCGCGTGACCCGTCGTCCCGTGCTGCTTTACGGGAGCCGTCGCCCGCTGGACCAGTTCGCGGGCGTGCCCGATGTCCTGTCGGCGCGGGGGCACCCGGTCTGGTACGAGCGGCTGTGGGGGGACGCGATGCGGCAGGGCACGCACGCGCTGCCGTGGTTGATCGAGCGGGCGGGGGTGGTCGGGTTCGCCGATCTGACGCACGGCATGCACGCCCATGCCACGCGTGTCGCGCAGCGGTCGGGCACGCCGACGGTGCTGCTCGTCGACGGCGTGACGGAGTTCGCCAACATCCTGATGAACCCGTGGCTCGGCCCGCGGCATCTGCGTCCGGCCTCCCAGGGCACCGTGCTCGCGATGGGGACCCTGCAGGCCGAGATCCTTCGGGCGTTCGGCAACGAGCCGCGTGTGTGCGGCCTGCCGCGGCTGGACGGGTTCGCCGAACGCGTGGCGTCGCTGCGTCGATCGCTGGCCGAGCCGCCCTCGGGGCTGATCGTCGCGACGGCCAACACGCCGGCGATGACCGCGCCCGCGCGGGCCCGGCTTGTCCGGTCGCTGGAGTTGATCCGGCGTGCGGCCGCGCGGTCGGGGGTGCCGGTCCGCTGGCGGCTGACCGGCGATCTCGCGACCGAGCTGGGCGTGCCGGCCGATGCCCGCCCGCTCGATCTGGCGCTGGCGGAAGCGGCGGCGGTGCTGACGACCGCGTCGACGCTGGGGGTCGAGGCCATGCTCGCGGGGGTTCCCACGGGCGTGCTGCACCCGCACCCGTGGCCGCTGTGGGTGCCCGGCGCGTGGGCGTGGTGCCCGCGGTTTGAGGACGCCGATGCGGACGGGGATGCGGTCCGCGCGGCGGTGGGGGTGGGTGCGGCGGCGAGCGCGGCCGCGGACGCGTGCATCCGTGCGACACTCGCGGGAGTGGAGCCGTTCGTGCTTGCCGGGCCGTCCGAGTCCGACGCGGCGGAGACGATCGACGCGCTGGTTGTGCCGGACGCGGAGCGGATGCGGGCCCAGGCCCGCCTGCTCGGCGTGATGCACACGCCCGACGCGGCGGGCCGCGTGGCCGGGGTGCTGTCCGGGATCGCGAGTGGGGACCGATCGGCGGAGTATTCGGGTGCCGATCGGCCGGCGGTGGAGATGCTCGGGCGGGTGGAGATCAAGTCGGCACCGAAGCGCACTCGGCGCGTCGTCAGCCTGCTGCAGTGCGGGAGGTCACCGGTGGGCGGGGTGACGAACTGGTCGATTCGCATGGGCCGCGCGTTCGCGGAACGACCGGACCTGGGTTTCGAGTTCCATACGCTCGCCATCGCGGCCGAGCCGCTCAACTACGCGACGGCCAACATCCCGGAGGATCCGTCCGATCCGTTCCTGCACGCGTGCGTGCTCGACCCGTGCGACCCGACCCACCAGCGGATCGAGTCGGTGACGGCGGCCGCGCGGGCGCTGGCGCCGGATCTGGTGATCCCAAGCTACAACGACGAGACGTTCGCCGCCGCCGCCGCGCTGCACGACGCCGGGGCCCGCGTTCTCGCCATCGCCCATGTCGACGAGGCCGCGGACGAGGCCCGTCTTCGCGCCTTCGACCGGTGGGACGCCGGCGTGGGTGTCAGCGACGCGTGCGCGGGCTGGATCCGGGCGGCGGGGGGTGAGCGTCCGATCGACCGCATCGTGTACGGGGTTCCCGTGCGAGCGCGACCGCGCCCGGCGCGGTCCGGCGGCCCGATCCGGCTGGCGTACATCGGGCGGATGGTCGAGTGGCAGAAGCGTGTTTCAGACCTGATCGGTTTGCTCGAGCGGCTCGAATCGCTCGGGACCGACTACCGGCTCGACGTGGTGGGCGACGGCCCGGACATGCGCGCGTGGCTGGCCCGGGTGGACGCGATGGGGCTGCGGGATCGACGGGTGTTTGTGCACGGCCGGCGGGACATGGGGTGGGTCGAATCGTTCCTGCCGTCGGTCGACCTGAGCGTGCTCGTGTCGGGATGGGAGGGCACGAGCATCTCGATGCTCGAGGCGATGGGCCAGGGCGTGGCCCCGTGCGTGACACGGGTCAACTCGGGCGTGGGGGAGTGGGTAGACGACGGGGTGCACGGCGTGGTCGTGCCGGTGGGCCGGACCGACCTCATGGCCGAGCGCATCGACGAACTGTCCCGGGACCGCGCCCGCGTCGTAGCGATGGGCGAGGCCGCCCGGCGCCGGATGATCGAACGCCGCATGGGCACGCACGACATGGCCGAGCGGTACGGCGCGGTCTTCGCCCGCACCCTGGCCGGCCCCGCGTTCGGGGCCGGGCCCGGCGATCACGCGGCGCGGCTCGCCGACCGGTCGGTCTGGACGCCCCGCGTGCCCGAGTCCGAAGCCGAGGCGGACGCGTGGTTCGCGGGCCGGCTCCGGGGCGCGGGCTACCGGCGGATCGCGGTTGGAGCGCCCGACGCCGCGTGCGACGCCGTGCTGATCCCCGCGGGCGACGAGCGTCCTCCGCCCGAGCGCGTCGACGCGTGGCGCGCGCGCGGCCTGGGGATCGCGGTGTCGCCCAACGGTGCCGTCGAGCGCCCCGTGCGGCTGGCCGAAGCGGCGGTCCGCACGCTCACGGACGCCGGCTGCCGGCGGATCGCGGTATTCGGCGCGGGGGAGCAGTCCGCGGCGTTCGTCCCCTCCGTGCGGCACGGTGCGCCGCTGGTCGGCTGGATCGACGACGGCGTGGCCGGGCCCACGACGCACATGGGCCTGCCCGCCGTCCCGTTTGAGCGCCGCGGCGAGCTCGCGCCCGACGCGATCATCCTCAACAGCCAGCGCTTCGAGCCCCTCATGGCGACGCGTTGCGGAGGCCTTGCGGATGTGCGGGTGGTCGCGTTGACGCGGGACGGGGCGACGCTGAACGCCTGCGTACGCAATGTCGCGGCCGCGAAGGCGGCCTCCCGGTCGTCCGGTCGCACGCTGATCGTGCACGACGCGGACACCGCCGCCTACGCCGCCGCCGTCGGAGCGTCGGAGAAGATCGCGCCGGCCGATCTGGAAGCGCGCGTGCATCGGGGGCCGCCTCCCGCCGCGCTGGTGCTCGCGACGACGCACGAACCCGGGCGTCTGCGAGACGCGATCGCGCCGTGGATCGCCCGGGGTACGCCCGTGTTCGACTGCCTGGGATGCTCAGCCGTTGGTGCCTTGGACCAGCCCGAGCATCGCCCGGGCGAAGGCGTCGAGCCCGAAGCGGTCGCGGCAGCGTCCGGCGATGGCGCGGGATAGCGCGTCCCGGCGGGGCCGGCTCATCGCCAGATCGACGCACCGCTCCAGCTCGGCCTCGTCCGCGAACGTGGTCTCGGCGGTGTCCACCAGCAGCAGGTTGGGGTCGCGGTCGAGCGTGCGGCGCTGCTCGGGCGGAAGGGCTTCGTACGCGTCGATCTCCGCGGGGGACATGCCGAACAGGCCCTCGAATCCGAGCGGCAGCCCGACCGCGCCCAGCGCGCAGGCAACGCGCATCGCCTCGGGGTGGTTGGCGATCACGTACCCCGGGTGCCGCCCTCCGACCATGGAAAGATCCGCACGCCCGTGGGCGCGGGTGTGGTGGAGCAGGGCCGATCGCGTCCGGTCCGCGTCCTCGAAGGTCCGGCGCACCAGCGGCAGCCCGCCCGAGAGCGAGACTTCCGCGATGCGCTGGTGCATCGGCGCGCGCACGCTGGCGTGCAGGTGGACTGTGGCGTTCTGGTACGAGGCACGCAGTTCATTGCCGTGTGTCAGCTCGGGTCGGCCGTACGCGCCCAGCGTCGGATGAGCGTCCCAGCCACGCCCGTAGAGGTGCAGCCGCCAGCCACGCCGCTCGGCGATCGCGGCGGCCCAGGTCGCGGCCTGCTGGCGGAACAACAGGTCCGCCAGCGGCAGCGTGAAGCTGTTGAGCAGCACGGAGACTGCGCCGCGGCCCGGTTCTTCTCCGACCGACTCTCGGAGTGCGTCTTCGGTCAGCACCGCAAGCTCGTGATTGAGGTAGCGCCAGGGTTCGGCCGCGCGATCGAGGATCGGGCCCATGCCGGCGCCGATCCGCTGCGCCGCCCGTCCCGCCGGTGTCCCGATCCCGAGGCCGCGCACCGACCGCTCGAAGTACGCGCGGGGGGGCTCGCTGTGGCGTGTGGCCATCGCGATCTCGCACCGCAGGTGTTCGGAACCATCACCGGCGGGGCCCGGGTGGAACTTGACGGTCGAGACGGGGTTGGTCCAGAGCAGCGTCCGTTCGGACGCGAACCCGTACTCGTCCCGAAGCGACGGGTAGATGAAACCGGCCGCGAAGTCGTTCGGGCTCGCCCGCCATCGGCCGTCGCCCTTCATCAGGTGCGGCATCGCGTCCTGGATCCAGGCGAGCATCGGGACGCGGTCCGGCACCGCGCCGCCGGCGTGCGGGCGGAGGTGGTTGATGCACACGACCAGGTCCGGGCGGTACGCGTCGATCCTGCGGGCGAAGTAGAGCGGGTTGGCGTGGCTGCTGGCGTCGCGTTCCTGCAGCACGTCGGTGTCGATCCCGAGCGACCGCATCTCGCAGGCCAGGTCCTCCGCAGAGAACCGCACGTACGCGGTGTACCGCGAGGTGAGGAGCTGGACCCGGCGGACGCGTCGATCCCCGGCCTCCCAGACCGGTCGATCGCACGCCATCGCGTCGATCAAACGTGTCTGTTTGTCGTGCGCCCGTCGCAGCAGCTCCGCGACCCGCCCGCCCGCCTCGGGCGATGCCCCGCCCGGCGTCATGTGCACGCGGCGCGGCAGCGCCTCGTCGGTCCGCTCGTTCAGCCAGGCATCGAGCCGCTCGAACGCGTCGTGCCCGATGAACCAGGCGGCCCGCTCGGCCGACAGCATCGCCCGGACCCGGTCGGCCCCGTCCCGGAGGACGATGTCCGCGAGCGCCGCGACCGCGCCCCTGCTGTCCGGCTCGCACACCAGCGTGCGCGGCGCGTACCCGTTCGCCCGCGCGGTGGAGGCCTGCCAGAGCCGCTCGAACAACGCCGGTGGGTCCAGCCCGATCAGCACGGACGCGGACGGGAACTCCTCGTCGTCCGAGACCAGCGCCGGCAGGGCGGAGATCTCGGCCACGCCGCCCCGTATCCCGCCCAGTCTGGTGATGTCCCCGGGTTGGGTCCGCCACACGCGGCTGCCGTCCGACGCGCGGTACTGCGTCCGTTCCGCCAGCTCGGCGAGCACGCGGGCCGCCTCGGTCCGGTCCAGCAGGCCGGCGTGGACCAACTCGATCGCGGCGGCGTCCGCCGCGCCGGCGAACGCGGCGGGGTCGATCCGGTCCGGCGCCGCGTCGGGTGCTTCCCGTGCGCGGGCCTCGGCCGCGAGCGTGGTCAATCCGAGCCGTTCCAGCGCGTCCGCCACCGCGGAAGCGTCGCCGCCCGCTGCGAGCAGCGACCTGGCCCGCTGCCAGTCTTGGGCGGCGGGGGGAGTCGGGGCGGCCGCGGGCGGGGTGTCGGTGGGGGCCTCGGGCACACCCGGGCATCGTCAAAACTCTGGTCCGACCTGCAGAAAGCGGCCGATGTACCCCCGATGCCCAGCCCCGCCTCCCCGCCGCCCACCCAGGTCTGGAAGCCCCGATCCCCCCGCCTCGCGCTGGTCCCGCAGCTCCGCGAGCGGGTGCTCGACCGCACGGCGGCGTGGCTCGCGGCCCGGGGTGCCCGGCGCATCGCGCTCTACGGCCAGGGGCGGCATTCGCGGGCGATCATCCGCCAGCCGTGGCTCTTCCACGGCATCACCGTCGTCGCGGTGCTCGACGACCAGCCCACCGCCGCGCGGCTCGTCGGGGTCCCGGTCATGCTCCCCGCCGAGGCACGCGACGGGGGCGCGGGGCAGATCGACGCGGTGGTGGTCAGCTCCACCGAATACGAGGACCGGATCGCCGACCGCGCCGCCGAGGTCTTCGGGGGCACCGGGGTCGAGATCGTCCGCCTCTACACCCCGGACGACTCGGTCTGGGACACCGGACCGACCACCGAACGCCTCGTCGCCCACGGGCTGGACCGCGCCGACGCCGAGTGGCTCGTCCACAACCGCGCCGAGCGCCACGACGCGATGCTGCCGATCATCCCCCCGGCCCGGACCGAACTGCACCTCCGCCGGTACGAGCTCGCCGCGTCGGTCGCGATCGAGCGCGGGGCCTCCGAAGCCGCGGACCTGGCCTGCGGCACGGGGTACGGGTGCGATCTGCTCGCCGCGGTGGCAGGGTTGTCCCGCGTCACCGGTGTGGACATCGACCCCGACGCGGTCCGGTACGCCGCCCGGTACCACCACGCGGGCGGCCGCGCCTCGTTCCGGTGCGCCGACGCGACGGACACAGGCCTCGGGCCCGCGTCCGTCGATCTGGTCGCCAGCTTCGAGACCATCGAGCACGTCCGGGACACCGACGGGCTGCTCGCCGAGTTCGACCGTGTGCTGCGGCCCGGCGGCACGCTCGTCATCAGCACGCCCAACCAGCTCGGCCCGACGCCCTATCACGTCCACGATTTCGGGTTCACCGAGTTCGCGTCCGCGTTGCGATCCCGTTTTAAAATCGTCGAATGGTTCGGCCAGCTCCCGCGCGACGAGGTCTACGCCCGCGACCTCCCGCCGGGCGTATGGCGACTCTCCGCCAACGACGCGGAGCGGGACCTCTGGCCGGGCGGCGGGGGGCGTCCGGATTTCCTCCTGGCGGTCTGCCGCAAGCCGGACCGTGAAGCATCCGCATCCCCGACCGCCCCATCCCCCGCGACGATCCGGACCGTGCACACGCCGTTCGGTGCCGTGCGGCTGTCCCGTCCCGTCCCGGCCGGCCCCGGGTCCACGCCCACGCCGGACGACGCGCCGATCTGGCGATGGCTCGGCACGCTCGGTCCGCAGGACGTTCTCTGGGACGCATCGGACGCGGATCCGGTGCCGTCGATCGCCGTGGGCGCACGCTGCGGCGCCGTGCTGCTGCTGCGGCCCGATCCCGCGGACCACTGGGCCGTGTCCGAGTCCGTGCGTCACACGGGGCTCCCGACCGCGGGGAGTCTCGGCGTCGCCCTCGCCGGCCAGGGTGCCGGGCGTGGCCCGTTTGCGCCGCCCAAGACCATCGCCGCGATCGCCGACCGCCCGTTGCCCACTCACCTGCGTCTGAACCGCTTCGGCCCCGGCACAGCCGCGATGCTGGCGGCCATCCCCGTGCTGCGTTCGGTGTGTTTCGAAGAGCCGCCCGCCGGCACCGCCGAGATCGAGGCCCTGCGGGCCGCCGGGTTTGCTCCCGGATCCGGGGACACGCAGCGCACCGGCGAGGGTCCGTCGGGGACACCGGCGGTGTTCGATCGGGCTGGCTGAATCCCCCGTCCGGCGGACATTTTTTGCAGAAGGGTACCGGAATCGGCCGAGTCTGACCCGGGTCGGTCGCTCCCCGCGGCCGGACGGTTGACCAGCGAGGACCCTCCATGGACATCGCTTTCATCGGGCTCGGTAAACTCGGCTTCCCCTGCGCGGTCGCTCTGGCCATGCGGGGTCACCGCGTCCGCGGCTACGACACCAACGCCGAGCTGATGGCCGGGTACGAGCGCGACGAGGTCACTCCCTTCGAGCCCGGCCTCGAGGACCAGTACCGCAACGCCAAGCCCCGCATGACCTTCGAGCCCTCCGTCCGCGACGCGGTCGCCCAGAGCGAGGCCGTCTTCGTCGCGGTGCCCACGCCGCACGCGCCCCGGCACGACGGCTCGTTTCCCTACGACGGCCAGCCCCGCGATTTCGACAACGGCCCCATCCGCGACTGCCTCGCGGAGATCGCCGCGGCCATCCGCTCGATCGACGACGACGTGTTCCGAACGATCTACATCGTCTCCACCGTCACCCCGACCACCACGGTGCGCGAGCTGATCCCAGCGATGGTCGAGGCCGCGGGCGAGGAGCCCGGGCTGCGGTGGGGGGTGGTCTACAACCCGTTCTTCATCGGCCAGTCCACCGTCGTGCGCGACTTCCTCTCGCCCGAGTTCGTCCTGGCCGGGCACTCGCCCAGCCCGATTGTCCGCGCCCGCACCGAGCGCGCCGCGCAGGAGCTGTACGGCTCCCTGCACGACCGGCCCATCCGCTCGATGACATGGACCGAGGCCGAGTGCGTCAAACTGTCGTACAACACCTACCTCGGCCTCAAGGTGCTCTTCGCCAACACGGTGATGGAGCTGTGCCACGCCCTGCCGGACTGCAACTGCGACACGGTCAACGGCGCGCTCAAGCTGGCCACCGACCGGCTCGTCAGCCCAAAGTACATGGACGGCGGCATGGCCGACGGCGGCCCGTGCCACGGGCGCGACCAGATGGCCATGTCCTTCGCCGCGCGCAACGCCGGCATCGGCTTCGATGTCTTCGACGTCATCAACACCGGCCGCGACCACCAGACGGCGTACCTCGCCGACCTGATCCGCGAGCACGCTGCCGATCGGCCCGTGGTCCTGCTGGGCATGGCGTTCAAGCCCGGCACCAACCAGACCCAGGGCAGCCCCGCCTTGCTGCTGGCCAACATCCTCCGTGCGGCGGGCGTCGAGCCCCTGCTGCACGACCCGGTCATCCGCCCCGAGACGCCGATGCCCCCGGGCCCCGCCGTGTACTTCATCTCGACGCGTTGGGAGAGCTACGCCGACCACCCGTTCCGTGCCGGCGACACGGTCATCGATCCGTGGCGCATGCTCTCGACCGACAGGCTTCCGGACGGCGTCGAGTACATCCCGGTCGGGGTCGGCCCCACTTCCAACAGTGCGCTGGGCTCGTCCCTGACGCGAAACGCCGCCAAGGAGAACGAGGCATGCGAGCCAAAGTTGTCGCGGTTTACCGGCTCCTATACGGCAGCGATTTCATAGCCGAGTCGCTCGCGTCGGTCACCGACGCGTGCGACGCCGTGCTGTGCTTCGTGGGGCGGCGCCCGTTCGGCGGGCGTCCCAGTGTCCGCTACTTCGGCCACGAGGTCTTCTTCCCGCACGACATCGACGGCGTGGCCGGCACGATCCGGGCATGGGCCGCCAAGCACGACCCGGCGGGCAAGGTCCGCGTGATCGACAACCCGTACGACGCGGTCCTCAAGAACCAGCTCGGCCGCCTGGTCGATGAGTTCGTGATCCCGCACCACGACGCCACCCATGTCCTGCAGGTCGAGGGAGACGAGGTCTGGCACGCCGACGCGTTGGTCGCCCTGCTCAACGCGGCCGAGACCGGCGACGCCGACGAGATCATGTCCACCAACGACCTGTTCTGGCGATCTCCCCGCTTCGTCAGCCGGCGCAACAATCCCTACGCCGTCTTGCGGGCCATCAAGGGCGCCCGCTCGATCGGCCCCACCGGCAACGCGCTGATGTCCGCACGCGACGATCTCGCCCGCGTCGCCCCGCCCGGCGTCCGCGTGCACAACTTCGGCTACGCCTGCTCCGAGCGCACGATGTTCTGGAAACATCTGGCCGGCCTGAGCTTCAGCCGCGACCTCCGCTGGGATTCCGTTCCACGCGAGGACTGGTTCGAGGCCGTATGGCGGAACTGGAACTGGCACGCCAACCGGCGAACGGACCTGTGCCCCTCGGTCGGATACCCCGAGGCCTTCGCCGCCGCGGAGCTCTACCCGCCCGAGCAGCTCCCCCGCGTGATCCGCGACCGCCTCGCCAACGACCCGCTGCCCGAGTGGCACGCGGCCGAACGCGAGCCCGCCGCCGCCGGATCGGCGCCCGGCCTGATCGGGGGTGCCGCGTGAGCGACGTCACCGTCTCCGTGAACGGCACGCCCATCTTCGGCAGCGCACCGGCCGTCGTGGCCGAGGACCCCATCGAAGCCGCCATCGCCGAGCGCTACCTCAAACCCAGCGCCGAGGAGCACAAGTTCACCTCCACCGGCGTCAAGTTCTGGAAGCACCGCGACGCCATGGAGTCCTACCGCGACGGCGGGGGGCGCAGCGTGATCTCCACGCACATCGCCCCCGAGGGCCGCTGCAACCTCAAGTGCGACTATTGCTCGGTCACCCACCGCACCTTCCACTCCTCCCTCGACATGGAGGTCATCCAGGATTACGTCACCCGCCTCAAGTCCCGGGGCCTCAAGGCCGTCATCCTCACCGGCGGTGGCGAGCCCACCGTCTACAAGCACTTCAACGAACTCGGCGAGTGGCTCCTCGACGAGGGACTCGAACTCGCCCTGATCACCAACGGGACCCAGTTCAAGCGTGTCTCCGACCGCGTGCTCTCCGGCCTGAGCTGGCTGCGGATCTCCATGAACCGCTTCAAGCACTGGGAGAAGATGATCACGGTCCCCACCGACCGCGTCGGCCCCCAGACCGTCATCGGCATGTCCCTGTGCCACTCCGGCGACAACAACGACGACGAGTTCCTGGAGAAAGTCGCGGCCATGGCCGACGCCCACGACATCTCGTACGTGCGCGTCCTGCCCGACTGCATGCTGCCCCAGCGTGAGCTCGTCCGCGAGCACCAGCGCCTCCAGGGCCTCTTCGACCGCCTGCCCGCGGGGGGCAAGTTCTTCCACCAGGTCAAGATCCACAACGCGCCCACCCAGTGCAAGTGCCACCAGTCCTACTTCCGGCCCTACCTCTCCGAGGAGGTCGACCCGCAGACCGGCCGCCCCGGCCTGGTCTTCCCGTGCGACTCGGTGGTGCTCAACGACCAGGTGATGAAGTTCGCCTCCACCTACGCCCTGTGCCGCCCCGAAGAGATCCTCGACTACCTCGACGGCAAGATCGAACAGAAGTTCGACGCCACCGAGCACTGCAAGGGCTGCGTCTTCGCCCGCACCGTCAACATGCTCAACGAGTACGTGGCCCACGGCGTCGAGCACTTCGATCAGTTCGAACACGCGGAGATGAAGCATGCCAACTTTGTCTGACCTCAAGACCCGCTACGACGAGACCTACTACGAGCGGGGCGTCGAGTCCGGCGTCTCCGGCTACTCCAACTACCGCTGGATGCCCGAGCTGACCATCCCGATGGCCATGACGGTCATCGACACCATGGGTATCGGGCGCGGCCAGAGCGTGCTCGACTACGGCTGCGCCAAGGGCTTCGTCGTCCGCGCCCTGCGCATGCTCCGCCGAGACGCGTGGGGCGTGGACATCTCGCCCTACGCCATCGAGCAGGCCGACCCGTCGGTCATGCAGCACATCCACCTCATCGACGACCTGTCCGACTGGTCCGGCCCGCGCCGCTTCGACCACGCCCTGGCCAAAGACGTCCTCGAGCACGTGCCCTACGACCTGATCGACCCCACACTCGCGTCGCTGGCCGACCGCGCCGACCGCCTCATGGTCGTTGTCCCCCTCGGCGACGGCCAGCGCTACACCATCGACGCCTACGAGCGTGACGTCACCCACGTCATCCGCGAGCCCGCCGAGTGGTGGGCCGACCGCATCCGTCGCCACTTCCGCAATGTCTCCTGGACCTACAGGATCGAAGGAATCAAGGACAACTGGCGCCTCGTCCACCCCGAGGGCAACGCCATCCTGATCGCCAGCCACCGGGCGGCCGCCGCGTGAGCGCCGAGACCGTAATGGCGACCGGCCCGACGGGCGCGATGGCCGAATGGACCGGCCGCATCGTCTGGTGGCGGGCGCACCACGTCGTATCCTGCCAGGGCTCTTCGCCGGCCCACCCGTTCGAGGCCGTCGACGGCTGGCACCGGTGCTTTGCGGGTCGCGATGCACTCGAGATCGGGCCGGGAGCCGGCCGCCAGGCCGCCGCGCTGATGCCGCACTGCCAAACGTACACGGTGGCGGACATCGTGCCGGAGATACTCGCACTGCCTCTCTACCAGCCGGCCGGCAGGTTCCAGATCCACAACTACCGGACCGATCGGATCGGGCGTACGTTCGGCGTCATCAGCTTCTGGTACCTCGTCCACCATCTCCGCGCCGATGAGATCGACGACTTCTTCGACTTCATCGCAGCCCACGCGCACGAGGGCGCGGACCTGCTCTTCAACATTCCGGGCCCCACACCGCCGCACACGCTCCTCGCAGAAGGCCCCGGAGACGGGCGAAAGACCACCCCGCACGACCCCGCCCGTGTTTGCGACACGTTGACCGCCAGAGGCTTCACGCTGCGTTCCGAGTCGGTGCAGGACTACTCAAGCCACGTCATGCACTGGACCAAGCCCGCCTAGCAGGCCCGCCTAGCAAGCACGGGCGGCCAACTCCGGGAACCGGTCCGCCGCCCAGATCTCCCCGGCCGCACGCCGCGCCTCCCACACCGTGTCGTCGTCCGACTTGCGCAGCCGCGCCCGCACGAACGTCTCGTCCGGCGGTAGCTTCGTGGCGCACGGGTGATCGTGCTCCAGCCGCGCCTCCGGCTCGAACACCCAGTTCCCCCGCGCCTTGATCGTCACGCCCAGTTCAGCGTCGTTGTACTGATGGAAGTACCCCGGGAAGAACAGGTCCCCCGGCCGGAAGCGGTCCAGGAACGACTTGCCCATCAGCGGGAACGCCAGGTCATACCCCTGCGGGATGTTCGACTGGCACAGGCCGACCACCCCGTCACCGTCCGGGAAGTTGGTGTACAAGGTCCGCATCGCCGTCGAGATCGCCGACGGCTCGAACCGAATGTCGTCCGTGCAGAACAGCGCATCGCCCTCGACCAGCTCGCGGAACACCAGATTCAACGGCGCCGTGCATCCCGGCCGTGCGTTCGCCTTGGAGCTGTACACGCACCGGCAGATGTCGGAGTTCGCCTCGCACACCTGTATGGTCGCCGTGTCGCCTGCCGCCACCAGCACGCGCGCGGGCTGGTCGCTCGCGCGCACGGTCCCGATCATCCGGGCCAGCGCCTCCGGCCGACCGATCGAAGCACAGAACACGTCCACCGCCCGTTCGCTGATCATCGCACGCTCCCTGTCAACCCGCCATCCGCGGCCGCGCCGCCCGCCGGGCCGCCATCAGTTCCGCATCACACGCCGGCACCGGCCGCGATGGCCCCGCCGACACCGTCGATTTGAGCCGACGCGACGCCTGGTGGTGCACGATCACCGGGTCCGCCCCCGTCGGGTCCTCGCTGCCGCGATCGAAGATCTTGGTGTACGCCTGCGGCAGCCAGAGTGTCCGCAGCGACCCGGCCCGCACCGTGTCCTCCCACGCCAGATCCAGACTCACCTGGTCCCAGCGTGACGGATCCTCCTCGCACCGAGCCACCCACGCGTCCAGCATCGTCCCCGCGCCCGCCGTCCGCCAGAAACACACCGTCCCGCTGGCGAACTGCCAGCCCGAGCAGCGGTGCACCGCGAAGTCGAACCCCCGCGCCCGCAGCAACTCCGGCGACCGCGCCAGCCGCGCATCCGCGTCCACCCACACCACCCCGTCCCCGTGCTCGAGCCAGCGCTCCCGCACGAACGCCGCCTTCATCGCGCAGTTCGCCTCCCACGATCCCCTGCCCGCCACCCCCCGGATGTCGCACGCCAGCCCGAGATCAGTGCAGCACGCCCGCAGCGCCGCCGCTTCCTGCTCGTACCCCGTCCCCACCGTGTAGTAACTCACCACCACCGGCAGCGGCCCGTTGTCCCGCAGCCCGCCGCCGACCACGCCCGGCCCCCCCAGCCACACGCTCTCCGCGGCGTGGCCGCCCGCAGACGCGTGCGCCCACGCGTGCAGCCCCGCCTTCAGCCCGTCCGTCGCGGGGTCATCGCTGCCCACGATCAGGACCGCGCCGTCCGTCCCGCCCGAGGGCAGGGCATCACCGACCCGCACCACGCGCACGCCCGACGCCGCCTCGGGGCGCAGCCAGTCCGCCACCACGTCCGCGGTCCGCCGGTCTGTATACTGCATGGGCACCCTCCCGATATCGGCCCCCTGCGCCACACCGCTCCAATCGCCCATCCGCCGGCCATTTCCGCCGTCCCCGCCAACCATGCCCCAGCGCTCCAGCGAATCACCCGCCGCCTTCTTTCCCCTCCCGCAGGGCTTGGGCGTCAGCGGCGTTGTCACCTGGGCCGTGGACCTCGCCAACGCGCTGGCCGCCCGCGG
>TARA_R110000782_G_scaffold8959_9_pt1 | contig 14479 bp, 13 predicted proteins | sample TARA_R110000782 | Tara Oceans TARA_R110000782 (sample SAMEA4397859) | marine metagenome | biome: Polar Biome; feature: [SRF] surface water layer (ENVO:00010504); material: water (ENVO:00002006), including particulate matter (ENVO:01000060) such as... | depth 5 m
AGTTCCCATAGCGATAAGATATGGATTGTATACGAATCGGGTGTTGGTTACAAGAGGCACAAACTGAGATCGAACCGTACCAGGAAGTACTGTACTAATAAGAACCAACAACTGATTCTTATGCATGAATCTGTTAGCTTCGGTCACGCATTCTATGACTGTAGTATAGTCAAAATCTTTTGGAGGCAGTGATGCGCTTGGCGAACTTCCATCGTATGCTGTATCGTGAGGAGTAGGAACCGCAATGAAAACAATGTCTCTATCCGAGACACACAACTCTATTGTCGCACATTCAACTACAGATGTGTCTATCTCACTATTCACATCATAGTAAACAACATCGTGTCCTTTATCTTGTATAACTTCGCCACATGGCTGCCCAAGTTTACCAAAGCCAATAAATCCAATCTTCATATCACTTTCCCATTGTCAGTTTCATTTTAAGCAGGTTCCAATACAATTGTAGTATTGTGAATGTCTTTCTCTCAGTGAAGTATATTTATCAATGAATAATTCATGATTATATCGTAGCGATTCACGAACAGCATTATATCTTTGTGCCTTTTCTTCTTCAGAATAAGATGTCCATTTTTCAATTTCACCCACGATAGCACAAAATCTTTCTTTCTTATCTTCTATCTTATCATATGACTCATCAAACATCTCAGGGAAAGTCTTGTAACCTTCATCCCGCAAATACTGCAATGTTCCTGGACATCCCATTATAATGATAGGATGAAAATTGGCAATAGGTTTATATACTTTCTCTGTTAACATGAAAGTTCTATTATATGGTAAACATATATCACCATTGGCGGCATGGTCATATGCACTTTTTGTTATGCCAAATTGTGTCTCAGTGATTATACTAAAGTACGATTCTTTGAAATACTTAGAAGTGTAAGCCCTGTCGTCTTCTCCCAACGTCCCAACACCCATGTCTAACTGAACCACTTTGGACATTCTATCTTCATCATAATGCTTGAGAAAGTATTCTTTTTGTGACTCAAACTTAAAATAGCCCTCGGTGATAATTCTAGTTTGAAATTCCATTCCAGAAATAGAAGGACTAGGCTGATATCTCCATAGAAGACTAATAAAGTTATTTTGTAATCCCAGTCGTTGCAACTCCGATACTATTGCAATTCGATGTGGTCTTGCGACTGCATTTAAACACATGAAGTCAGTAGTCTTCTCGCTTGCACTTGGCACCGTCATCATAATTTCTTTTTGAATCATATCCTCGTTATATCTTTTCTGTGGTAATAGTGTTCCTTCTAGATTTTCATAATTCATTCTTCCCGTTCTGGTTAAGAACTGTTCGGTATACTGCGTTGCAAAATAATCTATGCCAAGAACTTTTCTGAATTGAAACTTTTCTGTGATGTCTTTGTTTGCCTCAGACCACAACTGATAGTTCTGCTGTATATCTAGGTCAGCACAAGTAAGAACTATTTTGGCTTCTGTTAACCCATATGCAATGATTGTTTCCGTTAGTCTTCTGAACCACTGGTGTTCATCTGCACTAAACGCTTCACCGTCACATGATAACAATAGTGATAGTTTACCACTCCTAATTAATTCTTTAGCGTCTTCAGATATGTTGGCAATTATTTGTCCTATCTCATGGTAACGTTGGTGAGGACCTGACCAAATATCAACGGGATAGATATTTACGTTGTCGTCATTCTGCAATTCTTCCAAAGATTCGACATTCTGTACATCAAATTTTTGCACAGAAAGATTCAATCTATCCATCATGGTGGCGATGTTACAAACCGCTTCTAATGGTGCAGTCTTCAATGAGCAGTTTGAAGGCATTAGCATGTTATGTTGGTTGTTATTCGGATTTGGGTTATCATGCTTGATGGCTTCACTGAATCTATCATAGTAAAGATTAAATGTTCTGGGCTTATACTCATATCTCTCGTACCTTCCTTTAGCAGGAAAAGCAATATCGGGAAACAAAGGAAAGTCTTTATTAACAACAGACTGACTCGTATGCACATCTGATACGCCTACAAGAGCCTCGAGTAGAGAAATTATTCTCTCTCCTTGTTCGTATGTCATCAGGCTTATTTCAATTGGATTACGCAATTATATCCCTCAAAATTTCTTCTACCATCACATTGATCTCTGGATAGAGTATACGCCAATCTGCCAATCGCTTTAAGACTTTACCCTTCCCTCTTCTTTCATCTATTGCATCCAAGAAAACTCTGAATGTTTTAATATGTTGAAGTTGCACCCTATTGTTATTTGTAAGTGCATCTACCATGCCCTGCAAGCATTCGCGCTGTTCTTTATCTGCCGGATCACTCAACTCATCGATTGCGTCCTGCACGTAAGGTGCTAACTTGTTACCGAAGACATATGGATCGAACATCTTAGGATTATTAATAGTGTTTGAACTCATATATAAACCAGTATTATATTCTTTTCTAAACTGATATATCTTTCTCATAAACTCAGCCATAGTAGGTAATGTCAGAGGACTTATGGTCATATGAATATTAACTTCGATCTTATGTTCTAGTGCTGTGCGTAGATTGGTTTCCCAGTTCTTTAAATTCATTCCATATCTGGCATATTCTGCCTGCGGTCCCCAACAGTCCATACTTGCAATAATTTGAAACTTCTTAATCTTACCATCGTCTTGGAGTTTTCTGACTCGCTTAATTAGAGCAGTAAATTTCTTCTGGGTATGTTTTAAGTTGCTGAAAATTCTGAATGTCAGCTTAGGGTTTGGATTCTTCTCAAAAAAATCAAGACATTGCACAAACTCTGGCTGATACATAGGCTCACCACCTAGAATCTGAAACTCATATAGATGTTGCCCATTCTCTTCCATCCATTCCCAGAATTTTTCTAAGTATATGTCGTAGTCTGGATGTATTGGTCGTAGAGTGTAGTCTACTGCACCATGAATGGGACCATTCTTTTTAACGTCTGCTTCTATGACAGAACTAAACTGAGGAGAACAATAAGTACAAGCCTGATTGCATAGGTTAGTGAAGTAAACTTCTAGCAATCGAGGAGTTACACTAGTGGGATATTCAGTATCTGTGAATTCAGGTGGGACTAAATCTCGACCATTAATCCAAGCAGTCCTTTCACTCTTGCCACCAGCATCTTCTACCCTCTTACAATAAGAACACCCATTGTCGTTCCACTCGCCATTTAACATCTTCTCTCTATCGTCTATCTTTGCGGGAAGATTGTGAAAGTTTTTTATGGTATCTTTATTGAACGTAAGATGTTTGCATCGGTGACAACTAGTTGTTGTGCCGTGAGATAAAAAGATAGTACTCCAAGACCACTTAAATTGACAAGCAGAGGAGTTATGTATGGGGAATATATCATCAACCGAACCGCCGTATGCAGATCGAACTGATTTGGTTACATCATCAACTAACTGATTCACTCAATAATTCCTTCATATTAATATGCTCTGGAAAAGTCTCAAAGAAACTTTCTTTGCGTAGAATGTCTCGATGTGTAACAAGTCCATTCCACGGTCCTACTATAAGATCCTTGTAAACTGTTTCATCAGTAATACTAGTTTCCCACATAAAATTTATTAGTCCACGGAGATTGCTAGATAGCAAAGAGTCTCTATGACATAAGAAGTATTTAGACAAAGTTTTTTCAACTCTTTCCTCAAGTTCTCTCTTCTTCCAATCAGGAACATTCTGAACACTAAACGGCTCAGGAAATTGTAATATATTAATATTCATTTCTTGTGGATTTATTAAGTGGGTATCTGAGCAATAATCAATTAGGTCCATCGCAGTGTATAGATTAGCCCAGCCAACAGTACAAGTAACGCCTAGAGAGATGTGTGGACATTCAGTCTTAACAGTCTCAATGTTATTCTGCAATCTCTCCCAGTCGTTTCCATGTCTCCACCAGTCACCGCCTTCTTCCATCCCATCAATGCTGAGTAGGAGTTTTACATTCTTGAATTGTTTCCAGTAATCTACTATGTTTTTATTCTTATATTTCATGGTACTGAAGTTTGTGTTGTAAACTAGCGAAATATCAGTATTATTTTGTTCTAGCAACTTATCTAATATTTTCCAATGTTCCCATTGTATCAGAGGCTCACCACCAGCAAAGTAAATCTTTTTAGTGTACTCTAAGTGCGGCAATGTCTGATTGTATAGATCATCGGGAGTCTTTCCCGCAAAGATTATAGGTACAGGTTTACCAGCATCTTCATTAGCAATAGAACTACTGTACTCGTAGTAACAACCTCTGCACTTGAAATTACAAAAGTTATTAAATCGGAAATCTATGTAGAGGAGATTCAAGTCAGGCTTCTCTTCTATAACAGCATGTTTTGTAAACTCAGAATTTAATCCATCACGCAAGGAATGTATTCCACTCTTTTCAAAGTTAACACAGGTTGCACAATTACTCTTTACAAGATCGGTAACATCACCCGCAATGAAGTCTTTTCGCAATTGAGTAAACTTATCATTGTGCCAAATCTCTTCAAGTGAATTGGTCTTCAGGCTACCAAAGTCATCTATGCCCGCACAACAAGTCTTAACAACACCGTTGGGATGACCGTACATATGAACGAATGGCGCAACACAGAAAAAGTTATCTGACATAGGGGGTCAACATTTTATATAGTTCTGGAAAAGTTTGGCTGAAGTTGTTCTTTCTAAGTTCATCCATCTTCAGAGTCTTCTGCATAAATTCCGTAAGATCATTAACTGATTCTTTCTGACCTAGATACTGTTCTATTGTATCATAGAAAGAACATCCCGCATACTTCTTCAATACAGCAAGTTTAATAGCTTCTGGTAGGCGGCTTGCATCTTGATATGCTGGATCAGTGACGAAATTTAATGAGATGTAAGGCACTTCCTTAAAGAACTCATGGAACTCCTTGAGATACCAGATATTGTATATAGAAACCGTACACATTATGTTATAGCTGATATTATCAAATTCAGATAAGTCTTTTACCCAACTAATCGTTTCTAATACTTTAGCCCACTTGGTTGGGTGTCTGATAAAGTGATTATGTGCGCCAAGAGCATCAATTGACAGCATCAACTGTACATGCTTAAACTTCTTCCATATTTCTTCGTACTCGTGATTTACAATCGTGCAATTGGTAGAATAGACCAATGTAATGTTCTTGGCTACATCCCGATCAATCAAATCTTGCAAGAAACTCATGTGCTTGTCAATAAGCAATGGCTCGCCACCATTAATGTAAACAATTCGCAATGAGTCGCAGTGCTGTATTAACTTGTCCCAGAAATTCTGGTCAGTCGGCCAGTTAAACATATTCTGGTCGATGGTCTGTGGATTTTCTGGATTTACTTCGTTCCAATCTTTGACCCAACGTGAAGTCGAAAAAGGATTACATGTTCTACATGCAACATTGCAAATATTGCCAAGTCTAAGTTCTATAAACTCATAATCAACTGAATTAATACTACCGTCAGCATTAGTAACTCTTATTGCTTCTTCTTCAGTGAAATTTAGACGCTCATTGTCCAACTGTCTTTTAGACTTTATTCCAACACGCTCAAAATCGAAACATCTGGTGCATGGTGCTGGTTCTTCGCCAGCAAGCATTTGCTTTCTTACTATAGAAAACGAATCACTGTTCTGTATAGCATCAAAATCATATTCGGTAGTATGCAGTGTTTTAAATTCTCGTTTGAAATCTCCACTATCGAATGACTCTGATATTCTATTAGTATGATCCGACTCACAGCAAAGAGTAACCGCACCGTGAGGATGAGTTGCAAGATGCTTCCAAGGTAAAGAACAAAATGTTTTAGATCCCATCCCACCATTCCTTTGCTGATACTGATAACGTATCTCTGAATTCAATCTTGTCTGATCGTACACTGTCAAGATATTTCATATATCCTTTACCTCGTTTTAACCCTTGTTTAACATCTGCAAACTCTTCATCAAATGTCTGTCGTTGTAACATGTTAACCAAAGACTTCTTGTACACATGGGTCTTCTCTGTCATTCTAGGCTCAATGTAACCAAGTAAATCATAGACATGTTCTTCCATAATGTCTCTAGGCAAACACATTGGGCTCATAACAACAGATGGATCGAATGCAAAAGTGAACTTGAAGTACGATTTTACATTCAATTCAGTAACAACATCGAACAACTCCTTTAAGGCAAAAAAGCCAGGAGTAGTAAGAGTGACATCAAAAACCATGGCGTCACTACCAAAACGACTAATGAGAGGTAAACCCATTTTAAAATTTTCGAGCCAATCGCTCCATTTAAGACCCGTTCTAATATATTCACCAATTTCACCTACTCCATCAATGCTTGCACATATGTTAACATGTTTAAAGTGTGGTAGCAAGTCAAATAGTTTCACTCCTTTATATTCGACTCTGCTTAGATTCGTATTGTATCTGACAGTCACATTCTTGGCGTGTCCGTTGTCTACAAGTTGTTGCATGATAGTCCAATGTTTATCGAACATCAAAGGCTCACCACCTACCCAATATATTTCTTCTATAGTCTTATTGTCAACCGATTCTTGTAATTCTGCTTCTAACACTTCTGTCTGAAATGATGCAATGCGAGTTCGGATATCAGGTCGCAACCACTTGTCTGCTTGATAGTCTGGCTCTTTATATTTCTTATTCTCTGCTTCCCAACTGCTCGACAATTGATCACCACACATACGACATTTAAAATTGCATAGATTAGAAACACGATAGTCATATGAAACTGGAAGATCGTTATAGTGTCCATCTGGCTCAGTCTTGGCAATGATGTCTGCTATTTTATGTGGGAATAATGTTTCATTAAAGTATTGCTTGTATGTGTGTAAGTTCAGTATTTGATTATTACACACCTCGCATTGGGATAGCTTCTCACCTGCAAGCATCTTCTTGCGGATATCTTTCATGTAATCACTATTCCAATGTTCTTTCAATGTAACGGGCGCAAACTCATTATCCTGAGAGCCAGCATCAATATATTGCTTTTGAAAGGAAGCATCTTCCCGACTCGCACAACAAAGTCTGCGCTCCCCTTGAGGACTCACATAAGTATGGGTCCAGGGAGCGGTGCAAAAATATGGCGACAGATCATTCTTCGTCATAAGTAGCAAGCGGCTTGTCGATATTCTTACTATCGGGGTTCAGATTCCAACCTTCATCTTTAGCTACTTTCTTCAAGTCAGGATCATTATCATATTGTCGAGTACTATCACCATCAATAAGATCGACTAGTTGTATAGTCTCAGTTGTTGGAATACTCTCAACCCAATCAGTGAGTATCTTAGGAAATACAGATAACGACAGACCGCGCCTTTCATCATACTGTTTATAGAATGTTTTGAAGTCTCTATGTAAAGCCACCTTGTCACTGGTTCTTCGGTGAGGTGCATCGACAGTAACAAGATAGTCAATCAATCTATCAATGCTAGCCCGCTCAAAGTCATGCCACTTAGGCAATAGTTTAGCAACAGACCACCAATCTTCAATATTTTTTCTAAGATAATCTTTAATATGGTCTGGCAAAGCGAGTGGTGATTGAAAGCTAGGAAAGCGTAATAGATTTAGACTAACAACAGGCGCACTTGTGCCGGTGAACTCTTTCATCTCATATACATCATTGAGAAAATCAGTTATGCTAAACAGGCACAGACTATTGATAGTCATCATAATATTAACACCGCCAAGTTTAGCTTCACGGAAACACTTATACATGTTAGCTTTCCAAACATCATACTTTAATCCATCGCGGATATAATCTGCCTGTAAACCGGTAGCTTCACAGCTAGTGTACAGGTGAAAATCAGTACAGCCGTGCGACTTCTCAATCAGCTTATTGATTAGACTTGGTTTCGCCATGAGATTAGAGTTTACAGCGAAACGCATCTTGGAAGGATTGTCATTGAACCAATCAAACAATTTCCAGACTTGATCTGACATCAGAGGTTCGCCACCGGTAACTCGCAGTTCTTCTAGATTCTTGGATAGACCATCATCCCACCATTCCCAGAATGCGGTGACATATGGATTCTCATCGTCTTTGCCATAAGGCTCTGACCATGATCCGTCATGCTGAAACGCACCCGCGCCATCGGATACCATGTTCTGATACGCGCCATTCTTAGTAATGTCTTTTGCCCATGTGGTAGAGAAAGAAGAATTACAATAAGAGCAAGCCAACTGACATGTTCTATCAAATGCGATTTCAAATGTCTTCAGTTCTACGGACTCTTGTGAATCCATCTCATATGCTTTCTGCAAATCATCTTCTGTGTAAATGATAGACTTGAACACACGATCGGACACAGAATCATTACCAGTGTCTTCTACTTTCCAGCAATACTCACACTCACGAGGACGCTCACCGTCTTGCATCATCTTACGCATAGTCTTCTTATGTTGCGTATTGTGGATAGCAGATGGATCGACTTTTATTTCGTCAAGTGGGATCTTGTGTGCTGGAGGGTGATGACATGATGCCGTTGTCCCGCTTCCTAGCCAGGTTGTTGCATTGTACCATTTAGCACCACAAAAACTCTTGGACTTAGTGTCCAGAATATCTTTTCGGTACTTAATTAAGTCGGAGGGGTTGTTCATGCCATTTATCCATGTCTTTAATCAATTCGGGGAAAGTGTTTTCAAAGTTCTTTCCTCTGCGCTCATCATATGCCTTCACAAAGTTCTGGAAGTCAACTCTGTATTTATACGCCTCGGGTTCAGTTCTGAGGTAGTCGCAAAGTCGTTTAACTTGGTCAAATTCTTCTAGGTACAGACGGGCAAACTTATCAGGTGAATCATACTTCAACCATCCCTCGGCAAAAAGTTCTAATTTGTTTGCAAGAGTTTCACGATAGACAGTAGACAACAATGAACACTGTAAATGTGGTGGGTAACGTAGTATGTTTACACTTAAAGGTATTCTGTTATCTGCTAGATTCTGATTAAACTCTACACGCAATGACATTATATCGCCAATGAAATCCTGCATAGTGGATACTGAAAGAATGTTCACTGTTGTCATAATAACAACACGGCATCTGGTTTCATTGAGAAACATACGAATGTTATCTAGCCACTCATCATACACAATACCGTCACGCGCATACTCTGCTTTATCTCCGGTGCTTTCTGCGCTTGTGTATATCTCTACTTCGATTCCATGCGCTTCTAGCCTCTGAGTTGCATCAACCAGTTTACGGAGAAGTTTTGGTTCAGTGCCTAGATTACTATTGATGCCTATTTTAAGCCCTGGGTTCTCGTGATGATGTTCAATAATATAATCGACTGCTTTCCAGAAGTCTTTTGACATCGTTGGCTCGCCGCCGGTTATTCTAAACACTCGCAAATGTTTCCATGCTTCAGGAAACCATTCCCAAAACGCATCGACATATGGATTGTATTCACTGTTCTTATATGGGAACTTACCGACTTCTCTTAAATAGTCTAAGTCACCAGACCCAAACTTAACTGGATAGTTGCCGTTCTTCTTGATGTCTTTCATCCAAGTTGAACTAATTTCAGGTGAGCAATATGCACATGCAAAGTTACAAGCATTACTAAATGACACCTCAAGATATGTTGGATAGATATCATCGTATGGATCACTCTTAGCAATGAGATCAACTTTATCCCAAGACCATGAATCAGCCGTCTTATAATGGCGATCCGAGAAGTGATCTTCTTTCAAGTCTTCTATCTTCCAGCAGTAGTCGCACTCCTTGGGTCTTTCGCCCCGTAGCATCTTAGCGCGTTGTTCTTTCTTATATCGACTATTATGCAATGCCGCTGGATTGATGTAAATCTCGTCAAGCGGAATCTTATGGGGAGAAGGATGGTGACAAGAATGATTGTATCCGTTCTGTAAAATCAAAGTTGTCTGAAGCCATTTGGCAGAACAGAAAGAAGGACTAATTTTGTTAATCTTTTCTCGCTTTTCTTTTAGAACTTCTATCCAATGTTCATTTGTTTTATTCATTGTTTACATTCTTTGTAAAAATATTCTAACTCTGGAAAGGCAGTATGCCAGTTCGTATTTCTGCGTCTGTCATGCTCATCTATAAAATTAACGAAATCGATTCTGTTTCTCTTTAGCTCCTCACCAGTAAATCTGCTAGTTTTGCACCAATCATAAACTCGTTCAAATTTTGTTGACTCACCACTGTTAAACATACATATATCAGTGTCACTTGTATTCGTCTGTACATAATACACTAAATCTTGCAGGTTGTCAAGCATTATATCATCTAATATCAAGGCAGACAGGTGTTTAGGATCACTCATCATGGGCGTATCGATTGTTAACATCCAAGGATACTTCTTCTTCATTTTTAGCACAAATGCTATCAATTCATGGAAATTTGGTATACTCAACAAGCAGAAGGTTACCATAATGCCGACTTTCACGCCACTAGATAACAGCTTCTCGATATTTCTCTCAAACTGGTCATTATTTAACCCGTGCCTTATCCACTCAGCTTGCGGACCCCAACTATCGATAGATGCATAGACTATGCTGTTTGTATGAAGACAATCTATCAACCTGTCGATGCGCCTATCTGAGACACATAGATTACTATTCACATGAAAGGCAATATCATCTCTGCAAGGATGATTCTTTAGAAACTTTGCCAACTTGAAAGTATTCTCGTTCAGCAACGGCTCTCCTCCAGTAACTCGCAAGGTGTGCAAGTGAGTTATTGCTTTCTTAAACCATTTCCAAAACTTATCGACCATTGGGTTGTCGTTGTCAGAATATCTTTCTTCTTTGCCGTTGAGAGTATAGTTTCCCGCATTATCCAGACTCAACATGTCAAGTGGTCCATGTTTCTTTATCTCTTCAAACCAAGAAGAACTATTCTGGGTAGAGCAATAGCTACATTTGAATTGACAAGTATTACTGAAACTCATTTCCAAATATTTAGGGAAGACATCTTCATCTGACTTCATCTTGGCAGTACTTTGAATAATGGATGCATCTTTAAGAGTGTAAACGGGAGCTAGTGTAATGCGAGGACTAGTAATACCAATTTCTTCTTGTTTCCAACAATAGCTACATTCATCTGACTTAACTCCATCCAACATTTCTTGTCGAACAGCTTTCTTCTGTTTTGTATTGTGAAAGTCTTCGTCTAATGATAGATCATATTGCGGGCAGTGGAAGCAAGAGTGTGCAACCGCAGAACCTAGATGCATTTCTAGGTGATGCCATTTTAAGACACAGAAACTAGGAGATATCTCATCATACTCCTGTCTAAGTTGCTTATAGTATTCTACTGGGGTCATTTAACAGCCGCAATAGTGAATCGTTGAAACATGCCATCGGGACCAGGACAATCTGTAGTGACTCGTTCCACAACACCTTCACATCTATTCATTTTCTCAAACTCTTCCATATCTTTCGACAACCTACAATGCTCTGGAATATCTAGGTTGTTGCCTTGAATTATGTAGTATGTATCCGCTGGTATATTATCGAACCATGCGTCATATACTTCCTGTGTCACATGCTCAGTACTGCAATTGATTACGACATCGACCAACGTGCGGGGTGTATACCCGGTATACAGTGTATACCGATCATATTTGTAGTCCTGCATGTCACCTGTTATTGCTGTTATATTCGGATTATGAAAGAACTGATTAATGACAGCCTCACACTTAGGATCTATGTCACATGTGTAAATGTGTGGCAGGGATCTCTCGTTTCTGTTATATGATCCATCATAGCTGTCTAGTATTAACTGTCCAAGTATGCCAAACCACCCACCGAAGATATGCACATTAACTAATGGAAAGCCTTTAGGAAGTAGTCGGAGTACAACCTCTTTGCTTGCTAGTTGACTCTCCCAGAAAGACTCTGTAAATCTACCAAGATTGTCTGGTTCATAAGAGTCATTTAGATCCCGAATATAATTGAACCATCCAGAAAGTGTGCCTGCTTTAATTATCATAATATCATCTCTGTTACTTTTCCGTCAAAAAGCGCGTATCTGATTTTCTTTTTACCACGCTTGGTTATCAATTCATATCCATTGAACTCAATTATCTTTTCTCCTTGCTTCTCGATATATTCCGAAAACTGCGAGAGAGAATGATAAGTTTTTTCTTTCTTAGGTTTTTCTTTCTTTGTCATTTTTACTTCCTTTTAATTCGACCATCGTGTTTTGTCCATACTACATTCTTCAGAGGATACCATTTGAAACCTTCTTCTAATGTCCAATAATAAACATACTGCAACAGCGTACTGCTAGGGTCGACCTGAAATAACAGTCGGGTGTCTGTTTTTAAATCTTTGTACCAGTCTTCATGCCATAAGTGTTGCATCTCTTTCTGCAACTCAGTGTGAGCCGCACCAAACTTGCGGTGCTGATACATTGCATTGATTGCTCTATTGTTTATATCATGGGTAAAGTAAAGAACCTTGTATCCATTTTCTTTTGCCCACTCTATCTGTGCTTTACCTACAAACATTCCAAGCCAAGAAGGTCTAAACTGCTTTGCTATATGCAATCTGCATACCCGAGCGGCGTACTCTGGATCACCGGTATAATGACTAGATTCGACAACACTGACAGCCGCCAGTACATCATCGACAAATACCATGAATGTTTCACCGTCAATATTGTCTGGATCATACTTATCATATGCCAAACTATCATTGCCTTCTTGAAAAGAAAGTATTCTAAAATCTTCTATTAACTTCCTATCTTCTTTCTTGTAGGTCTTTGCTATAATGCGAGACATTCTATATCTTCCTGACTCTTCAATGTAGCTAATAATGCGATGCGTGGTTCAGTACCATTATTTACTACGCCATGTTTAAATCCAGTATTCAAAAACCAAACTCTTCCGTCTGCTGGCAGATTATGTTCTTGATACTCACCATTTACCCAAAACTGATTCACACAATCGTCTGTACCCGATATAGGACAGACGATGCGAACACCATAAGATGGATCATAATCAATGTGTGGTTGTAAACTCATACCTGGTGCAAGAAAGTGTAGTCTAGCACGACAAACTGGTGCAGAAAAGTGTCCTGCTAATGCTTCTTCAAAGTAAGTACCCTTACAAGCATCAGTCTGATAATCCCATAGCATCTCATTTGCAGTGGGTGGTAAGTTGTCACCCTTTGCTTTCTTGTTACGAATTCTATCTCTAAGAGTAGCACCTAAATCTTCAAGTTCAAAGTCATCAGCTTTTGCCATATTCTCTGGTGACATTACCATCAAGGGAATCTCTTTTAAGTTTGCATATGCATTATCGACAAAAGATGGATCGTGTAATTTTGTTATGCCGGGATTAGCTTTGTAGATGTCTTCCCATAGATGTTCTATCTTAGAAAGTTCTTCTTTAATCTTATCCAAGTTAAATCGTATTCCTGGAATAGGAGCAACAACCGGCAAATCTCGTTTCTTTAGCATGTGGTATCCCGCAGAGTCACCGAATCAAATGTATGACATAAAAAATTATTATCGTTAACACCTTCTACCCAATGTATTCCGTTTACCGAATTGAAGTGTATCCATAATGCCTTACCAGCAGATGGGAACTCAATAGTATGTACATCACTCTCTGGATAAGATAGTGGGGCTTTCAGTAGTCTATATATACCTTCTTCTTTCACAAAGAATAACTTGAAAGTTGTAGTTACTTCTTCAGTCAGCTTTACTGGGTATATTAGTGTCCATGTATTCTTGTTTACAATACCATCTATTGTAGTAGGCTGGTGTGCATGTTTGAATAGTCTATCTGACCATGGTCTATAGTCATTGTTGCCCATAAGAAAGCTAAATGTTCCTTGCGAGGACACAAGATGTTCTTTTATAATACCAGTGGAGTTGGCATGTACTTCTGGAGAGAAAGGACAGTCTTCTATGGGCAATAGACTAGTTGACTGGTCTTGTATCTTCTTATTATCATAGCTATCATAGACGAAATAATAACTTTGCTCCTCAATTATTTTCTGTTCCCCTTCAGTCAGTGCATTACGCATTGCCTCTAAGTCAGATTGATTTGCAATAGGATGGTCTTGTAGTTGGTGTCTGTACGGCACAGATTCACAGTAAGAGAAATCAAACTCATCTGGAATGAAATCAATGTATCCATAATGTAGTGTCATAATTAAACAGTCCTATCAATTAGCCTTATAAGTTGTCCACCTAAATCATACTTGTGCCAGAGTACCTGTTTGTTACCGTTGTCGTGGTGTGCTTTGTGAAATCCTTCACCCAATGTAATCAATCCTACCCAAGTATCGCTGTGTGCTTCTTTGCCTCGATGTGAAAACGTGAACACTAATGAACCTATCAACTTAGCGGCACCAGCAGGAGCAAGCCATGCGTATAGAATTGCCATAGGATCAATTAGCAATAGCAACCCAAACCATAAGATTATAACATGCCAATAATACTTGACTTGATTGCGGTGCAGTTTGCTTCTCAGCAAATCACGGACGAACTTAAAGTTGA
>TARA_R110000782_G_scaffold156380_1_pt1 | contig 14466 bp, 18 predicted proteins | sample TARA_R110000782 | Tara Oceans TARA_R110000782 (sample SAMEA4397859) | marine metagenome | biome: Polar Biome; feature: [SRF] surface water layer (ENVO:00010504); material: water (ENVO:00002006), including particulate matter (ENVO:01000060) such as... | depth 5 m
CTATACTCAAAGTTATTACCATGTTCCTTCTCAACGAAGTTACCAATTGCTTCTTTAGTATAAGTATAATATCCCATCTTATGCCGCCTTTGCCATTTCAATTGCACTTCGATAATCAGTGATGTGTTTCTCACTGGCTTCAACTGTCTGACCATTGCTTAAAAGAATATGCATTGGACCAAGGACCTCTACTACTTCTAACCAATTATTAGCAGTACCCAAGTTTACAAAATCACCTTCAAATATTATCATTACTTAGTCCTCACAATGTAAGCGGGTTTAGTTGGATCAAGAATTAAATCTAAGTTGGATACAGGATGTACATCACCTACCTGCCATCCTTTGGCACGGTCATATTGACTGAAGTGCTCAACAAATGCGGCTTCTAGTTGTACTTCTTGTTGGGTATCAATGCCAAGCTCTTGTCGTATAGTAGTCATATACTGCTTCTCTTTTGCGTTAATAAGTATATATTATACTACAATATCACAATTTGTCAACCTTTTTTGGCCAGATCTATGGTAAAAATACCATAAATCCTGATATTTTTACCTCAAATTGGCTTGTTTTTGAACTCTTCTGCTAATGGGAAGATGATTGCAATAGCATCAGCCACAGCATGGGCTAATTCCATGTGCTCTAGTTGGGTGCCATTTTCGCCACGTAATTCAATATAATGTATCCAACTACGCAATGTACCATTAACATACAGTCTACTTAGGGTGTTTCCTTCCGGTAGTACTACTCTTGCTTGCTCTTTAGCAATACCGTTGCTTAGAGCCCACGTGTATGCGTCTAGTGAGGCGTCTATAACACGTTGTTGCTTGTTTTTCCAAGTGCCTTGAAGTACAGCATGTCCATCCATCTCAGGATCAAGTTCAATACTGTTTTGCCTGTTAACAGGATCTTGCAATCGTGCTTGTCTAATTTCAAAAGCTAAACTCTGTGTCGGGTCTGCATAACGTTGACTGAACTCTTGGAAACTAAAACTTCTGTGTCTCAACAATTGTCTAGCAATGTCTCTGGTTGTTTCTACTTCCATACAAACACTTACCATTTCAAGTGGCGACCAATGTTTGTGCTTCATCAAGTACTTCACAAGTTTTTCGTTTGTTACTGTGTTGTTTTGATTCTCTGGATTGCTTACTCTTGCACAATAGGCAATTAAGTCTAATGGACTTTCTATGTCACCTAACGATGCATCTGGTCCTTGGCTGTAACTAATTATTTTGGTTTTCATATTCCTGCTTCCTTACATGTGTTTTGTATTCTTTCTACTTCTGCTGGACTCTTTGCAAAGACACTTAACCAAAATTTTGCTTCAATAATATGGTTAACCATGCCAATTTGCTCGGCGTTAAATCTAGTTAATAATTCGCCGCCTGTTTCACTTAAATAAAGTAACCAAGGAGAAATTTTTGCACTTCGCAAATCAAATACTGCTCTTGCACTACTAACTGTATTAAAATAGTCTTGCCATTCGCAATTGTTTTCTTCTCCCCAAGTTGCTAGATACATAACGTTACGCTCTAGTGCTCGTAATCCTGATTCTTTTCTAACATACTGTAGCAAAAACTCATCATACACAGAATCCTTACTCCAATCTGTTAATTTCTTTGCTTCTTTAATTAGCCACTCAGCAAACTTCTCAGGTTCCAAATAATCATTTAACACACAACTTCTACCAAACTTAGTAAAGCCTTCATAGTACTGACTACGAATAAAGTCTTCCATTGATTTACTTTTAGTTGACGATGTATTCATTTCGTAAAACATTTGGAACACCCTGTAACCTAATCTAATATGGGTTAATTCCTTGTCTGCCCATCGGCGTTTCTTAGGACACATATGAACACTCAACGTTCTGTCAGATTGAAATCCTTTATTACACCACTTACATTGAGGGTTACTTTCCGAAGATGTCTTTGATTGTTTTGTCGTCATATCCGTTTGCCTTTGCAAAATCTTTTAAATCGTCTTTACTGTTTATACTTAGCATTAGTTCTAGTTCATCACTCTTGAGATGTGGATAAATGCTTAGTATGAACTCACTTACTTTATCTTTTTTCTTTCTACTGTTAGGTGGCTTAATATAAGGGTGGAACTCTATCTTGCCTGTGCCACATGCACTTAATAGTAACCACTGCAACTCTGGGTGCTTATAAATATCTTCAAAATCTTTATTTACTAATTCGTTAACCATAAACAAAAAGTTTGGAGCATTCTTACCTTGAACACTACTAGCATATCTCATCATCATCCAAGTACTAAATGCCTTTCGCTTTTCTGGAGTTAATCGATTATACCAACCCCTATCTCGTTTGTCTAGGGCTGACATAACTTCTTTTAATGGTAATGCTGGTGCTTTTTTAGCCATCTGGATTCAATCTCTTATATTGCTCAATGTAGTAGGGTTGTCCGTTGGCAACATTTGCTCGCCAGTCATCTGAGGAACTTTCATTTGCATTGTCGCTTACATATTTGTAGCAATGAAACTTTATATCTCTGTCTGCTGTGATGATTGCTTTTGCTATTGCATAGGCTTCCATATCAACAACATCTGCTTTTAGTGTTAGGTTTGGATCTGTAACAAAGTTATCACCAGTGCTACATGTTAGTGCATCATACTGAAAACAAATAGTTATGTATTGCTCGAATGGGGTCATACCTTCTTGGACTCCCATGGGTGAACATTGCATGTCACGTTGTACAAAATTACCTATATAATTTAGTCCTTCTAATCCTGGCGTTATTCCGCCAACTGTTCCAAAGTTAAAAACATGTTTGCAGTCTGGATAACGTTCCAATAATGTTGCTGTAGTAACAGCCGCATTAACTTTACCTACACCAGTAAAAAACACATTATCCCATGTTGCCATTTCCGGTGCTTCGGCTTCTAGAGCCATAATAATAATATTTTCCAATCTATTCGCCTTCAAATTCAATTAGTGTGTTTGCTTGATATCCTTGTTTCTCTATTATAGCACAGCCGCCAACATCGGGCAAGTCTATTACAGCAAGAATCAAGATATTTTCTTTTGGTACATTAAAGTTTTCATGTACTAAGTCTGCACAGGCTATTGCTGTTCCACCTGTAGCAATTAGATCATCCATTATAACAACTTTATCATGTTGCTTAATATCAGTAACTGTTTGCACTTCTAAACTTGCACTACCGTATTCTAAATCATAATCTTTTTTGTATATGTGGCCTGGTAACTTACCTGGCTTCCTTGCTAGTATAAAAGGTAACTCTAAATCTCTGGCAATTGGTGAGGCAAAAATAAAACCTCTACTTTCAATACCAATAATCTTAGTTGCGTTAAAAGACATTGTAAGCGAGGTTAAGTCTAATAGCGACTTGTTAAATGCTTCTGGTGTCTCTAACAGACTTGTAATGTCTCTAAATTCTATACCCGGAATAGGGAAGCCTGATACAGTTCTAATATGTTCTTTCAAATCAATATTATAACTGCTCATAGTTTTAAGTCTACCTTTTCCCATGGCATTTCTTCTTTACCAAAGTGTCCATAGTTAGTTGTAGTTGTTAGATCTAAATCAAACAAATTAAATCTATCTATAATTCCTTTAGGTGTCAAATCAATGTTCTTTCTAAAGTAGTCTGAAAACTCTTTTCTAACAATTCCGTCAGCATATACATATACACTCGTTGGTTCTTTAACACCAATGGCATAACTTAGTTGTACCGTACAGTTTTCTGCTTTACCTGTTGCTACAACATTCTTTGCCAAGTAGCGAGCCATATATGCGGCCGATCGGTCGACTTTAGTACAGTCCTTACCGCTAAAAGCACCCCCACCATGTGGAGCATACCCGCCATAAGTATCAACAATAATTTTACGTCCAGTAACACCTGTATCTCCATCCGGTCCTCCAATTACAAATCTACCTGTAGGATTAATTAACCATTGAGTAGATAATAAATTAACTTTATCTTTTACAACAGGCAATATAATGTCTGTTACACGCTCTCTAACCTCTTCTATGCTTAGGTCATCACTATGCTGAGTACTACAAACTATTGTTTTAATATCAATAGGTTTGCCTACACTGTCATAATTAAATGTGACTTGAGATTTACTGTCTGGTCCTAACCAATCGCCGCCATTACGTCTTACTTCTTCAAGTGCTTGTAGGATCTTGTGACTGTAGTAAATTGCACAAGGCATGTATGTAGGTGTCTCGTTACAAGCATAACCAAACATTAAGCCTTGGTCGCCTGCTCCGAAGTCGTCTGTTCCTAATGCTATATCAGGTGACTGCCCATGTAGTTCGTTATACACTTTTAGGTTTTCCCAATGGAACCCATCTTGCTCGTAACCAATATCTTTTACAACTTGTCTAATAAGATTTTCAATTACTACTTTATCAAACTTATTACTTTTGTATTCGCCTGCGACAGTAACCATATTAGTTGTTACTAATGTTTCTACTGCGGCTCTGTGGTTGACATTTTTATCAATCAAGTAAGTTGCAACTGCATCTGAAATTAAGTCGGCTACTTTATCTGGATGGCCTACACTCACACTTTCACTTGTAAACTCGTACATTAGATTAAATCTCCTATTTGAAAATCTTGTACCTTGTTTAGTTCCTTGACAAAGAATACACACTTAGGAGTTTTCTTATCTTCTAAAGGTACTGCTAATAAATGCCCGTGTTTAAGTTTAGGGAAGAACCATTTAACATCTTGATAGATGTTAGTAATTGTAATATCTAAACTATCTGGTATCCTATTGCTCAATGGATTCATTACTAAAGCTCTAAATCCTCTATTATTTAAACTTGCTAACGGAATGGTTTCAACCATTCCCATATCTTCATCACACAAAAGAATGCTCCAGTCCATGGGCATCTGTAATTTAAAATCGCCTATCTGTAAACAGATTGCTGGGGCATAAAAACTTTCTAAGAAGATAAGAGGAAGAAAGTAAAAATCTACCCACTCCTTGTCACTGGCGTCCAAGGCGCAATATCGTAAATCGTCAATTTGTTCTGGTACAGTATCGAGCTCGTACGGGTAATCTTCTACTGTTAGTATTTTCATTTATATTCCACCTTTGTAATTGTGTGCCTAAATTCTTGTTCCTTATAAAACTGCTTTCTTTTAGTAAGATGCCGTTTGCTGTACTTCAGGTCACTTGTGATATCTACCACGTTAACATAATCTTTGTCCTTAGCTCTACGAATACCTCTACCGATACTTTGTATAACACGAACAAAACTCTTTCCTGGTTCTAACATAACTAGATTAAAAATTCTAGGAATGTTAATACCTACTGCCGCTACGCCATATGTAGCAACAATAACTTTGTTGTCCATTTCCGATATCTCATCGTACTCCTCTTGTCTATCTTTGACTTTCATTCCTCCAGAAACAAATACCCATTCTGGGTTTTGTTCTATAAAGATTTCGCCTGTTCTTATTCTATCAATAAGGACTAATGTATTACCATTTTTAGATAACTGGTCTATCACCTTTGAGATATGTTTCAGCCGTACCTCATCTGTTGTTAACCATTTCAATTCTTGTGCATAGCTATTGAATCCTGCTGGAGCATCTTTCATTTGAAGTATGCTTATATCCAGGTCAGCCAATACGCCCATGTCTTGTAATTCTTTACTACTTAAACTTCCTACAACAGGACCTAACGCACAGGTACATGCTACTGCTTCGTGGTCGTCTTTCGGTATAGTTCCTGTTAGTCCCCAACGTATAGGGACATCTTTAAACATGCCGCTTAGTTGATCTCTGAGTACATCTGCTTTTGCTTTATGTACTTCATCTACCATAATGCAAACTACGTTATCTAAGAATACATCTAAGTCAACTTCAGCTTCACCTGCCTTTGTTTTCTTTTCTAGTACTGCGAGACTTTGCCAGGTGCATATTGTGTGTGTTTTATCATATTGCTTCCTGTCGCCAAATAGCACACCAACATCAAGTCCTAAATTCTTATAATCTTTTTCTGTTTGAACTACTAAGTCCTTGTTAGGCACAATAACAATTGTTCTACCATACGGTTGACACTTGTGACTAAGTACTGCTGTTACTAATGTTTTTCCTGCTCCTGTGGCTACTTGCTGTAAGCATTGAGGATTATTTAAGAAATCATTAATTACTTTAACTTGGTAGTCTCGTAATATTATAGGCATGCCTTCTGCAGTATGCTTCTTAGGCCATGCAACATGATCATAACTAGTTGCTTCAACTGGTTCAAAATTAAATGTCCAGGCTTGTCGATTATCTTCAACATCAACAGTATACCCTTCTTTAGTAATAATAGGCAGTAAGCGATCTAATAAATTTATATAAGACCTACCACCTATATCACAAAATCTTACACAACCATCCCATCTCCCTAACTTGTAGGCTGGCATGTGGAAAGCATAAGGCAAAAAGTATTTTGTCTCATCTGAAATCTTTCGCCTGGTTTTAACATCAAGTCCTTTGAACCTAATGTTTACTTCATCTTTAATTTCTAGAGTTACATTTGCCATATGCTTAATTATACACTACTTATAGACTACTGTCAACAAGAAACTTCTTCCACCAGCACCATAGCCCGGAAGGACTTCGTACTCATCGTCAAATATGTCTTGTACATGAACTGCTATTTTAAATTTACCAAGGTACCTAGAAACATTAAAGTCTAACGACTGAATGTTATCAAGTGAAGAATCGTATGCACTAGGTTTCCTGTCTCTCATTGTAGAATGGGTAAACGCATACCGATACTCGCCAATTGTAAAAAACGCATCAAGTACACTTTTCCATTCTGCAACTCTCGGTTGATCTGAATCCGTGTAGCCTACCATAATGTTCATGCCGCCATATGGCAGAGGAATTGTTTTCATTAGCCTAACACCTTTAGTAGAGTAACTACCTGTATTAAAGTACTGCTGATTTGCATAACTAATACCTTCGCTAAAGTTATATGCAAAAACACTTAGACCATTGTAACCAAGTTCGCCACCTGTTGCTTCTTCTGGCTGTAATAAGGAATTAGGTTTGACCCATCCATCTCCATACAGTTGATATAAAGTAGGGTTAGAATAACTAGTACCTATGTTACCAAAGAATCCGTTTTTTTCAAAGCCTGCTCTAACCACTGTTGCATCACTAGAAGTTCTTAGACCAATATCAAATGAACCTATGTTTGTTAATAAGTAAACACTAGAATTGTTTTGCTCGTTGTTATTGTACTCTGCTTTGTCTAAAGTTACCCCATACAAAATAGTTGCTGTAGCAACTTGCATAGAGTCTCTAGCGTCAACGTACACCCTACTAGCTTCGTTCACAGTACCTTGTATGTCGTTAGTGTAGTAGTTAGTGTTATTAAACGTATAACCAAATGTAACGTTATCGTTCCTTGCACTTACTGTACCTTTCTCACCTGTTTGATTACAATCATTACTTGATGCAAATGACGAAGTATAACAACCATCGTAATCGTAGTCATAATCAGTATAAGTTAGTACAACATCTAAAACGCCGGCATCAAACATTGCTTTAGCTGATGTATTAGTGTAGTAGTCGTCCTCTTCATTGTCTGTTTTAACACTGCCATTATTAACATCAAACGAAGTAATACTAAAACCTAAATCATCTTCGCCATATTGCATGTTTATAAAATCGTGTTCTACTCCGTATCTAATTGTAGCACCTGTTTCAAAAGAATCAGTAATAAAAACTGCTCCACCAAGAGAGCCAGAGCCGTATGCAACACCGTTTGGTGCAGTTACTACTTTAACTGTCTCTGAACCTGTCGCCAAGTCATGGCCAAAGTCATACCATCCTGAGCCTGAATCATTTGCTGGAATACCATTTACATATATAGTTGAATGAGATGTTGATGCACCTCTTTCATTATATAATGCAACACCGCCATAACCACCTGGGTTATCTGGTCTTGCTGGCATAACAATCTCACTTAATGAGACTTCCTGCGTTGGATCAGATTCTGTTTCAGTTACTGTTGATCCAATAATAACAATTTCTTCTATCTCTTCTGCCGAAACATTTGTAGGGACGGCTAGCACTACTAGAAGACTTAGTGCTGTTAATAATATATTTTTCATTTTACCTCTTTAGTTAATATTAATATAATAAAAGGAGCACTAGCAATTATGCTAGTGCTCCAGTCGACTAAAAGTTTTAGTGTGGGAGAACTAAAAATCCGTTAGTCTTTTCATACAGGTAGTCTCTGCAAGATCCTTCCAAGTGTCCGGAGACATTTGCTTTAAGTCTGCAACTTTAAGGACCATCCTTAATGAAATCTCTCTCAACCTACTTGCTTTTTCAAGCATGAAGTCAACAACTTCGGTATTCCCAATTTCACCAAAGTTGTATTCATCTAGCATACCGTCTCTGACGATTTGGTTGATTCTCAAAAATCTATCATTAACACTACCTAACTCTAGATCAATGTAATGACATCTGGACATGAGAGCCGCTAAGTGATCTTTGATCTTCTTGCTACGAACGTTCTCAAAATCAACGTTAGTAATAAAGATACAACCACCTTTAAACTCAAACCTATCTGGAATTCCTTCTCTACGCAAAGCGACAGATTCTGATTTCCAACTAATAGTTCTTTTCTTGCCCGAGTCCAAAACAGCCTTAAGCATATTCAAACATACTTCATCGAACAACACAGTATCACAGTCATCAAATACTAAGATGTTGCCTGCCGCCGAGTTGTTATATAATGTCTGGAATAAACCTATTGGTGTCATTGAACCTTTTACAATCTCAGTCCTTGGTGCTTGGTTAGACAACTTTGTCATCATGTCATATTCTTCTAACACTTTTTCAACACCAAAACTTTTACCAACTCCTGGAGGACCACTTACAATAAGTCCTCTAACAACACCGTTTGCTACAGCGTCAGTCATTTGGTCTAAGATTTCAAATCTTTTTGCAATACGATCAAGTGCTTCTTCGTCTGTTTCAGTTGTTTCAGCAACGACTTCTTCAGCAACAACTTGATCTTCTGCAGGTACATATGAAACATCTTTTTCAGATTCGATTAATATTCGAATTGCTTTTTTAGATGGATCTAATACCTTACTAGCATCTACAGTAATGAACATGCCTTTTTTGCCATATTGTATTGGCTTCACCAAAGGAAATACAGTATCCGTAATTGGAGCATTTCTGTATGTACCTTGGAATATTTTTACTTGGTTTGTCATATTTGCCTCCCACAGCAATAATTTAACTTACTAGTATAGTATAACATCAATTACTAACTTGTCAACCGTTCAGTTGAACTAGTTAAAAGTCTTTGTTAACTTCCTAACTATGCCACTATTATAGCAAGTATTTGGTATTTGTCAACCGTTTTCTAGTATGCAAATTGAAATAGTATGCAAATTTGTGTCAGATATGGAGCAATGTGTGGCAGTTATACCTATAGAATCCATATAATCCCTGAGTTTGCCAAGGGCATTTAGGTATGGTTTACCCTGATTATCCCTCAATATTTCCATGTTTGACATTACTACATCGCCCCTAATACCTGTGCCAAATGCCTTAGAAATTGCTTCTTTGCAAGTAAATTGCTTGGCTAAGTACTTGACTGCTTGGGATTTTGTTAATTCTTGGTAAATGTTAAGTTCTGTAATACTAAGTATCTTGGATGCTAACTTGGTGCTTTTTTCGTAATCACTAAGTCTACTATTATCTAAAATATCAGTACCAACGCCATATATCATAAATTACTCGATTACTATGTCTTCCATTCCTGCTGTTCGCAGTCTTGTAATATGGCCTATTTGCCATTGCTTAGTATCAAGTCCTTTCATAATGCCTAGGTATTGATTACGCAAAAGGCTGAATTGGTTAGTAAGGTGTGTGAGGTCAATTACATCTTGTTCGCTATCAACAAACTTTTCAGCATCTCTACTGCTTAATGTTCTGTTGTAACTTTCTAAGTATTTACGGAATGTAATTGAACGGACTTTTCGAAGTTCTATGTTAAGGTGTTCGAGAATTGCTTCAATCTCTTGTAGTTGATTGAACCGATATTCGGTGAGTCCAGGAAGGGAGGAACTGGCTTTTTCCAGACTCCCTTTGATCCTGCACTCGTACCTGGCTTCTGATAGTTCGTTTTCATAATAAGTAATACAGTCAACAATACTACTTAAATCTGCAACAACTTTATTATACCATGTAGCCATTTCTTTCTTCCTTAGTAATAACTTTCTTCAGAGCCTTCTTCATCATCTTCGTCGTAACCTTCGTCATAAAAATTAACGATGGCCGCTTTCATTGATTTATCAAACTCGTGTGCGTTATCTTTCAAGTCAGACATGTCAATGTGCTCCTCGAAAATTCTAAGTAATCTTTCTGCTTCGTGAAGTCGTTCTTTAGCCGCAATATACGATCTAACAGAATCCCATACTTCATGAAGTAATGCTACTTCAGGACTCATCTGTGTACTCCTCAACTGTAGGGTTTAAATCATCAGGATCAATATCCTCAATTACTTCTTTCTGTGCAACTGGATTTTGTTCCCATTCGTCTATAATTATCTGAAGCTTCTCAGATGTCCATCCTTTTCTAAACTCTTTAATAATCTCGCCTGTAACAGGAGATGTATATTCAAGTTTATTACCTGTCTTAGTAATAATGCCTTTTTGTTCAAGCATTTCTACCATACCACTGTAAGGGTCCATTCCTGTCTCGTATGGAATCTTAATCTGCACACCTTCAAAAGGTTTGCTGTATCTTGATTTCACAACTTTACAAGCGGCTCTTATACCTTGTACTGTAGAAACTTTATTACCATCCTCATCTTCTTTGAGTTTTAGTTTTTTAATTGCTACAACAATACTTGATGCATATATAAATCCTTGTCCTCCACTGATTTTATCATCAGGGTCAAACATATCTTGCGATGCATAAGTGTGGTTGGTTGCTACAATGCCAATTGGGAACGGAGCAATCTGATTAACAGTGTTTCTAACTAAAGACGCTAACGCCTTAGGCTTTCTACCCATGTCACCTTTCATGTCACCTTTCTCAAATTGTGCTACATCAGTTGGTGTTAACAACATACCCAATGAGTCAACTACAAAAAGTAACTTAGGTTGATCTTCATAAGCAAGATCACCATAGTTAGACTTATAATCTTTCATAAATTCACTAATTGCTTTAGCAACATCGTCAATCATTGAAACACTAATTTTTAATAGTTTATCAGGGGTTGTTTCTACACCTAATGCTTGTAACCATTGCTCGTCTAATGCGTTCTCAGAATCAAATAATACTACTTGACATCCTTGTTTTTGTGCATTTCTAACAATGTTGCCAGAACATATAAATGATTTACCAGAACCTGATTCGCCTGCAAACACCGTTACCTTACCGAGGGGAATACCCCCGGCAAAGTCTCCACTAATTAAATAGTCTAGAGTGTGGTTACCAGTGCTGATCCAATCCCTTGGGTCATGGAATCCTGCACTAATGCCACTGATGCTTTTAGTAATACCAGTTCTGAACTTGGTTAAGTCAAATGGTTTTTGCATGATATCTCCTTACGACTGTGATCTGTTACGGATCAAAGCTAAGATGTCATCTGCTGATTTCTTACCTTTGTCTTCATTTTCAACTACAGGTGCCGCTGTTTCAACTACAGGTGCCGCTGTTTCAACTACAGGTGCCGCTGTTTCAACTACAGGTGCTGTTGTTTCAACTACTGCTGGTGCAGGTGCTGTTACTGGTACAGTAACTGGTGTTGGAACTGGCGCACTTACTTGAGCTGGAGCACTTGAGGCTTGAACTGCTGTTGCAGGAACTTCAACGCCATATGGCTTGTAGAAGTTACCCCATTTTGCAGGATCATATAATTCACCATCTACTGATGCCGCAAACATTTCTGAAATTGCGTTATATCCTTCTGCAGTTGGTTGTGCTGGTAAGTAGTCACTTAGATTAAATAAACCATTGGCGTCAACTGCCGCTAGTTGTGATTCATCTAATGAACTATCTTTACGAGCCCAGTTTGATGTTGAGTAATCAGCGTATTGTCCTTTAGTAGTTTTAGTAACTCTAAAGTCACAACCATTAACATAATCAGTTGGAATGTTTTCCATATCTGGGTCCATCAATGCGGACTTAATAATGTTAAAGATCTGTGGTGATATAACAAATCGTCTAATTGGGTTTTCAGGTGATTCCTCGTTTAGAGGGTTGTCAATAACAAAACCTTGAAAAATATAAGAACGTTTTTTCCAATATTTTCTGCCCATATCTTCTAGTGAAGCATCTTTGAACCAAGGCCTAACCTCAGTTAATACTGGACATGTGTCACCGTACATCTCGCCACAAGGGACTTGTACTGTAACTGGTTTGTTTTCTCCGCCTACTACACCTGGGAAGGTAAGACGAATCATTTGACGTTCAATCCAAAAGAAAGTATTGTTTGTATCACTGTCAGGTAAGAACCTAAGTGTTACAGACGTACCTTCGTCAATATTCCAATGCGGGAAGATTGCGTTATCGGATTGCTGTTTATTGGAACCGGGTTTGGTTTCCATTGATGAGAGCTTCGCTCTGATTTCTGCTAATGAGGCCATGATGTTTCTCCTATGTTTGCCATGTTTGCCATGTTCGCCGCAATATTGCGACTGTTACTATTATAAATGCCTAGATAAGAAAAGTCAACCGTTTTTTTAATTTAATGTTAACACATTTTTTCTTAACAATAGTATTTAGCAAAAAACCCGCATTAAGCGGGTTTTTTTGGGTATATAAAAGAATTTGCTAGTTACTGTACTTGATTAATGCTCGGACCCGCAAAGAAAACTTCAATTGTAGCTGTACCAGAACTGGCGCCACCTTGAGTAATTTGTGCTAGTATTTCTGTTTCATTAGCATAAGTATGCCCAGTTTCTACTCTATATTGTTCGCCATCTGCTTGAAAGCCTGAGAACAATCTATCTGTATCGCCGGAATCACCTACTGTAATTTCTGTTGAGGCATTATAAGAAGACCAGTTAGACGACTTTGTAACCGTTACATTAAGAATCTTTGTATTAGCGGCAACTGTAAACAAAAAGAAATTAGTACCACTGTTGTAATCTACAGTTTCTGTAATAGTCTGTACTTTGCCTGATGTTGCTGTATTCATTTGTGCTAATGTTACAGCATGATCGGAAGCGGTACCTGTTAGCACTTTTGCTTTAGACAGGCTGTCGTTAGGATTTTTCAATGAAACATCACTAGCTGAACTAACTATCTTTTGTCCGGCTTTACCAAGTTCAACTGTACTGTCAACTCCTGCTATACCGTAATTTTTTACTGAATCAACCATTTTGTCTCCAAATATTTATATTAGTTATAGAATGTTAAATTGTTCTATAAATTGTTCGTACTGTTCTTCTACGCTTTCTGCTACGCTTACTGGCACTTCGTGCTGTTGATGAGCACCTAATAAACAACTTTTAACAGTTGTGTACTCATGTTGTGACATTCTGTCCCCGTTGTTGAGCTTCTTGCTAATTCCTGATAAGTAGTTCCCTAAATGAGGATTAGTTACACTATTGCCCATTTGGCCTACTTGATGTCCTAATTTTGCATACGGTGTAGCAAACTCCATGCCGTCGTCCTCTGACAACAAACTTTTAAGTTGATCAAACGTTTCAGTTGTTACTGCTGTATCAATTGAACGTTCAAAACCAGTTTTTCTTGACATTGCTGTTTTAATAGAATCTACTACGTTAGCAACTCTATTATCAAAATGTGTCTCAGTAAATTTACCCTCGAGATCGATATCATCTTGTAACACTTCTGTATGGGTTCTATCTAAAACTTGCTCCGTTGCATTAGCATATGATTTAACACCTGCTAACTTAGTAAAAGAAGTTGTAATAAAATCAATATTCTCTACTGCTAATGTTACATAACTTTCGTTTTCTTCATTTACTAAACCTGATTTTTTAACATAACGAACAAACTCTCTGAGTTTTCTTTGCTCTGTTGCCATTTCATTAATTGCACTACCAACTGAATCAAACGGCTCTCCACCATTCTTTACATGTCTCGCCATTGCTCTAGCGGCTTTGAGATTGTTCTCTGACATTTTAAATCTTTCGTCGCCTCGTTGTACAAAGATGCTGTGTATGTTTCTGCTTCTTGAACCACGCACTTCTTCATTAACTTCTTTTTTATGTCGTACAATAAGTTTAACGTTATCTAGTCCTTGGTAACTTGTTTTGCTACTACCTGACATAGTACTAAAACCTTCTTCAATTTGTTCCCAAACATTGTTTGCTCTTTTTAAATAACTAGCATAACCTTGCTTTTGCTCTTCTGGCGAACGTTGCATAGGGTGACCTGATTCTTTTTCAACCTCTGATCTCCAGTCTGCAAAACTTAATGGTCTACCGTCTGCCATTACTGTATTACCATTTTTTGTTATTGTTGTTGCTTCTTTT
>TARA_R110000782_G_scaffold124058_2_pt1 | contig 14362 bp, 10 predicted proteins | sample TARA_R110000782 | Tara Oceans TARA_R110000782 (sample SAMEA4397859) | marine metagenome | biome: Polar Biome; feature: [SRF] surface water layer (ENVO:00010504); material: water (ENVO:00002006), including particulate matter (ENVO:01000060) such as... | depth 5 m
CGCGCGGGGCCCGAGCGATTGCGACGCAGCAGCGTCAAGCCGCCGAGCCCGATCAGGCCCACCACGCCCGGTGCGGGCACCTGCATCGCCACGATGCTGCCCGAGGAAGGCGGCGTGCCCGGCACCAGCGTGGAGGCGCCGGCGAAGTCGAGCGAGCCGAGCGCGTCGGGCGGGATCCCGAGCAGGTTGGTGTAGTCCTGGATCAGGAACTCCCACGTCTCGCCCGCCGAGAAGATGCCGTCGGCGGCGAAGCTCTCAGAGATCAGCGGGCGGTTGAGCCCCACCGAGTCGATGCGGAACGCCAGGCCGGGAACGGCGGGGGCGGCCGCGCTGAAGGCCAGTCCGTCCACGTTCGTCAGCGAGGTCTCCGGGTTGGCCACGTAGAAGAGGTTCTCCCAGTCCCGCCCCGAGAGGTTGGTCATCACGACCAGCGCGCTGGGCAGGCCGGCGTGCATGGGCGGGCAGGGCACGAGGCTCACGAAGGTGTGCGTGGCCACGATCAGCTCATCGACCGGGAAGAACGGGGCGGTGCCGAGTTCCTCGTAGGCGAAGAGCGGGCCGTGATCGTCGCAGCCCGGCGTGTCGAAATAGGTTCCGGAAACGGGATTGGCGACGGCGACGCCGGCCGAGGCCAGGATCGCCACGATGCTGCAGGTGCGTGCCATGTCTTTCTCCTGTGCTGGGCACCATTGCTCCAACAACACAGAGCGAGAAAAAGCACGCGACGCTCACGGCGGACCCGTTCGGGTGTGCGAGCACCGCCCGCACACGCCGCGTCCCGATTGCGAACAACGCGGCCAAAGTGGTTTGGGGTCAACGGACTATTTCGCCGCGCGTCCCGCGAGCCGGCCCAGCCCCTCGATGTCCCGGCGTTCGAGCACCGTGCGCACCTCGGCGGCGTTGAGCTTCGTCCGGGCCAGCGCCTGCTCGGCCCGCTTCCAGAGCCGGTCGAGCTTCTTGGGGTCGCCGCCGGCCAGCGCCATGTCCGAGACGATCTCGGCCAGGCGCGTGGCGACGATCGAGTCCTCATTCTGATAATAGCGGTCGATGATCTTGCGCTGGTTGCGTGAGTATTCCTGTCCGCCGGCCATCGTCGCCTCCGCCCTCTCGTGCCAAACTACTTGATCCGCGACATCTTCCATCCGAACAGGGCCAGGCCCATCCCCACCACCACGATGATCCCGGTGACCGCCCAGAAACCCAGCGGCCCCTCGGCGAAGGGCAGGCCGCGGGTGTTCATGCCCCACATCGACGCCACTAGCCCCATCGGCAGGAAAATCGTCGCCACGATGGTCAGGCCGGTGCTGATGCGGTTCATGCGCTCGTCGAGCCGGGCGTGCAGTTCTTCGTGCGCGAATCCGGCCCGCATGATGAGTTCCTCGATGTCCTCGACCACGCGGGCGTTCCGCTCGGCCTTGGCCCGCAGACGCAGCTTCTCTTTCTTCGTCACCCATGCCGGCAGGTCGGCCAGGGCGTGGGTCAGCAGGTCGCGCTGCGGTGCCAGGTACCGGCGCAGTCGGATGGCGCTGCGACGCACCTCTCCGATGTCCACCCGCACCTTGGAGAGTTCGGCCTGCTCGAGCCGCTCCTCCGCGCCGTCCAGGTCCGCCTCCAGCTCGTCGACCACGGGGTCTACCCGGTCGAGCAGGGCGGCGATGAGCTGGTTGACCAGATCCACCGAGTTGTGCGGCCCGGCACCCTTGAGCAACGCGTCGCGGATGGCCCCCACCGCCATGACCTTGCGCCGACGCAGCGAGATCACCCGGTGCTCGTCCACCCACAGGCGGACGGCGACCATGTTCTCGGGGTCGGCGTTGGGGTTGAGGTTCACGCCGCGGAGGATGAGCACGAAGCCCTCGGGGTGGGTCTCGTCGGCCGCGAAGTGCACGAACTTGGGGCGGGGGTCCTCGACCAGCAGCATCTCCGCGGCCTGCTCGGGCACGCGGGCGGTGTCGGTCAGCCACTGCTGCACCCGCGGCGCGGCGCGGTTCATGTGGATCCAGATGTCGCCCGCCACCTTGGAGCCCAACGGGTCGGCGTCGATCTCGGGCCAGCCGAGCTTGGCGCCAACGCCCTTGCCGTCGAGGCGGAAGGCGTGGACCAGCCCGCCGCGATAGCCGAGGGTCTCGTCCACCTGATCGCGTTGTTCGAGATCGATCCCCACGCCGGCCGGACTCCCGTTATCCCTTGATCTTTACACGGCCCTTGCCCTTGGTGATCTTGCCGAGCGTGTACACCGTCTCGCCGAGCTTCTCGAGCTTGCGGATCGCGGCCTCGGCGAAGGTCGGGCGGACGATCAGGCAGTAGCCCACGCCCATGTTGAACACGCGGTCCATCTCGGCGTCGTCGATGCCGCCGTGCTTCTGGAGGAAGCGGAACACCGGCGGGACGGTCCAGGCCTTGCGGTCGATGACGGCGTCCACGCCGTCGTGCAGGGCGCGTTCGAGGTTGTCGGCCAGCCCGCCGCCGGTGATGTGGGCCATGCCGGTGACGATCTTCTTGACCTTGTAGCCGCGCTGCAGGCGGACGACGGGGTCCACATAGATCCGCGTCGGCTCGAGCAGCACCTGTCCGAGCGTGCGCTCGGGGTCCAGCTCCGGATAGACCTTGTGCAGGTCCAGCTTGGCGTGCTTGACGACCTTGCGGACCAGGCTGTATCCGTTGGAGTGCACCCCCGAGGACGCCAGCCCGATGACCATGTCGCCCGGCTCGACCCGGGCCGAGTCCATCGCCCGTTTGAGTTCGACCACGCCGACGGCGAAGCCGGCCAGGTCGAAGTCGCCGGGCTTGTACAGATCGTTCATCTCGGCCGTCTCGCCGCCCAGCAGAGCGCAGCGGGCCAGCTCGCAGCCCTTGGTCACGCCCTGGAGGACGTCGTAGAGCATCTTCTGCTCGACCTTGTTGACCGCGATGTAGTCCAGGAACAACAGCGGCTCGGCCCCTTGGACGATCAGGTCGTTGACGCTCATGGCGACGAGGTCGATGCCGACGGTGTCGTAGACCTTCATCTCGCTGGCAAGGTGGACTTTGGTGCCCACGCCGTCGGTGCAGGCGACGAGGACGGGGTCCTTGTAGTTGTGCTTGAAGAGCTGCTCGTTGTAGTCCAGGCGCAGCAGGCCGGCGAAGCCGCCGGGGTTGTTGATGACCCGGGTGCCGAAGGTGCGGCGCATGAGGCCTTGGATCGAGCCGGCGAAGCGGTCGCCGGCCTCGATGTCCACGCCGGAATCGGCGTAGGTCAGGCCCTTGGGGGCCATCGGAGGGGCCTTGTCGGCGGGGGCGTCGGCGGCGGGCGGAGTGGGCTTGGGCATGTGGCCAAAGCATAGTCGGGACCCTCCGCACCCTCGCGCCGGGTCGCAGCGGCGAAACCCCGGCCGACGAGCGGAGTTCACCGCATCGATCGGGTCCACGCGGTTGTCCCGGCGGGCTCACCCACCTTCAATGCGCCGAGAGTACCCCCACCCCTAGGAGTGTCCATGGCCGAATCCCACCTGTTTACCTCCGAATCCGTCTCCATGGGCCACCCGGACAAGGTCTGTGACCAGATCTCCGACGCCATCCTGGACGCCATGCTGGCCGACGACCCCCACTCCCGCGTGGCCTGCGAGACGCTGGTCGCCACCGGGCTGGTCGTGGTCGCCGGCGAGGTGACCACCTCGACCTACGTGGACATCCCCGAGATCGTCCGCCGGACCATCCGCGAGATCGGCTACACCTCGGGCGACATGCGGTTCGACTCGGAGAGCTGCGCCGTGATGGTCGCGCTCAACAAGCAGAGCCCGGACATCGCCCAGGGCGTGGACAAGGAGGGCGCGGGCGACCAGGGCATGATGTTCGGCTTCGCCTGCCGCGAGACCGAAGAACTCATGCCCCTGCCCATCGTGCTCAGCCACAAGCTGGTCCGCCAGCAGGCCCAGGTGCGGCGCGACCACGACATCCCCGGCCTGCGCCCGGACGCCAAGAGCCAGGTCACGGTCGAGTACGACGGCACCAAGCCCGTCCGGGTCGACACCGTCGTCCTGTCCACCCAGCACGACGCAACGTGGAACGAGAAACAGGGCGAACTGAAGAAGCAGGTCGTCGACAAGATCATCAAGCCGGTGCTGGGCGAGTGGTGGAACCCGGGCATCAAGGTGCACGTCAACCCCACCGGGCGCTTCGAGATCGGCGGGCCGCACGGCGACGCCGGGCTGACCGGTCGCAAGATCATCGTGGACACCTACGGCGGGCGCGGTCGCCACGGCGGCGGGGCGTTCTCCGGCAAGGACCCGACCAAGGTGGACCGCTCGGCCGCCTACATGGCCCGCTACATCGCCAAGAACATCGTGGCGGCGGACCTGGCGGACATCTGCGAAGTGCAGCTCTCCTACGCCATCGGCGTGGCCGAGCCGACCAGCGTGCTGATCGACACCTTCGGCACCGGCAAGGCGTCCGAGGCCAAGCTGGCCGCGGCCGTCCGCGAGGTCTTCCCGCTGACCCCCCGCGGGATCATCGAGTCGCTGGGCCTGCGCAAGCCGATCTTCTCGCCCAGCGCCCGCCACGGGCACTTCGGGCGCCACCCGGCCGAGATCAGCTACACCAAGCAGGACGGCACCACGGTCAAGAACCCCGGCTTCACCTGGGAGAAGACCGACAAGGCCGCGGCCCTCAAAGACGCGGTCAAGGCGCCCGCTCACGCGGGGGTATAGAGCCCGCGGTCGAGAACGTACTTCTGGACGCCCGGATCGAGCCCTTCGATCCGGGCGTTTCTCTGCGCCGGGTCGGACAGTGCGTCGCGGATCGCGGTCGAGGACGCGTCCACCGTCTCGGTGCGCACCAGCCGTGACATCCAGCGTCCGATGTCGGCTTCGCTCCACGCCCCCGTACCCGCCAGGACGCGTGCCAGCTCGTCCGGTCCCGGGCCGCCGGGGCGGAGCACGACCAGCGCGTCGGTCCAGAACTCCTCGAACCGGCGCCAGCGGTGCATCGACACGGCCTGGTCCGTCCCGATCAGGAACGCCCGATCGCGAGCGGCGAACACGCGGCGCGCGATGGCCCAGGTGTCGGCCCAGTAGCTCGGTGCGCCCGGGTTCAGGGCCGCGTCGTCCAGCTCCTGCTCCCAGATCCACCAGTCCTTGCGCCCGCGCAGGGACAGTCGGAGCATCTCGACCCGGTGGCGGTCCGGGGTCGGGTCGCGGTCCTTGTGGGGCGAGCGGGCGGCGGGCACGAAGATCACCGGAACCCGGCGGCCCGGCCACCGCGCCCGGGCGGCCCGGAACGGCAGATCGCCATGGCCCGTGTGCGGCGGGTCGAAGCTGCCCCCAAAGAACAGGACCGCGTCCGCTCCGGCGATGCACGCCGGCACCCGGCACGGGCGGAACGCTCGCTCGATGTTTCCCGTGCCGATGGTCACGACGGATCATTGCCCGGGTGGAGCCCCCGGATCGGGGCCGCTATCATCGGCCCGGAAACCGACGGCCCCATCGTCTAGTCTGGTCCAGGACGTTAGGTTTTCATCCTAAAAACACGGGTTCGAATCCCGTTGGGGTCATTGACCGCACCGCTCACCGAGTGGTGCGGTCGCCTTTTTGGATCCAATCCTCGCGGCCTCACGCGGTCTCAAAATGATCTGAGTTTCATCCGGAGTTCACGCGGACGCCACGCCCGGATGGGAATCTACCTGCATCGAAAGCAACCCCCCGACACGGACCGCGTTGTTCGCGAGACCGGAATGCGGGGCCAAACAGAAACGGAGACTCCCATGAACAACGACACCCTGAAAGGCAACTGGAAACAGCTTAAGGGCAAGGCCAAGGAACGCTGGGGCAAGCTGACCAACGACGACCTCGACGTGGTGGAAGGCCGTGCGGATCAGCTGGCCGGCAAGATCCAGGAACGCTACGGCAAGTCCAAGGACGAGGCCGACAAGGAGGTCAAGGAGTTCTGCTCCTCCTGCTCCTGCAAGGCGTAACCCCACCGGCGCGGCCAGCGCCGGTCAACCAAGCCCCCCTGTGCACCGCCCGGAACCGGCTCACGGTCGTTCCGGGCGGTTGCCTTTTTGCGTTCAATCCGGGGATGGCTCCAGGGTGATCGTCGTCTCGATATCGATCGCTTTCTCGGCGTCGTACCGAACGGTCAGTTCCGTCCCGGCGTCGGCCTCGACAAAGAACCGATGGACGATCGACCCCTGACCGGGCACGCCCGCGTCAATGCGAACGCGGGCGGGCTCGTGGCGCGTCTCCCGGACGGAGGTGTCCCACCAGTCGCCGAGCGAGCCGGAGGTGAGCACGGCGCCGCCCTCGAGCGTGAGCAGGTCCGCCCGGCCGATGCCGGCGGTGCGGGCCCGGGCGGTGCGGGTGGGGATGATCTTCTCGTTGCGGATCTCCACCGTGACGGACCAGAGCCGATCACCGAGGCGTTCGACGCGGGTGCGGTCGAAGGCGAGCTTGGGCATCTCGCCGGCGTGGAAGGCCGTGAATGCAAAGTTGCGGTGGGCCTCCTCCTCGAGCATGAAGGTGGGCGTCGAGCGGCTGGACCACTTGTTCAGCCCGCCGACCAGCACGGGCCCGTGCTCGGGGTGATCGATCTCGGTGTAGTCCTTGAAGACGGTGCCGAACTGGAGCTTGTCGCGGAACATCCACATCTGCTCGTCGCTGGGCCGGTCGTTGTCCCGCTGGAAGTACTTGCCGGTGGCCCAGAGTTCGTTGGTGAACGAGACCACGCCGAGGCCCTCGCTGGCCCAGGTCGCCTCGCCGCCGTGCACGTTGTAGAGATCGGCGTAGATGATCATGTACCGGTAATACGGGAGCATCTCGTTGCCGACCTGCCCGAGCTTGTCGTAGACGCGCAGGTCTTCGCGGGGGTACTCGCGGGCGCGGTGCGCCGAGCCGGGGCCGCGCAGGATCATGCCGCCGGTGTTGTGGTAGGACTGGAACGCGGCGATATTGGGGTGCTCGTAGCAGAACTCGCCGATGTTGCGGGTCTCCGGGGCGGAGAAGGGGAACGCGCCCGCGCCGCGCTGGACGTAGTCGGGCTGCCAGTCCGCGGGCCAGTTGCGGTTCATGTCGTGGCCGTCGGTGGTGTCCTCGCTGGTGCGCCCGTCCCCGTCGTTGTCGATCCCTTCGGAACCCAGATAGGTCCAGTCGCCGAACTCGCCCTCGGGAACGCGTTCGAAGATGCGGTCGTCGAAGCGGTCGCGGACCCACTGGCCGCGGGGGTCGCGCTTCCACATCTGGGTGATCGACCCGTCGCCGTCGAGATCGTTGACGTCGTCCTCGCCCGCCAGACCGTCCCGGTCGCTGTCGAGCGGCATCTGGTTGGCCCGCCTGTTGTGCGGGGTGGAGGGACGCTCGAACCAGGTCACGCGAGAATCCGGGTTGACCATCGGGAGGATGTAGAAGGCGTAGTCGTCGAGCAGCTCGGTGATCTTGTCGTTGTGGCCGTAGTTGGTGGCCAGGTACCACACGGAATAGAGCGCGACCTCGGCGGCCTGGATCTCGTTGGCGTGGATCGCGCCGTCGATCCACATGGCCGGCTTGGCGCGGTGATCGCTGCCGGGCGCGGTGATGACCGCCAGGAGCATGTCACGCCCGTGCCCGGACCGGCCGATCGAGCGGACCTTGACCAGGTCCGGGTAGGCGCCGGCCAGCGACCGCATGTGCGCGTCGATCTGGTCGGCGGTGTAGTAGCGGTTCCACGCGATCTCGTGGCGGGGCTCCGCGTGGGGCTGGGCCAGGGCGGGGCCGGCCGACGCGACGGCCGCGGCCACGATCAGGATGGTTCTCTTGAGCGGGTTCATCAGGGCGTTCTTCCGTGTGCTGGAGGGGCGTTGGATCGGGTCGGCTTCGGTGCGGGCGTGGGTGTTCACCGCTGGCCCTCCCGATCGCCGCGGGGCGCGGCCTGGCCCTCGGAGAGCCGGACGTCGAAGCCGCGGTTGCCGAAGCGCGGCGTCCGCACCGCGATGCGGACCTGGGCGTCGTCGGGGGCGGCCACCAGCCACGAGGCGTGGGCGTGGGCGCCCGATCCCTCGAGCGTGTCGAACCGCACCACGCGTTGGCCCGACACAAGCCGGTCCTTGGGCACCGACTGATCCGGATCGAACGCGAAGACCAGCCCGTGCAGGCGGCGGGACTTGACGCCGATCGCGGGCACCGTCGGCAGCAGACCGGTATTGCGGGCGGTCAGGCTGATCCGCCACAGGCCGGGGCCCACGCGCTCGACGGTGGGCGGGTCGATCTCGACCACCGGCATCCGTTCGAGCAGGCCCGCGACGAACGTGGTCTGCTGATCGATCAGGCCCGGGACGAGGTCCTCGGGCGGGTTGACGCGGACGCCGGGCACGAACCCGCCGATCTCCACGGTGCCGAGCTGCGGGTGCTCGAACGGGGTCCACTCGACGAACCCCGCGTCGCCCTCCCGGGCGTCGAGCCATTCGAGCCACTTGGCGTCCGCGGAGTCACCCTTTTTCGCGCCGGGTCGCGCGCGGGCGGGCCGCTCCGTCTCGGCCGAGGCCGGCTTGGCCGCCATCGGGCCGGGGTCGGGGTTGCCCTGGGCCAGCGCCATGACCCGCAGGCGGACGGTCTCTGGCGCGGCCTGCACGGCGGCCATCATCGCCATCTGCTCTTCCTGGGAGCGGGACTCGAAACTGGCCATCTCGGCCGCGCGGTCCTCTGGCGACATCGTGATGAAGGCCACCAGTTCGGGCGACACGCCCATGGCGGTCAGGGCCGCGGCCTCGGCGGCCATCGGGTCGCCCGAAGCCTCGGGCGCCGGCTCGCCCTGTTCGGCCTCCGCCTCGTCCTTCTTCGATTCGGCCTTGACCAGGTCGGGGCGGATCCACACCGGCGTCCCGAAGGCGAACACGCCCAGATCCGAGTAGGCCCACTGGAGGAACGAGCCGGCCCGGTCGGGCGATTCGCCGGCCTTGGTGGCGCCGGTCGTCTTCTTGAAGAACTCGGAGACCTTCTCGTAGTACGCCTTGTCGCCCTCCTCGATGCCGGTGGGCACGCGCCCAACGGGGCCGTACTTGCCCGCGGGGGGCACGGTGGCGAGCGTGTCGTGCGGGCCGTAGACCAGCACGGCCATGATGTTGCCGCGCGACTGGACCCATTCGACCAGCGCCCGCGCCTCGGACCGGGCGAGGGGGTAGAGCCCCGCGCCATCGGTGTGCTCGGGCCAGTGGGTCGGGAAATGCCTGTCGAGATCGACGCCGCCGCCCGCCGAACCACCCCAGCCGTCCTCGGCGAACGCGCCGTCTCCGTCGGCGTCCGCGCCCTCGACCAGGATGGCGTGCGTGGCCGACTCGCCCTCGGCGGCCTTGGGTTCGCGCATCAGGCGCGGGTCGTCGGGGTCGATGATGTGCGTCGCGCTGATGCCGTAGCGGACGTTGGGCGCGGGCACCCGCATCATGGTGATGAAGCCGTCGCCGTTGAGGTCGCTCCCGGGGTCCTCGGCGGTCCGGCCGTCGCGGTCTGCGTCGATGACCTGGGGCGCTCGCCCCCACTCGGCGCGGGGCAGGTTGCGGTTGTTCCAGCGGTCCGCGCCCTCGGGGTTGGCCTCGGGCACGATGTACACGGTGCGTCCGTCGAGCAGGCCGGCGTGGTCGGCGATCAGCCGGTCGGCCAGCGCCCGCGCCGCGGTGCGTCCGATGGCGTGGTGGCCCTGCAGGCCGGCGACGACCAGCAGCGCGGGGCGGTCCTCGCGGAGCAGGCCCTGGGCGTCCGGCGCGGGGTCGCCGACGATGATCACCTCCACCGGCAGGCCCGCCTCGCTCTGTCCGATGCGGACGGTCTCCGCCACGGGAGCCGCGAACGCGCCGCCCGCAACGATCGCAAGCGTCGCCGCCGCAGATAGATGGCTCGAACGAAGCGACGTACGCTCCGGCGCGCCGCCGGAGCCGTTGGATTGATTCGATCTGTTCATCTCGTCGGTGTCCCCATCGGTTGAAGACGCCCGGAATCGGGCGTCGCGAGACAGAGCCTACCGGATCCCTGGCCACGGGGATGCCCCAGACCGCCGCCTTTGTGCGCCGTTTCGCGGACATGCGGCAAGAAAAAGCCGCCCCGATCCGGGGCGGCTCGCGCTGCGTCGTTCGTGTGGGGGGTTTCAGGGCTGCGGCTGGGCGGTTTCCTTGAGCTTGTCCGCGAACTTCTCACGCACCTTCTCGACCTTGGGCATCGCCACGGCCCGAACGTACCCGTTGTTGGGGTTGTTGCACACGTAGTCCTGGTGGTAGGGCTCGGCGACGTGGAACTCGTCGAGCGGCTCGAGCGTGGTGACAATCTTGCTCTTGAAAACGCCCTGATCGTTGAGGTCGGCGATGAAGGCCTCGGCGATCGCCTTCTCCTTGTCATCCCGGTAGAAGATCGCACTGCGGTACTGGGTGCCCACGTCCGCGCCCTGACGATTGAGGGTGGTCGGGTCGTGCGTGGCGAAGTGGACCCTGAGCAGGTCCTCGTACGAGATGACCTTTGGATCGAACACGATCCGCACGGCCTCCGCGTGGCCGGTGGTGCCGGAGGTGACGTCCTTATAGGCCGGGGTGCCGTCGCCGCCCGTGTAGCCGGACTCGACGCTGTAGACGCCCTTGAGTTCCTCGAACACGGCCTCGACGCACCAGAAGCATCCCCCGGCGAAGACCGCGTCGGACACCTCGCCCAGGTCGGCGAGCCTGTCGTCCTGCGTGAAGGTCAGCGACTCGCTGTTGAGGCAGTAGCGCAGGCCCGTGGGACGGGGCCCGTCGTCGAACACGTGGCCGAGGTGACCCTCGCACCGGGTGCAGACGATCTCCACCCGGACCATGCCGAATGAGACATCGCGTCGCTCGGTGATGTTCTCCGCCGCGATGGGCTGGTAATAGCTCGGCCAACCCGAGCCGCTGTTGAACTTGGAGTCCGAACTGAACATGGGCAGCCCGCAACCCGCGCAGGCGTACACGCCCTCCATCTTGTTGTCCAGCAGCGTGCCGCAGAAGGCCTGCTCGGTCCCGGCGTTGCGGAGGATCCGGAACTGCTCGGGGCTGAGCCGTGACTTCCATTCGTCCTCGGTCAGCTGCACGCGGGGCATGGAGATCGGGCCGACGAGTTGGCCGTTGGTGTCGAACACGCGGACGGCCACCGTCGATGACGGGTCGGCCGGATCGCCTTGGGCTGCGTCTGGGGTGTTGTTTTTCATCTGGTCCTTTGCTCCCGTGCCCGGGGCCAGCGTCGCCAGCGCGAGCGGCACGAGCACGATAAACGGGAGAACGAGCACGCCTGTCAGGAATCGGTTCACAACGCCACCTTTCGGATCGGACGGGCGCGACGCCCGACACGCCCGAACCCGTGGCGCGTGCGGATTATTCCCCGGCTTCGCCGTTTCGCGGCCCGATCTCTGACGGGTTCTGATTGACCCGGCCGGTGGATTCATGTAGGTTGGATGCCGCACGGACGCACTTCTCCGCCCGACCCGCCCGCGACCGGAACGCGATGCCCGCAGAAACCCGCCGCATCTTTGCAGTGGCCTTGCCCGGCGGACTCTTTGCCGCCCTGGTGTCGTTCGGCGCCGCGGGGCTCGCCCCGGTCCGCGCCGATGACCCCACCACCGCCCCCCGGGTGTCCGAACAGGACGGTCCGGCGGGTGTCGATCCGCTCGCCGCGGAGCTGGACCGGCGGTATTGGGAGGAGGTCGAGCCGCTCTTGGCCGCGTACTGCTTCGGCTGCCACGCGGGCGGGACGACCAAGGGCGGGATCGCCTTCGACGGGATCTGGACGATCGAGGACGCCCGGGCCATGGGCGACGACCTCGCGGCGGCGGGCGAACTGCTGCACGCCCGCGCGATGCCGCCCGCGGGCGAGCCCGCCCCCGGCGACGACGAGGTCGAAGTCATTACGCGCTGGATCGCCGACGCGCTCGACTACCTCCCGCCGGGCGCCAAGCCCGACCCCGGGTGGTTCGTGATCCACCGGCTCAACCGGGCCGAGTATCGCAACACCATCCGCGACCTGCTGGGCGTAGACATCAAACGCTTCGATCCCGCCGCGGGCCTGCCGCAGGACGACACCGGCTACGGCTTCGACAACATCGCGGCCGTGCTGACGATGTCCCCCATGCAGATCGAGGGCTACCTCGAAGCAGCCGAGCGATCGATCGAGGCGGCGTTCGGGCCGGTGGTCGAGGTCTCGACCGAGCCAAGCCCGCTGCGGGGGCTCAGCGTCGGGCGGGGCGGGCGGGCCGTCGCGGGCGGGTTCTTCCTGTACTCCAACGGCTCGGTCGGCGCGGAGATCGACATCCCGCTCGCGGCCGAGTACGAGATCACCGTTCGGACCTGGGGACAGCGGGCCGGCGACGAGTTGCCACGCCTGAGTATCCGGCACGGGCGCCGTGAACTCAAAGGCGTGTTCGTCGAGGGCACCCGCGAAGAGCCGCAGACGGTGACCGTGCGGGCGAGGCTGGAGCCCGGGCGCTCGAGGATCGATGCGGCGTTCACCAACGACTTCTACCAGCCGGACGTCGCGGACCGGAACCTCGCGATCGAGTCCGTGGAGATCGCCGGCCCGCTGAACATCGAGGGCATCGAGCGACCGTCCGCCTACGACGAAGTTTTCTTCGTGCGCCCGGACGGCGCAGATCCGGACGCCGAGCGATCCGCCGCGTCCGACATCCTGACCGCGTTCGCCCACCGGGCGTTCCGCGGGACGGCGGGCGCGGGCGACATCGGCCGCCTGTTGCCCCTGTACGACGCGGCGCGCGCGGCCGGCGACTCGCACGAGGAGGCCGTGCGGGTGTGCCTCTCCGCCGTGCTGGTCTCGCCGAGGTTCCTCTACCGATCCGTGGACAACCCGCACGCCGACGATCCCGACCGGGTCTACACGCTCGACGCCCCCGAGCTGGCGAGCCGGCTTTCGTACTTTCTCTGGAGCAGCACGCCGGATGACGAGTTGCTGGCCCGCGCGGCCGACGGGTCGCTGACCGATCCGGAGGTGCTGACCGCCCAGGCCGCCCGGATGCTCGCCGACACCAAGTCCGACGCGTTCATCGAGAACTTCTCCGGCCAGTGGCTGCTGCTCCGCAATCTCGATCGGCTGGCCATCGATCAGTCCAGGTACCGCGCGTACGACTCGGAACTCCGCGATGACATGATCACCGAAGCGACCATGTTCTTCGCCGACGTCGTCCGCCAAGACCGCTCGGTTCTGACCTTCCTCGACAGCGACCACACCTTCGTCAACGGCCCGCTCGCGGCCCTGTACGGCTTCGCCGAGCTGGCCGGTCTGGACCGCAAGGACCGCTCGTTCCGCAGGGTGGACCTGCCCGACGACTCGCCCCGCGGCGGGGTGCTGACCATGGGCGCGGTGCTCACGGTCACGAGCAACCCGACCCGCACCAGCCCCGTCAAACGCGGGCTCTATGTGCTCGACCAGATCCTCGGCACACCCCCACCCCCGCCGCCACCGGAGATCGCCCCGCTCGAGCAGGCGATGGCCCAGCTCGGCGAGAACCCGTCGCTGCGCGAGCAACTCGCGGCGCACCTGACCGACATGAACTGCGCGGTGTGCCACAACCGCATGGACCCACTCGGCCTGGCCATGGAGAACTTCGACGCCGTCGGTCGCTGGCGCGACGCGGACGAGTCCGGCCCGATCGACGCCTCCGGCACGCTGCCCGATGGACGCTCGTTCGCGGGCCCGACCGAACTCAAACAGATCCTCCTCGCGCGCGACGACCTTTTCATCGAGAACCTGACCCGCAAGCTGCTCACCTACGCCCTGGGGCGCGGGCTCGAGTCGTTCGACCGCCCCACTGTCGCGTCCATCACCGCACGCACGCGTGACAACGGCGACCGTTTTTCCGCCATCATCGAGGGCATCGTGCTCAGCGACGCCTTCCGAACCTGCCGAGGGAATCCCCGATGAGCAGCAAGCAACCCGCACCCGCCCGCACGGCCACCCGCATGCCCGCCCTGTCCCGCCGGGCCGCCCTCAAGGGCATCGGGGTCACCATGGCCCTGCCGTGGCTGGAGGCCATGGCCGGCGGCGGCAAGGCGATGGCCTCGGTGACCACCGCCGGGCTGCGGACCGCCCCCGCGGCCCCCGTCCGCATGGCCTTCGTCTTCGCCCCCAACGGCGTCAACTACGAAGCCTGGGCCCCCACCGGCCTCGGTAAAGAGTTCGCTCTCTCGCGCACGCTCGAACCCATCGCCCGGGTCCGCGACCGGGTCAACGTCATCACCGGACTCACCCTGGACAAGGCCCGCGCCAACGGCGACGGCCCGGGCGACCACGCTCGCTCGTCCGCCTCGTTCCTGACCGGCGCCCAGGCCCGCAAGACCGCGGGCAACGACATCCACCTGGGCATGTCCGTGGACCAGTTCGCGGCCCGGCAGATCGGCGGGCGCACCCGCCTGCCC
>TARA_R110000782_G_scaffold269462_1_pt1 | contig 14354 bp, 9 predicted proteins | sample TARA_R110000782 | Tara Oceans TARA_R110000782 (sample SAMEA4397859) | marine metagenome | biome: Polar Biome; feature: [SRF] surface water layer (ENVO:00010504); material: water (ENVO:00002006), including particulate matter (ENVO:01000060) such as... | depth 5 m
TACAAAGCATTCCATTATTAGTACTGTAATAATGACCACCATCTAATAAAGTAAAACCATTCGTGTAAAAAGGATAGGCATTTTCTGATTTAACCTGAGTATCATTAAAATAACAATATAAAGTACCAGAACCAACATTTAAAAATTTAAAAGGAGCGGCATCTGAGCCACTAGTAGCAGTACCAATAGTTTCTATTACACCACCACCATTTATATGTAAGTATCTTTCTGTACTGGTATTTACCATACCGAATAAATAAAAATCACCAAGAGTTGTGTCACCCCATATTCTATGTCCGTTCAAAGCAATAGTTAAAGAACTTCTAGCTGGTATAGTAACACTAGACGTTAATTGTATATCAGAATGTATATATACTGTATCTTTACTAGCTGTAGCATTTATAGCTGTTTGTAAATCAGTATAGAAGGTTGGGGTACCATTACTATCATTAACAGATATTAAATTATAACCATTAGACTGAGACACCCATATTGTACCATTATATCTCTGTAAGCTATTTAAATCAGTATCAAATACCATTAAGTTAGTATCTGGTGAACTGATAGCGTTCTTTTGAGCTGTTGTCAAACGAGGCATTAGGAAACCATCTGTGGTTGTGGAAAGTTCTAATTTTTTAGATATTAGGGTATTACCTTGTAAACTTATATCTTCGCTTCCAATTCTTGTATTCCCCCCAACAATAAAATAACCTAAACTTCCAGTAATACCACCTTGATAAAAATGTACTCCTGAACCAGCTCCTCCCTGTTGGATATTATGTATTAAACCTCCACCAAAATAAAATTTCTGAGCGTTTCTTCCTATTTCTACGCCACTATTTGCCGTATCCCCATCGTTAAATCTCCAAACATTAGTACCACCACCTTCTAAACCTAAGTAACCACCGCCACCCGCTCGTGATTTAAAATTAGTTGAATTTACTTTATTAAATATTGTTAATGCGTTGTCGTTGCTATTTACATTAATGCTAACAGCTCCTGAATCTGCCCAACGTGTATAGCCTTGCCAATAACCACCGAACTCAAAATTAAGCGGTGTAGCATTATTAGTAGTACCGCCAGTTATAGTTAATGACTTACTATCTAAATTAACAATTCTATCCCCCGTTAAAGTACCATTAGCTGTATAAATAGAATCACTAGTGATACCAGTTACATTAACTGTATTACCGTCATTCCTATTAAGTATTATCGTACTACCAGAATATGTACCTCCAGTAACGAATGTATCATCAATACCAGTTAAATTAGACCCATCACCATAATAAGTTGTACCAGAAACGTACCCACTTACACTTAAATCATCATCTACTGACCATAAATCAGTATTTTCTAACCAAAGTATTGATTTAGTGTCACCACTACCTCTAAGTACTTCAAAACCAGAATTTAATACAGGTGTAGTAGAACCAGTAACATTAGAATTAAGAGTAATTATATTATCTTTTATTAATACTTGCTCACTATTAATAGTAGTGGCAGAGCCTATTATATTAACATCACCATTAATTAATACATCACCATCTACAGTTAAACCACTTAAATTATCTATTGTAGTCTCTACACTAGTACCATTATTTAAAGTTATATTTAATTGGTTATTTGAAAATGTAGCACCAGTTACAAATGTATCTGTATCATTAGCTAAAACAAACGCTTTATCAACCAGTGAACGGTTTGTATAATTAGCAGAATAATCAGCACCATATTCAAGACCAGAACCAGATGTTCTAACATCCTCGAATTTATAGCCTGTATTTATATCTAATTTTAAACCAGAAGTTAAAGAAGTCCCAGTAACAGTTTGTGCTACTTGAGCCTGAGTCGGGGTTGTTACAACCTCAGATTTATTTCCACCACCATCATTAGCTGATTGTATAGCAACACCTATATTTGCATATTGTTCAGCATATCCACCAGTAGTATTATTTAGTGCTTTTAAATTAAAAACACCTGAATTTAAATCTAATGTAGTTAAGTAATTATTATTTACATCTGAAAAATTTACATTAAAACCACCTGGGTTTTTAAGTATTTGAAGTGCTAGGTTTGGTACACTATATAGTTCATCTGCTTGGGTAGATTTAATTTTAAAGTTAGATAAATTGCTTGACGATGTACCAAGCTCTAAATTTTGATTACCACCAATAATTATAGTGGATTGTGATAAAGTACCGCCTAAATCAATAGAACTACCGCTAGCGGTTGTACCGTTACCATCCTCAAGTACAGTAGTCAATCCACTTAAATCAGTCGTATAAGCCGAAAGAGAATCTTCTCTATCAAAATAAACGATATTCCCAATAAGTGTAGCGCCAGTAGTGTAGTTATCAGTTATACCACTTATTTCAAAACTGTCACCATCATTTCTAGTTATAATTATTGTATCAGTAACATTATTATATGTTCCGCCAGTAGAAAAGTCGTTATTATCAACCCCAGAAACTAAATTAACCCATTCCTTGGTAACTAAAACATTACCTGTGGCGGCGGATATTGTTGGTATAGTATCACCACTAAGCCAGCCAGTAGGTGAGTTAGTGTAGTATATTAAATTACCATTACTTTCATTACCATAATTTAAAATATATTCTAAATTAGTTGTAATTAATTCTACGGTACCAGTGCCAGTGTAAGAACCGAAGTTATTAAAATCTCCATTAACAACCACAATCCTCCCATCATTAGCTAATGTTGACCCTGATTCAACACTTAAATCGTCCCATATAAGGTACATATCATTAGAACCAACACCCTTATAACTAGTCAAGATAGTATGCTCTATAAAACCATCGTTCCCACCACCTTCTACGATAAATGTCTTATTTATATTTGATGTATTTTGATTGCAACTCATATTATTAATATTCTTTAGTCTAATTATTAAACTTAATCAACTAAACTATAAGTAACCTTAGAGCAATAGTTATTTATAAATATCTAACATAATGAAAAAAGGAGACCTCAGTTAAGAAATCTCCTTTATTATTTAACTTATAATGTCATTACCTACTATATTAACCTAACGTAAAACGTCACATTATTAATTATTGATAATTTAGTGTTAAATTTTAAAAATTTTATGAATAATTTCATCCTTTGTCATTTCTAATATTTGTTCTTACCAATAATTAATAACTACATGTTCATAGTGTTTGTTATAACAATCCTTCATATTTAGTATATTCTGTTAATATTGTAGAATCTAACATTTTCATTTTTGATATCCCAGTTGCATAATTAACTCCAGTAAAATTATCAGTAAATGTGTTAACCTTTACCGTTCCGTTTGATATAAATTCACCAACAATATATGCGTTATCTTCCGTGTTGTCGGAAGTCCCGAATGTTACTTGACCAGCAGTAATTGCTAATGGGTTTATAATAACTTTAGTTGTACCATTAAAGCTAAAATTACAGAACCTTGTATCTACTACAGAACCCGCATATCTATTTGAGCCTGTTTTCCAGTCATAAAAGTTTTGTAAACTTGGGTCAGTATAAACAATAGTTGTGTTATTGTAATTTACAATTGCTTTAACCTTGTTAGTTGAAGCAGTGGCTCTTGAATAATCTAATCTATGTCCAACCCCCAGAATTAATAATCCTATATTCATATCAACTACAAAAGATAAAGGGGTAGAGTTTGAGACCGAAGTTACTCCAGCATGTCCTCCATAGTAGGGGGATGCTGAAGGTACTGATGTGTCATGGTGTAGTTTAAAAACATCTGCATTGAATTGTACATAATGATTACTTTGATTAGAACAAGCGATAGAACCTTTTTCATCACCTGCCTTATTTATATGTCTATCATACTCTTCATACAATGGTGTATTTATGATGAAAGTTGATTTAGCGTTTGGTGAAGAGTTGCAGGTTATTCCACCCCTCATACCTCCTATATAATGACCCCCACAGGTTATTGACCTTTCGGCTGTTAAATTTAATTTAGTATTACTACAATCAACAGTCGAACCAGCACCATTCCCGTTAATTAATGATGAGCCGTAACCTAAGTCATTTGTTCTTATGCTACCCTTTGAGTAAACGTTACAAGTTGTGTTAGGTGCTTCTACTCTAACCAACATCCAAGCATAAACTATATCGCCATTTGCTCTAACATCTATCGTACATCCATCACCTTCTAGGTAAAAGTTCCAACCATCATCTCCGACAACTTCCATATATTCTGTATCAATCATTAATACTTTAGAAGCTGATGTTAATCTTACAACAGACCTTCTCCAGACACCATTCCAATACGAATCAATAGTAAATCTACCACCTATTACCGTATATGAAATGTCAGTTCCTGATTGGTCTGTCCATAGAGAGTTCCAATCCAATCCAGTAATAGCGGGAGAAGTAGATGGATAGGACATTGTTGAATTATTTTCAAAAATATAAGTAAGACCATCTTTTCCTCTATTTGCTTCTGCAATATCTGTAATAACTCTAATTGTTTCTCCAGACAATGCAACTGATTCAGCACCTTCAATAGTGGCAAATGGTTTAACGTAACTTCCTTTTACTCCAGTTGAATTATCACCATTTACAGCATCTACTATATAACCATGTGTATCTAAAATATTATTAGTTGTTATTCCACTTATATCAACTCCTGTCCCATCTGAATTATTTAATGTTATAGTACTAGCACTACTAACGTAAGTTCCTCCAGTTATACCTCCACCTGTATCGGTAAGGTCTTTTACTGACCCGTCAGGATATTTAACCGAAGGGTTGTCATTATTAGAACTATCACTAAACAACGACACCCTACCACCACTTGGTGTAGGAACGTTCGTCTTATTTATATTTGCTATCGTTATTTTCGACATATTTTATTTTTTTTTACTATTATATTATTTTTCACTATTAGATTATATCACCTATCAATGTAAATTTAGCTAAGGTATAAGTATCCCTATCTACACTTATATATATATCGTCCCCAGCATTAACGACAAATGAATTTTTAAAATCGGTACCGTTAAAGACTTCAGTCCCATTAACTTTTATTATTATATTATTAACACCACTAAGATTTATTATATTGGTATATTTTGAACTATACTCAGCCTTATAAGTAAATAAGTCTTCAGAACGTTGTTTAAATATGACATTATATGAAAATGTACCCTTGGTGGTATTTGTACTTAGTGTAAATCTTGGGGTAATTGGAGTCTCCATAATTTCACCCATAACTAAAGCCCTGTTAATAGCTGGAATTACTTCAAAGTCATCTTCATCTATAATAAAACCTTCAAGAACTATTTCAAACGGTTGAACATAAAATCTTCTATTTTCAAAATCATCAATATTACTTTCATCACCGACACTATTTAATTTTAATGGCATAGGGTGTCCTTTTATTCTTATATAGAATTGAATCGCATTAAAAGCCTTAAGAACCTTAGTATTAAATTTATTTAAATCCCTCATTTTATTAGAAAAAATCCTAACCTCGTAATTAATATCTACCGAAGTCGGTTGAGGAACCTTGTATACGTCAACACCTTTCCTACCGCCCTCAAAAGTCGGAACCTTATAATACGTGTAGTTATTTCTACCTGGGATATTATACAGTCCAGCTTGGTTTTGACCCACTTGTGGGTTTGGTTGCCTAACTACTGTTATAAATGGCATTTTAATATTTTTATACTTATCAGAATGCTGCCAAGTCTTACTAAACTCAGACCACCTTTGAAGTGTTAAGAATATAACAGGAACTTTTTCCCCATCCACTGATAATTCTAAATCCTTATCCGTAAATTCGATAAAAGACTTATCCATATCTTCATAAGAGACGCCTCTAGGTAAAAACGTACCCCCTTTAGAGAAATCCTCAATAAGTTCCTCTCTTCTAGCAACGCCTTCTTTAGGTTTTACTATTTTAATATTTTTTCTAAATCCTTTTGGAAGTGCGCACATTATATTATCTTATTACTTTTACTTAAATTATCTAAACTATTCACAACGTTTACTGGTGAATCTACATCAAACCTAGATAATGGGTAAATATGGTCAATATACCATTCACCATGATTTTCCCAAGACACACGATATTCTTGATATTTTATTTTCTCTTCCTTTGTCATAATAATTTATATTTTAAAGTCCTCTAAATTCTTGCTCATCAACAGATGAACACTTAACTGTCCTATATGCACCCTTATAACCCATGATAGTGTGTCTATTATCATAATTCTTAACTCCATCATTAGTAACGGAGAAATACCTTACTTCTGTCTCACTAACAGCATAGCCAACATAATCACCAAAACTTAACTGAACATCAAGTTCAGTTAATTGTGATTCGTATATCCCAAAAGATAGGTTACCATCTTGAATATATCTAAGTCCACCAGAACCAGAATTATACGCTTTATTTTCAGCTTCTTCTAGTGTAGGTATAACCCTTAACTCAACAGGTGGGAAAAATCTAACACCATCCTTAGGTGCTTCACCGTACAAATCATCAGCCGAAGTATTTTCTCTATCAACCCTATAAAGGATAACAACAAAATTACCATCACCTTCAATAGCTTCACGACCCATCGACACCTCAAGGTCAAAGTCTTCATTTGAAAAAAACTTGTTAATACGATTTATTGGTACTTTTCTAGGTTTAGCCATGTGTTTATAGATAAATATTTAGAAATAAGTAATAATCTAAAAAGACTTGATTTTTTATTCAAAATACACTATATTAAAACATATAAAAGCTTTAACTAATTTTAAAAATTTGATTAATTTAGACGACATAAAAGGCAGGGGTGCAATCACAATCTTAGAGAATTATAATGGTAAGAACCCGTATTTAAAAAAACTTAAAAGAAAATTAGATAATAATACTAAGTTAATATTAACCGATACACAATCTAATTATATATTAAATAACTACAACTTCGAACCTAAGGTTATTAATAAAATTGTTGGTATTACAGAATATTTAGGTAATGAATTAAAGATATCTGAAAACCTTTCGTTTGTACCTGAAAGAGTACTAATAGAATTCTTATTAGCTGACAACGACAAGACATTTCATATTTACGGTAAATTAAAAAGAAATCAAGAAAAGAGTCAAATGTACTTTATACCAAAAACGCAACTACTTGATGACTTCTTATTTGAAGAAAAAGATATTAACGTTGACTTTGAACACTACGAGAGTATTGATAAAATGGTAATGTCTGATGGCACTATTGGTAGAAAGTTATATGATATACAAAAAGTGGGTATTAAATTCCTATTATCTAGGGACGGATGCTTATTAGCTGACGATATGGGTGCTGGAAAAACAATACAGTCTGTTATATCAGCACTAGAGTCAGGAGCCAAGAAAATACTTATTGTATGTCCTACTGCGGTTAAGATTAACTGGCAGAGGGAAATTAGTTACTTCGGTTGTGATGATTCAACTATTATATCTGGAAAGAAGTGGGATGATAGTGCAAAGTTCACTATTATCAACTTTGATATACTTAAGAACTTTCATATGGTTCCAGGTGATAAGATAAAAGAAGAAGATATCTGTTGGGATAACCAATATTTAGCTAAAGCTGACTTTGACTTAGTTATTATTGACGAAGCACACAAACTTAAAAATCATAAAAGTGCCAGGGGTAGTATCATGAAAGACCTATGTACTAGTTATGGTAAAAAGAAAGTTTGGTTACTTAGTGGGACACCCGTAGCTAACAGGCCAATGGACTACTACAACCTATTGAAGCTTATAGGGTCACCTATAGCGGACAACTGGAAACACTATGTAATAAGATATTGTGAAGGGAAACAAATCACCACAACACTTAAGAATGGCCTTAAGAAAAAGATATGGCTCACCAACGGAGCATCAAACCTTGAAGAATTAGCTATTAAGACTAAGAATGTATATTTAAGAAGACTTAAGTCCGAAATTGGTGACATGCCCGACAAGACCATCATACCTGCTTATAGAACATTAACAACAAAACAACGTACTGAGTATGATGAACTTTGGGAAGAATACCTTGTTGAAAGAAAAAGAAAAAAGAAGAAGGGTGAACCAGAAAGAGCACTTGTTGAATTGGGTCTTCTTAGGAAGTATGTTGCTATGCAATCAATTCCACACACTATTGAATTAGTTGAAGATATAATCGAACAAGGAAATAAAGCTATTATATTTACTAATTATACTGAGGAATTACAAACACTTATAAAACACTTCGGTAAGAAATGTGTTTTTCACTTTGGTGAGATGAATGACAGGGATAAACAAAAGTCCATTGATAAGTTTCAAAGTAATGATAAAGCCGAAGTGTTTATTGGTAACATCATGTCTGCAGGTGTAGGTATTACACTTACTAAGGCCACTTACGTAGTATTTAACTCATTCGATTGGGTTCCAGGTAACAACGAACAAGCCGAAGATAGAGCATACAGACTAGGACAAAAGAACAACGTAACAGTATACTATCAATTATTTGAGGATACTGTATCTGTTAGAATGTGGGAAACCGTCCACAGGAAGAAAAAGATAATTGATATAATTATGGGTGAAAAAGCTATCAATGAAGAAGCAGCAATTGAGATAATGTTAGATGAAATAATAGATGATTATGAAGAGAGTTAAATTATACGGGTATGAAGAATGTCCATATTGTCAAGAATTAAAAGAACATTACGAAAAGAACAACATAACCTTTACGTATGTTGATATTGATGATGAAGATAATAAATCGGAGTTCAAAAAAATAATGGAAATAGGAAAGACTAATAGCGTACCTATCGTGCTAGTTGATAAAACAATACTATCTCCAGATATCAGCTTCAAAAGTATTGACGAAGCCTTTAAATTAACAAAGAAATTCCTTAATGATTAATATTACCTAATTCTTAGATATTTATTAATAAATAGATATTATGAGTGTTAGTTCAGAAGATAAGCAAAGAATCTACGAGCAATTTAGAGTTTCCGTAGGTGCTCCGTTAAGGCAAATAGAACTTACGGATGATATGTTATGTACTCTTTTAGGTATAGCTATTGAAGATTATTCACAGTACATTGGTGAATGGCTTATAGAACATCAGTGGCAATCATTACTCGGTAAGAGTATAGATACAACTGATATGGCATTTGCACTTAGTGTTAGAGATTTTGACTTCATGACACAATACACATACGCTTACTCAAAACAAGTAGGGCTTCAAACTAGAGGTCCATGGGAATTAAAAAAAGATTTTATTAATATTGAAGCGGGTAGACAAAGTTACCAAATACCTGCAGGTAGAGAAGTAAATGAAGTGTTATGGATTACACCCCCAACGACACAAATGGCACTTTTTGCTAACTACGCTGGTGTCGATTACGGTTTCGCTGGAGGATTCGGCCAAGTAGGTGGTGGTGGTTCTGGAATGGGTATGGGTGGTAATGGTGGATATTACATATCACCAGCCTACGATATACTTTTAACTGCTGCAGACCTAAATTTAAAAAATAGACTCCTTAGAAGTGAATTAGTGTATAAAATGACAGCAGGTCCAGAAGGGACAAGAATCCTTCACTTACTTAGTGTTCCAGGTTCAAAAATGAGTTTCGGTCACGGTATCGGTGGTGCTGGTAGTTCAGTTAGTATGGGTGGTTGTCAAGTATGGTATCATTACTACGACACAACTGGTGGTGATGTTGAAGACTGTAGAGACCAAAATAGTGACATAATAAAAATGCCTAACGAAGTACCATTAGCTAAATTAGATTACTCTAAATTCAATGAACCAACAAAAGTCTTAATAAGACAATTATTTATAGCTGAAGCCAAAAGAACACTTGGTAGAACTAGAGGTAAATTCGGTGGTATTGTCGGACCACCTGAAGCTGAAAGAACAATGGAATTTGAGTCGTTACTTTCAGAAGGTAACGAGGAAAAGAAAGCAATCCTAGAAAGACTTGACGCTAGACTTGAAAGACTCTCATCTACGAAACAAATGGAACGTTCAGCTAACGAAGCTGAAAATTTAAATAAACACCTTAGTTACCGCCCACTTGGATTTTACGTAAAATAAAAATGGGGAGTGTTCGATTACTCCCCATTTTTGTTATTTATCCCCTTTTACATCTTCATCGAACTTAATCACTAACTGCTCCTTAGGTCTATTTCTAGCGAGCTCTAACGCTCTTTGAGAGTTTAACTCAGACAAGTAAGCGTCAACAATAGTAAACCCTTTATCACGATTGAAGTCACCATCTTGAGGTAACCACATAGTTTTATCACAAATATCAGCATGACGCCATTTATTATCTTTTAAGAACTGGAACATATAAGCTTCAGGGTCACTATAATCTTCAGAACGTATACTTAAATTAGACTCATACTCTTTCCACATTTCATACTCACAACCGTCTTCAATATCACCAGTAAGTGACTTATAGTATCTATCTCTTTTTTTAGCATCTTCCTCATAGTCAAACATTTCAGAAAACAAAACTAAGTTAGTATCCCATTCTTTTGAATAGAAATGATAAATACCTTCTTCATCGTCAATTATTTTAGAAAAAACAAGAATTTCTTTAGGTAACACCTCACCAGCTCTAATATTATTAAAAGTGTTAATTTCTAATCGTTGAAACACACTGCGAAGTCTAGTAGTTTGTGCCTTAATACCTTCTTCTCTAATTATCTGCATACGTACCTTGTAATCAGCCCTAACAACATCCCATTCTTCTTGTTCTATGTTATTTGGTAACTTATCAACGTCATCCCAGAACCTAATTTCTTTATCTTCCATTATCATTAAATCCTCATAAGTATCTTGGTCATCTGGTTTAAATGGCTTACCAGCAATCAACTTACACTGACTCTTAGTAAATAGGTTTTTCTCTTCTAATTTAATAACCTTAGTTTTCTTATCTTTATAGACATCAATAATAATCAAATCTCTAATTTCAGTATCAAAACACACTAATAACGGTTTAATTCTCTTATTGAAATTTTCTAAGTATTTAGGTATATTGTATTCGTCAGTAGTATAATCAGGATTCCGCTCAATTTCATCGATTGGGATTAACTTACAATTAAATTGTATTTCAGAAGTACCATTCTTTTTATCCTTAAGTGTTTTAATATCACTATGTGACTTAGCTGTACCAGTATTAACGTAATATATAACATCACCAAGATTCACATTCAAATCATGAACCTCAATAAGTTCCATATGAGCCCTCCTAGCCTTAGCTCTACCAGCTTTGTTTTTAGCCTTACAATATACGTTCTTATAATTATGTCTAGTCATCTTAACTCTAGACTTAGAAGCAATCTTAGCAACAGGTACTCTATAATTGTAAATATCATCTACATGTTTATGATATAATTCAATAAATTCATGACCCTTATTATCTAATAATAATCTAATACCTGCATTAATGAATTCTTCAATATAAATAGGCATTGCTTTAGATTTAATACTGTTACCTACTAATTTAACCTTCCCATCGATAAGGTTAGCGTAATTCTTCCTAGCGAAGTTAATAGTCGCGTCACATACATCATCTACATCAAGTCCCATTCTACCAATCATAAAGTTTTCATTAAACTCAGCAATAACAGCATCAAGACCACTTAATTCAGTTCCTTTACCATAAGACTTAGTCTTCCAATGCTCTGCAGTACAAATGTATTTAACATCTTCTACCTCATCAGGCATAGCGAAGTTAGCACCATCTGTATCCATTACAAGTGCTCTAAAGTTATACTTCTCAGTAAAGTGCCTAACCATAAGTCTCAGTGATTGCCTACCTCTACACGTAGTTTCCTCAGCACAATCTGAATCACCCCAGTTGAATATATAAGGAGCACCATACGCACCAAAGAATGAGTTAGCTAGAATTTTAAGAGGTAATTGTTTCTTATCGAAATCAGAACCTTGCTTCTTATTATCGCTAATCATTGATTCAGCCTTATTAATTCTATCTTCACTAAGACTACTCTTATGTTCGTCTAGTATAGATTGAAGTTTTTTAGCTTCTCCCTTATGTGTTCCCGTAAGGAATTTAAACTCATCTCTCTTATCAACAACATAAGTTAAAAGACCTTCCATTACACCAGATATATCTAACGAAGGAAAGATACCCCATGTTAATTGTATCTTTGGGTATAATGCAGCAAAATCCAATTTAGCTACCTTCTTAGCAAAACCTACCTCAAGTAATCTAGATAAACCACCTACAAAATCTCTTTTAGGTGTTGTATCTGGGACACCAAGTTCATTTTCGTAAGACCACGCACCCATAATCAACTTCCATTGACCAGCAGTTCCCATTGTAGAACTTCTCATATATGAGGTTGGAAGTAATTTAGCGATAAGGTATGCAGCTTGGTTATAAATTCCATCAATCTGCTCAGTTTCCCATAAGTCATCAAGTAAATACCTCTGCACTATATAATCACCCTTAACGGATTCATACCCTTCCTCTAAAGGCTTTTCTTCTTCATTCCTATACCAAGTACCATCTGTATCATTAAAACCGTAAGGGGCAGTGTCAGCCCATATAGTGTGTAACTTATCACCAGGGACATATACTCTGTTCTTCTTAGCTACACCTGAATACTCAGTAATATATTTAAGATTCCATTTCTTAATATCTGAATTAATAGCTTGCGCTCTACGAACAGCGTGAGAAATGTCAAGGATGTTAAAACCCCACATATTTGTTTGCTCGTAATTTTCTTGCTCACCACCTAACTTAATCATAGACTCTTTCCATCTAATCTTCTTCTTAGGGTTAAGAGTTTTAGCTAACTTAGTGATATCCACACCAAGTCTTTCACATCTAGTTCTAAAATACGGCCAATCAAAGTTCTCTGAGTTAAACCCTGTAATAATATCAGGACAAATTTCAGCAACGACATCAAAGAATTTTGCTATATTAGCTTTTTCTGAATCTCTCTCTTCTTTAGGTGTATTACCCTTAGTTTCTAGAATTAAACTATAACCCCTATTGTCTTTAATACCTATTTGAAAAATAGGGTCAACCTTAGGGTCTAACCCATGAGTTTCAAGGTCAAACTGAAACCTATGAACATCATTATAATCATCCATCCCTTTAAACAGTCTCTTACCAGTTTGAATAAGAAATTGTTCATCTGGTGAAAACCTAACGAATAGGCTCTTATATGTTCTAAGGTCTTCTTCGTCTTCAGGATTAATCTTATCACCACTAAATACGTCACAACCGCCATCCTTAAAAAAATTAATTAAATCACCATAAGAACCATCACATGTTGCGATGTATTTATAACCATTAGCTAATCTATCTGGGATATTACCTTCACCATCATCTATACGCAAACCTTTTATCTTAACCTTGAGTTCCCTCATAGCCTTTTTAATCTTAGGTTTACTACCATCATATAGTAAGTCAACCACATCATGCTTAAGCCACATGAAAGGTTTTAATGTATGCTTCTCTATATATTTACCCTTTTCTGGGTCATTGATTACTAGTGATACAAAATTCTCGTAGTAAGACGCTTCAATAGCTACGATATATTTCTGTGGGTCCTTACCTACCAAGAACTTTTCTATTTCCTCAAACCCAACCTTTTCTTTTGCCATAATTATATGTTTTGAGACAAAAGTACTACTATTAAACTAACTTGTCAATAAGGGTAATGAAAATAAGTGTATTAAGCAATTTGCAAATTGCTTAACAAATTTACGAATAATAGTTTATAAATGCAACTACTACACTATCTTTTAATAGAACCGTCAAGAACTTGGATATATAATTCCTCTCTAATAGGAACTATAATAGTACCAGTACCATCAAGAAATTCTAATATAAAACTACCTACGTAAGTACCTGACCTTGAAGTCTCTTTATTTGTAAATTGATATGTTAAATAATATTCCTCATCCTTACACCCATTATATTGAGTTTTAATTGTGAGTTTCGCGGCCTTCTTACCAACAACTTTAACACCCGTGTCTACGTTAGCCATGGTGAAGTATATTTTAGCGTTTTGAACTTTATCATTAAACTCCCTATACGTATATCTACCATCTTTAATCAATTCCATATTTAGAATTGGTAATGTTGCATTTTTATTAATGTGAAAATTCATATCTTACTTTTTATATATAAGGGCAAGTAGGGGTAATTAAATAATCTTAAAAAATATAAATTATTACAACCTAGTCTACTATATTATAATATTCTTTAATACTATTATCTAACACACTATCAAAAGGTATTAGACATTTAGATAATATTATAGTGTTTTCATAACCATTATCTCTTACAAAAGGTTCTTCAGTTTCTGGGTCGATTGGTGTGGTTATTTCACCTG